>Ga0315902_10002360_pt1 | contig 29500 bp, 32 predicted proteins | sample LakEriMetagenome_9_FD_203523 | JGI IMG/M metagenome (GOLD analysis project Ga0315902, IMG submission 203523) | Freshwater fungal communities from buoy surface, Lake Erie, Ohio, United States - Buoy 12 MA117 | ecosystem: Environmental > Aquatic > Freshwater > Lake > Lake biofilm | place: USA...
TTCCGGTACATCTGCAGCGTTCAGCAGTTGCAGCAATCCTTGATTGCCCCGTACGGCACCAGTTTACCGGGCCTGAGTCGCTGAAACCAGTTGCGCTGCAGTTGATCTGGCTTTTTCAGGAGTCCCTTATTGCGAGCAGCTGCGCTCCCAGCCCAGCCGGTTGCATCGTTGAGACAAGGCGTCTGCGCCCTCGACGCCCATCAGAGCCCCGTCTGGCAAGGCACGGCGGCTCCGGAGAACCCCCGCCGTCCGCGGGGGTTTTCTGTTGCTGGCCGACCTTGATCCAGGGGATCAGCTGCTGCCGCTGGGCAGCTCGCACAGCAGGGGGCAAAGGAGCAGGCCAGGTGTGCGGCAGGTGCGCCAGTTGCCATCGCCGGTGGACACATCCACCCCGATCATCTGCGCGAAGGGGTTCGGGTCAGCCAGGGGTTCCACCCAGGCAATCGCATCGGCGATCGCCTCATCCAGGCTGGGGTAGTGGCCGTCGAGCTGGCGATGGGGCTCACAGCCGCTGTCGATCAGGCGGTAGGAGCACAGCGCCTGAGGGGTGGTGGAACGCGGCATCGCCGTCCTGCTTGGCAGATCACCATGACGGGGTTGCCGGCGGGTGTTTGTATCCGACTGAACAATGAGATCAGTCGTTACGGGGCGGAGCCCCGCCACATCCAGCACAGCTCACCCCCACTCCCCAGGACGACTCATCCCACCAACACCGGTTCCACCCACTCCAGCGGCCCGGCGGCAGTCCCCGCCAGCGGCGAGAGGGCACGCCAATGCCCCCGCTGCCAGCCCTTGCTGACGCCAGGCGCAGCTGGCTGGCGTTGCAGCTGGTAGTCCTGCCCCAGCCACACCGGGGGCCTGACGTCCTCGGCCGGTGCACTGCCCTTGCTGGCCTTCCCCCCAAACCCTTTGGCACCAGGAGCTGGCGGGATCTCGCCCTCGCTGAGCAGGGCGGGCATGTAGAGCTGAGCCAGCAGGGCATGGACGCAGAGCTGCTCCATGCGGGCGGCGGTGCCGCGCACGCCATCGGCATCCCACTCCCAGTTCGGTGCACTGAAGTCGGTGTGCTCGGGCTGCTGCGCCTTGGCCGCTGGATCGAGGAGGTTGCTGGCCAGATAGGTGGAGCCGTCCTCCCCCAGACCGATGCAAGCCAGACCGCCGCCGGCCAGCTGGAAGCCGAGGTGGCCAGTGATGATCCGATCAACCTGTTCACCTACGCCCAGGCCCTGCTGGCGATCGAAGGCGAGTCCCACGTGAACGAGGCCGATGCGCTGTTCAAGCAGGCGCTGCGGCTGGCGCCGGTTGGGGCACTGGCGGAGAAGATCAAGAACCAGCAACGCAAGCTGGCAGGCCGGGTGATGCGTACCAACGCCCGGGGGATGCAGCGGATGGATGCGGTGGAATACCTGAGCAGCGCCCTGGAGGCCTACCGGGCCCTGGAGCTTGAGGGGCAGAAGCAGTTGCTGGCGGAGGTGGTGGCGTTGAGCCAGAAGGGGCTGGCGATCAACGACCCCAATCAGAAGCACCAGCTCCGCCACTACAAGGGGGGCAGCACCGTGTCGGCCCTGCAGGCCGCCTGCATCTATTACGTGGGCATCCAGCTGCTGCTGCCCGGCCAGGATGCCGGCATCGACCTGGCGCGGGAGTATGCGCTGGCGCAGGGGATGGCGGGCCCCAATCCCAACCCTGGAAGCCTGGAGCCAGAGTGATGCAGAACTTGCATGGGATTTGATCCAGGCGTGCCTGCGGCTCAGCCATAGAGACGCTCAAACGCAGATCCAAGGCCTGATGACCACCAGACCCCTGCCACCGGATCGCCCGCCCGACAGCGAACGGGAGGAAGATGAGTTCCTGGAAGACCCTGGCCGCAGTCTGGGACTGCGCTTGCTGGCATTGCTGGGGGCGTTCTCGTTCCTGATGCTGGGGATCAGCAGCATGGCTCCGTTGTTTCAACCAACTCCATCCCCGCCGCTGCCGGATCAGCGCCGCAGCCCGGCGGCCTGATCGCTCTCGGGGCAGAAGCAAGCCGGCCAGCGGTCTGGCCTCCCAGTGAGCCCAGGCTGGTGGAGTGGCCAAGGCGGAAACCCATGGCACTCAGCGGCTCTTGGCGCAGTAGCGACCCGAGCTGAACCAGCCCAGTGCTCGATCAGCCCCACAGCGATGCAGAGGTGACATCCACAAGCCAGCCGCGCTCACGCTCCCTGCAGCCCCGGCTCATCGCCGTTGAGGAAGCGGCGCAGGTTGACGCCGGCCTCCATGGCGGCGGCGAGCAGTTCCGCCCTCTGCAGCTCATCGAGGCCATCCCAGAAGGCGTGGAACAGGTCCAGCGACGCCTTGCCCATTCCCACCAGGCCCAGCAGTGAAAGAGGGAAAGCGAGCCAGGGGAAGATCAGCAGCACCACCGCCAGCACCAGGCTGACGGCGGCACCCTGCTTGACCGATTCCCACACGGTGCTGGCGATCATCTGCACCTGCACCGCCCGGGTGATGGAGCCGCGCTTGCGCAGGGCCTCGGTGCGCAGGCCCGTGAGCAACGCCTGGTAGATGGCATAGATCACCACCCCACCGAGGGTGGATTCGGCGACGAACTCACCGCCAGTGAGGCTGCCGCCGTTGAGGTTCACGTCTATCGAGGCCAGTCCAGACAGGGGTGCCATCTCCACACCGGCCTGGGGGATGCGGAAGGGGTCCCGATCGCGGGTCATGGGAAGAGACGCAGTTGCAGAAGAGTTTGGCTTGATTGCAAGGCGAACGCAGGACCTGGTGGCAGCCAGTGACCAGCGGATGCTGCGCAAGCGACTGTGGCTGCTGTTGCTCAGCGATCACCGAGGTCTGGCCGCAGCCTGCGGTGCCGGCCACGGGCCTTGGCCCACCACCAGAGGGCGGTGTTGACCGCCTTGCGGTCGAAGCGTTCCGGTTCGTGGTTCTGGCCCCACTGCAGCATCGCGCTGTGGTCGGGGTGGGTGGGATCGGCGATGGACCGCAGGAAGCCTGCGTAGCCGCCGGTGCCACCCACATCCTCCGGAGGGCAGGCGCGGCGGCCATCGAGGCACCAGGGCAGCCACTGCTCCATCGGGTTGATCAGCACAACCTTCTCCAGCGCCAGCGTGTGCTCCCAGCAATCGCCCAGGTCGTATTCGTAGATGACTGAATCCTGCACGAGAGGAAGAATGGAACGGGCCTTGACGCGGGTTTCATCCCGCTGCATCACGGTGAACTCCGGATCCCCGAAGCCGTCATCCCAGGGCGGGGTGTAGTAGAGCTTCTCCTCGAAACGCTCACCAGTGATGAACTGGTGCAGGTGGACGTTCTCCCAGCCCATCACGATCTGCAGCACCTCATGCAGCCGGCCGAGGGTAATCGTCTCTTCCACCCAGAAGCGTCTCCAGATCGGTGGTTCGATTTCATTGAGGCTCACGTGCAGTTGCAGAGCCGCAACCTGCGCTGGCGGTTGCCTGGCAGCCGAGGGCATGGTCGTTCAGGGGGGGGGCACCCGATGCCAGGTTCGCCCCCGGCGCGTCTGCTGTCAGCCCTTGTCAGCGATCGTTCAGCCCCACATACACGGGCTGAAACCACTGCATCCGGCGGCTCTGGCGCTTCTCGCCATGCAGCACGGTGTGCCAATGGCCCCGGCGCCAGTGGGGCCGTCGGGCGGCACCGCTGCCACCCCCTGATGTGCTGTTGCTGGAGGCAGCCCTGGGGGTGCGATCAAGCCGGAAGTCCTTGCCAATCCACACCGGACCCTGCGGGCTCACCGTGCCGGCCGGATCGGCAGCACCGGCGAAGCCCTTGCCGCTGCGCACCTTGGCGGCTGGGCCGGTGGTGAGCAGTTCCGGCTGGTAGAGCTGCACCAGAAGGGCATTGATCGCCAGGCCCTCCATCCGCTGGTTGGTGCTCTGCACCGCCTGCTCGTCCCACTGCCAGGCCGGATGGCTGAGGTTCTCCACCGTGGGACTGCGCTCGCCGATCTGCGCAAAGGAATGGCGGGTGAGGTAGCTGCTGCCATCGAGGGCCAGGCCCACGCAGCTGATGCCAACGATCCGCTGGGCCAGGGGCGGCAGCCAGTCGGCCATCGCCCGCAAATCGGCCACGATCACCACCGGGATCGGCACCTTGTCCTCGGTGAACAGGGCGCCATCCGGGAGCATCAGCCGGAAGCAAGGCAGCACCTGCGGGAAGTCCGCATCCAGACGGGGAGAGGGTGTGCGGCGGAAGGCCTCGGCCAGCTCCGGTGCCAGGAAGCGAGGCGGGGCCTCGACGATCCAAGCCCAGCGGCAGGTGGTCGCCGCCCAGAAGCCGAGCGGATCGTTCAGTTCATCCATCACCTCCAGCCCCGCCTCGATCAGGGCGGCATAGGCCAGGTGATTGGCCCAGCTCTGGAAGCCCCGCGGTGAGCGTTAGCGGTGTTGCTCCTGCTGGATGTAGGGGTCCTGGCGGCGCAGCTCGGTGATCACCGTGCCGATCGGCGGCAGCTCGGCCTGGCTGGCCCGAATCGATTCAGGCGTCAGCCGGCTCATCGAGGCGTGAGCGGCAGGTTGATCGGCTGGATCTCGAGGTTGGTCACATCCATCAACAGCTCCACTGATGGGCTGCTGGTGATGGCAGGTACAAGGGGGAAGGCCATGGCTGTGGGATCGACTGCAGCACGATGACCCAGGGGCGGACAGGCTCAGGTGGGGGGCTGGAGGGATTGGAGCTTGGCTTGGATTCCGGCTTCGGAAAGGCCCATGGCTTGGAGGAGGTTGATGTAGTTTTTCCGGCAGGCTTCCAGGTTTGAGTGTTGGTAACCCTGCTTTAAAAGCGCCACGAAGAATTCCAGTGCCTGCCGCATCAGCGGCTCAGCCTCCTCCGGGCGGTTGGTGGCCTGCAGCAGCAAAGCCAGGTTGTTGAGATCCCTGGCCACCTCGGGATGATCGGAGCCGTAGCTGGCCTCATCGATCGCCAGGGCCCGCCGCATCAGCGGCTCCGCCTCCGCCAGGCGGTTGGTGGCCTGAAGCAGGTGCGCCAGGTTGCTGAGAACCGTGGCCACTTCAGGATTATCGGGGCCGTAGTGGGCCTCATCGATTGCCAGCGCCCGCCGCATCAGCTGCTCCGCCTTCGCCGGGCGGTTGGTGGCCTTCATCAGCGTAGCCAGGTTGTTGAGATCCCTGGCCAGAATGGGATGATTTGGTGCGTAGCTGGCTTCATCGATCGCCAGCGCCCGCCGCATCAGCGGTTCTGCCTCCTCCGGGCGGTTGGTGGTCTGCAGCAGCGAAGCCAGGTTGTTGAGACGAATGGCAACCCCTGGATGATCGGAGCTCGGGCGGGCTTCATCGATTGCCAGCGCCCGCCGCATCAGCGGCTCCGCCTCCGCCAGGCGGTTGGTGGCCTGCAGCAGCGAAGCCAGGTTGCTGAGATCCGTGGCCACCTCTGGATTATTGGGGCCGTAGTGGGCCTCATCGATCGCCAAGGCAAGCCGCAGCAGCGGCTCCGCATCGCTGTAGGCCGCCTTACAAAGCAGCAGTAGACCCTGGGCACCAATCAGCCGGGCAGTGGGGTCCTTGATCCCGGCCTGATCTGCGAACTCTGCTACCGCCTTGGCATGGGGCGCCAGGGGATCCAGCACAGGCCAACTACGCACATCCTGCGGGTTCCCGACAAAGGCAGCATTGAGCCACCCCAGGGCAGGCTTCAGTTCATTGGGCTCGTTTTGCTCGCGCTGCTGCTGCCACAGTCGGCCCACCGCCTGCACCAGGCGATGCACCGTGAAAGAGGGTGCTTCTGCCGAGCGGTTCACCAGGGAATAGCCCTCCAGCTGGCTGATCGCCTCCCTGCTATCGGCGCTTCCTTCCATATCTCCGGCGACCTTCACAGAGAGCAGGCTCTCGGGGATGGGCTCTGGCGAAAGCCAGGCCAGCCGCCGCAGAAGGCAGCGGGCAGATTCACTCACCTGCTGGTAACTGGTAAACCATGTAGTCGCCAGGCTGCGGTCGTATTGCATCAACCGTGGATCATTCCAGGCCAGCACCGTTTCGCGGTTGCGCTGCCACTGGCGGCGGTAGTCGCTCAGGCTGAGGCGCTGCTGGTTGATGTAGGCCCCGGCCTGCTCCAGCCCCAGGGCCAGGCCTCCGAGATCCTCTACGGCGATGGCCTTGGCGGTCTCGCTGTCGCCTGGCGCCTGGCAGCGGCGATCCGCGGTGCGCTCCAGAAGGAACACGGAGGCGTCCGCCGGTGCCAGCACATCCACCTCCTGCAGATCCACCGCCGCGCTCCAGTTGCGCAGGCGGGTGGTGATCACCACCTGGCCGCTGCTGAGCTGGGGCAGCAGGGCTTCCACCTCCACCGCCGCCTCCGCTGTGTCGACGTTGTCGAGGATGAGCAACCAGTCGGGGTTCACCTGCAGCCAGTGGAGTGCCGCGTGCCGTTGGGCGGCTTCTTCTGTGATCTCCTTCTCGGGCAGATCCAGCGCCTCGGCTTTGCACAGCGCGGCCAGGTTGCGGTTCAGCGCTTCCACACTGCCGGAGCTCACCAGCAACACCGCCTTGCAGCGGCCGATCTGCCGCCAGGCGTGCTCGATTGCCAGGCGGGTTTTGCCCACACCGCCCGGGCCGATCAACGCCAGGGGCCGGGAGGCGGTCTCCAGCGCTTTCATGAGGGCACTACGGCCCTTGAACAACGGGCCGATGCTCGCGAAGGGCAAGGTCAACGGCCGGCGGGTGAGGCCGGCTGCCACCAAAAGATCCAGCACGAAGGAGCGCAGCACCTCCGCCGCCAGCTCATCGTGACCACTGAACGTGCAGCCCGGATAGCGGGCCCCGCTGCGCAAACGGGCCAGGTGTGCCTGCTGGTGCGCCTGTTGCTCCTGCTCCATCCGGTAGTCCCCATCCCGCGGGGCCTGTGGTTGGGGTGTGGCGATGTAGAGCTTCTTGCCGTGCCACAACGCCAGCCAGGCCTCCCACTGGGTGTAGGAAAGGGATGGCCCATCCGGCTGCAGAAACTCCGCCAGGGAAAAACGACTACCCAGATCCGGATAAGGCGCTGCTATCGCTGCCACCGACTGGGGCTTGGCCATCGCCCCGGTCATGTCGCCCACCAGGTGGATTACGCCATCACAGCCCTGGATGTAGGTGTCGAGCATCTCCAGGGTTTCATCGCCGGTGACGATGAAGTCCTCCTGCACCTTCACCTCCACGTCAGGGCGAGTGAGCAGGTGGCGCAGGCGTTTGCGGTAGCTCAGGAACTCAGCTGAGACGGTGGAGAGGAACAGCTGAACCCTCGCCACATTCCCCGGCCTCATGGGAGTGGATGCTACCGAGATCTGGCGGACCATCTCCGCCGTTTTGGTGCAGCGCACAGCGGGTTCATGGTTTGGGGCTTTTCTTTCCCGCCCACCGCCTTGCCCTCAGGATCCTCCTCAGTGTGTGACCATGCGGCTTGGCGACAAGGCAGAGGCTCGCCAGGCCCTGGAGGCGGCGATCGAGCTGGAGCCGCAGAACAGCTTTGCCCTGCGCAGCCTTTGCAGCCTGCTGGTGATCGCCGGGGCCTTTGCTGCCGGGGTGGCCCGGTTCCGCCAGGCCCTCGCGGTGGCGCCAGACACTCTGATCACCACCTGCAACCTGGCTCAGGCGCTGCTGGAGCTCGATCCAGACGAGCACCGCGACGAGGCCAATCGGCTGCTGCTGCGGGTGATCGAAGCCCAGCCCTACGGCGAGTTGGCAAACAGGGCTAAGGAGTTGCGGGGCAGCTTCGCCGCCCGCGATCTGGGCGCCGATCAGCCAGAAGGGTTGCGGCAGGTCGCGTTCAGCTACTGCCTCCAGGCCCTGCAGCTGTTCGAGGGGATGGACCAGCAGCGTTTCATTGCCGTGCTCAGCGAGGTGGCGGCCGTGGGCCAGGGCGGGCTGCAGATCAATGAACCCGGCACCGCCCGCAGCCTCAAGAACCTGCCCGGCAGCTGGTGCGACCTCGCCCTGGCCTGCCTGATCCAAGTGGGCATGAAGCGGCTGACGCCTGACGAGGACTCAGGGCTGGGGATCGAGGCGGAGGTCCAGGAGGCGGTGCGGTTGTTGCAGGCGGAACTGGCTGCGGCTTGTGTTCATGTCTGGCCCAAGTTGTAGCGCATTTCATTTCTATGCACCAACTGCATAGATAGCCCACGTGGGGATGGAAATCTCCCGGCGTTTTGGGCAATCCGACTGTTCAACGACGCAGACTGATGCAGAACGGCGCGCCACCTGCTCTGCTTCCCTGGCCCCAGCGTCCCCATCCCGACCAGATGCCCAGCCGCGAAGACCTCACTGACGCCCTGATCGCCCTGATCCCGGAGGACGGCAGCCGCATCACGAACGACCAGATCCGCACGGCCCTGGAGCAGGAGGCGGGTGAACCGATCAGCGACGCTGAGCTGAAGGAAATCAAGAGCCTGGTGGTGGCGATGGGTGCCGCCGAGGGAGTGAAGGGCCCCGGCGGTGGATTGAAAGCCCCCGGAGTCGCCCCACCAACTCGCGCCACCCCTGCAGACCGCTCCAGCCGCAACGGCAATGGCAATGGTTCAGGGGGCCGCCAGACCATCGAAGCCGCCCCACCGGCCAGCCCCCCACCGGAACCCGGCGACCCCAGCCGCGGTTTTCTGGGCTGGGTGGCGCCGCCGGAGCGTGATCTGGGCAAGGCGGCGATGGAGACGAGCCTCTGGAGTGCCGCCGATCAGTTCCGCGCCAACTCCGGCCTCAAGGCCCAGGAGTATTCGGGCCCGATCCTCGGGCTGATCTTCCTGCGCTTTGCCGATGCGCGCTTCATGCCCCGCTGGCAGGAGCTCAAGGCCGCCGGTGGCAGCGAACGCCGCGGCAGCCGCGAGGAAGACCCCAACGCCTACCAGAGCGAGGGGCTGCTCTACCTGCCCCCCGGCTCCCGCTATCAGGAGCTGCTCGACCTGCCTGAGGGTGCCGATATCGGCGCCCGGCTGAACGAGGCCATGGGGCTGATCGAGCAGCACAACAGCAAGCTCGCCGGTGTTCTGCCCCGCAGCTACAACCTGTTCACGCCGCAGCTGCTCTCTGAGCTGCTGAAACGCATCTCCGAGATCCCCACATCTCTGGAGTTCGATGCCTTCGGGCGGATCTACGAATACTTCCTGCGCGAGTTCGCCCGCAGCGAGGGCCAGAAGGGCGGCGAATACTTCACGCCCACCTCCCTGGTGGTGCTGATCACCGAGATCGTGGAGCCCTTCGCCGGGCGGCTGCTGGATCCAGCCTCAGGTTCGGGCGGCATGTATGTGCAGAGCGCGCGCTTCGTGAAGGCGCACCGCGGCAACCCCGCCGGCGACCTGGCGATCTGCGGTGTGGAGAAGACCGATGAAACCGGCCGCCTGTGCCGCATGAACCTGGCGATCCATGGCCTGGAGGGCCGCATTTTCCACGGCGGCGACAGCAACAGCTACTACCTCGATCCCCACGATGCGGTGGGCGCCTTCGACTATGTGATGGCCAATCCGCCGTTCAACGTGAATGCGGTGGACATGGCCCGGCTGAGCGGTGCGGTCGGCCCCGGCCGGCGCTTTCCGTTCGGTACGCCGAGCGTGGACAACGCCAACTACCTCTGGATCCAGCTCTTCTACTCCTCGCTGAACGAGAAAGGCCGCTCCGGCTTCGTGATGGCCAATTCCGCCTCCGATGCCCGCGGTTCGGAGCAGGCGATCCGCCAGAAGCTGATCGAGGCGAAGGCGGTGGATGTAATGGTGGCTGTGGGGCCGAACATGTTCTATACGGTGACCTTGCCCTGCACGTTGTGGTTCTTCGACCGCGGCAAGAAGGGCACTGCGCGGGAAGACACGGTGCTGTTCGTGGATGCTCGGCATCTCTACCGCCAGATCGACCGCGCCCATCGCGACTGGAGCGAAGCTCAGATCGGCTTCCTGGCCAACATCGTGCGCCTCTATCGCGGCGAGGCGGTGGATGTCACCCTCGGCGGCGAAGAGGCCCAGCGCTGGATCGAGGCCTACTTCGGCGGCGAGGACTCAGCCGAGCCCCAGTACCGCGACATCGCGGGGCTGTGCAAGGCGGCCACTATTGAGGCGATCGAAGCCCAGGGGTGGAGCCTCAACCCAGGCCGTTATGTCGGCGTGGCGGCAGGTGAAGACCTGAGCGATGAAGATTTCAAGGAGGCGTTGGAGACGCTGAATGAGGAGTTGGTGGGGTTGAACACCCAGGCGCGGGAACTGGAGGCCAGGATTGCCCAGAATGTGGCGGGGATCCTGGACGCATGAGCCAAGCCGCCGCACTCGCCGATTGGACCACCGCCCAGCCCTTTTCCCTGCCGGAGCTGGGACCTGGGGTGGAGGGAGCGCTGCGGGCCCAGCTGGAGGCGGCACTGCGCCGCATCGCCGCCGACCCCTCCGTCAAGGCGCTGGTGCTGTTCGGCTCCCGCGCCACGGGCATCGCCCGCGCCGATTCCGATCTCGACCTGCTGGTGGTGGAACGCACCCCCCAGCTGGAGCCCGAAGCCAAGGTGGCTAGCTGGTGGCGCCATTTCCAGCCGCTGCAAACCCTGCCCCTGCCGGTGGACCTGATCGTGAGCGGTAGCGCCGATGCCGAGCGCCTGGCCGGCTCCCGCTGGCATGTGATCAGCGAGGCAGCGCGCCAGGGCCGGGTGCTGGTGGTGCAGCCATGACGCCGCAGGAGGATGCCCGGGTGCTGCTGGCGCTGGTGGATCGCCACCTGCGGGCACTGCGCTTCAATCTTGACCCGGCCTATCCGGATGAGGAGTGGGGCTTCACAGCTCAGCAGGCAGTGGAGAAGCTGCTCAAAATCCAGATCGTGCTGCGGGACGAACGGCCGCCGTTCACGCGCCTGTTGAACGTGCTGGCCCAGCTGGCCGGGGTGGAGCTAGATCCTCGGTTGTTGGTCCTGCAGCCCTATGCAGTGGAGGCGCGCAATGAGGCTGGGCCGTTTCCGCTGTCAGCTAGACGGGAGGCGATTCTGGAGGCATTGGAGCAGCTTCGGGATGAGGCTGTGGCGTTGCTGGGGGAGGATTGAGATGGTGGCGGTTTTGATGGTGCTTGATGGATTGAATGCCAAGGCGAGGGAGCTGGAGGCCACGATCGCGATGAATGTGGCGGAGCTACTAGAGGTTTGATGATGAGTAGCTGGCAGAAGGTGAAACTTGCTGACTGCGTGGAGTTGCTCGCCGGCTTTCCATTCAAGAGCCATCGGTTCTCTGATAATCCAAGCGATGTGCCACTTGTGAAGGGCGAGAATGTAAGTCAAGGCCGCATTCTCTGGGACATTTCCAAGCGCTGGCCGGTATCCGGCTGGGACGACCTGGAAAAGTTCCACTTGGTCCCCGGTGATGTCGTAGTAGCCATGGACCGTCCTTGGATTCCAGCTGGATTGAAATGGTCTTATATCCGTGAGGGCGATCCCAAAGCGCTATTGGTTCAGCGGTGCGCCCGCCTCCGCTCCAGCAATGGATGTCTTGACCAGGATTTCTTGCGATTCGTAATAGGTGGCCCTGAGTTTGAGGGCTACGTGAAACCAATCACAACTGGCGTGAATGTTCCGCACATTAGCGGGAAGCAGATTCTTGACTTTGAGTTCACTCTCCCCCCACTCCCCATTCAACGCCGCATCGCCGGTATCCTCTCCGCCTACGACGACCTGATCGAGAACAGCCAGCGGCGCATCAAGATTCTGGAGGAGATGGCCCGCCGGCTCTACCGCGAATGGTTCGTCCACTTCCGCTTCCCCGGCCATGAGACCTGCAGCTTTGTGGAGTCGCCGCTGGGGGAGATTCCGGAGGGGTGGGAGGTGAAGAATCTTGCAAACGTAGCCGAAGTGAACCGTGCCCAAATCAACGCCCGCACTGCGCCTGAGGAACTGCACTACATCGACATTTCCTCAGTCAGCCCCGGCCATATTGATTCCATGACCACCTACGCATTCGCCGATGCGCCCGGTCGCGCTCGGCGCATCGTCCAGCACGGCGACGTGGTTTGGTCATGCGTCCGGCCGAACCGCCGCTCGTACGCGCAGGTGATGTACCCAGAGGCGAACACCATCGCATCCACCGGCTTCGCTGTTCTGTCGGCAACGAAAGTTCCGTTCACGTTCCTCTACTTTGCAACAACCACAGATGATTTCGTCGCCTTCCTGACGAACAACGCCACAGGTGCAGCGTATCCCGCCGTTACCGCCGCGACCTTCGAGAAAGCCGAGCTGCTCATTCCATCCGCAGTGCTGCTAAAGAACTTCGGCGATGAGACAATTCCGATCACCGAACAAATTCACACGCTCCAGCGCCAAATCAAAAACCTCCGCCGCACCCGCGATCTCCTTCTCCCCCGCCTCCTCTCCGGCCAGATCGATGTGGAGGCGCTGCCGGAGCCGGGGCTGACGGAACCATGACCAACCCACCGCCCCTCAGCAAGCTCGAACGCGTGTCCCTCCGGCAGGCCTGGAAGCATGAAGCCAATGACTTCACCCCCTGGCTGGCGGAAGACGACAACCTCGAGGCCCTGGCCGATGCCCTGGGCATCAGCGAGCTCGAACTCGTCGCCACAGAGCACTGGGTCGGCGACTTCAAGCTCGACATCCTCTGCACCGATGGCGACGAGCAGGTGGTGATCGAGAACCAGCTGGAGGAGACCGACCACAAGCATCTCGGCCAGATCCTCGCCTATGCGGCAGGGGTCGATGCGCGCAAGGTGATCTGGATCGCGGAGTCCTTCCGCCCGGAGCATCTCGCGGCGTTGCAGTTCCTGAACGTCAACACCAACGACGAACTCAGCTTCTTCGGGGTGCAGATCGAGCTGTGGCGGATCGGCGACTCACCCTTCGCGCCCAAGTTTGAAGTTGTCGTGAAGCCCAACAACTGGGCCCGTGCCGGCCGGGAGCAGGCCCGAGCCGTTTCTGCGGCGACACCGCTCAAGCAGCTGCAGCTCAAGTTCTGGACAGCCCTGGTGGAGCGGCTTGGCAAGGAGGCCCCCCAGATCCGGCCTGCCAAGCCTGGCCCCTACCACTGGTTGAACACCTCCATCGGCCGCTCCGGCTTTGGACTCAATATCACCGCCAACACCAGGGATGAGCGGTTGGGTGTAGAGCTCTACCTCTCGGGCACTGAGGCGAAACGTCATTTCTCGAATCTGCTGCTGAAGAAAGATGAGATTGAGGCCGAGCTCGGATACCTATTGGATTGGCAGGAGCTCCCCAATAAAACAGCGAGTCGGGTCGCGGCCTGGCGCAGCGAGGCCTCCATTGAAGATGAAAGCCGCTGGGATGAGTATCAGGCCTGGATCACCGAACAGCTGGTGGCGATGGAGCGGGTGCTGCGCCCGGTGGTGAAGTCCCTGCCATGACCGACATCATCCCGCTGCCTTCGGATTACGGCCCCTGGCTCGCGGAGCTGAAAACCCGCATCCACCTGGCGCAGCAACGGGCGGCCCGCAGCGTCAACCGCGAACTGGTGCTGCTCTACTGGCAGATCGGCCGCGACATCCTCGAGCGCCAGGGCCGTGAGGGCTGGGGAGCCAAGGTGATCGAACGCCTCTCTGTGGATCTGCGCAATGCCTTCCCAGAGATGAAGGGCTTCTCCAGGGCCAACCTGCTCTACATGCGCGCCTTTGCGGAGGCATGGCCTGATCCGCAGATTGTCCAACAGGCTGTTGGACAATTGCCCTGGGGGCACAATCTGGTACTGCTCAGCAAGCTCAAGACACCCGACCTGCGGCTGGCTTATGCCACCAGGGCGGCGGAGATGGGCTGGTCGCGTGCCGTACTGGTGCACCACATCGAACGGCGTCTGCTGGAGCGGGAAGGGCAAGCCACCACCAACTTTGATCTCCGCCTGCCTCCTCCCAGCTCCGATCTCGCTCGCGAAGCGCTCAAGGATCCCTATCTCTTCGATTTCCTTGGTGTTGGTGATGAAGCGAGTGAACGCGCCATCGAGACGGCTCTGGTGGATCACATCACCCGCTTCCTGCTGGAGCTGGGCGCAGGCTTTGCCTACGTCGGCCGCCAAGTTCCCCTTGAGGTGGGCGGCGAAGATTTCTTCATCGATCTGCTCTTCTATCACCTCAAGCTGCGCTGTTATGTGGTGATCGAGCTCAAGGCCACCGCTTTCAAGCCGGAGCATACCGGTCAGCTCAGCTTCTACCTCTCGGCCGTCGACGCGCAGATGAAGGGCGAACACGATGCGCCCACGATTGGCATGTTGCTGTGCAAGAGCAAAAACAAGGTGGTGGCCGAATACGCCCTTCGCAACATCCATCAACCGATCGGGGTCGCTGAATACCAGCTCACCGAGTCCCTTCCTGCCGACCTGCAGACCAGCCTGCCCAGTATCGAGGCCATTGAGCAGGCCCTCACCGATCCCGCCGGAGGCGCTCCGATGCCATGACCCCCAATCCCTACAGCGAAGACCTCCTGGTCGAGCAGCCCGCCCTGGCCCTGCTGGCGGAACTGGGTTGGCAGACGGCTTGCGGCCTGGAGGAAACCTTCGCCCCAGAGGGCGGCAGCCTGGGGCGCCGGGATCGCCGCGAGGTGGTGCTGCTGCCAAGGCTGCGGGCAGCCCTGCAGCGGCTGAACCCAGGCCAGCCACCGGAGGCAATCAGCGCCGCCATTGAGGAGCTCAGCCGGAATCGCTCGGCCATGGGCCTGGTGGCGGCGAACCGCGAGGTGTACCAGCTGCTCGAAGACGGGGTGCTGGTGTCAGTACCCGACACAAAGCGGGGCGGCCTGAGCAAGGTGCGGCTGCGGGTGATCGACTGGGACCGGCCCGCAGAGAACGACTGGCTCGCGGTCAACCAGATCAAAATCGAGGGAGATCTCTACAACGGCATTCCCGATCTGGTGGGCTTCGTCAACGGCCTGCCGCTGGTGGTGATGGAGTTCAAGAAGCCCGGTGTCTCGGCCCGCGAGGCCTTCACCGGCAACCTCGCCCACTACAAGGACGCTATCCCCCAGCTGTTCTGGAGCAATGCTTTCCTGATCGCCTCCAATGGCACCGCCAGCCGCATCGGTTCCCTCAGCGCCGACTGGGAGCGGTTCTTCGAGTGGAAGCGGATCGCCAGCGAAGACGAACCCCGCCGGGTGTCGCTGGAGGTGCTGCTGCGCGGCACCTGCCAGCCGCAGCGCCTCCTCGATTACGTCGAGAACTTCACCCTGTTCACAGACAGCAAGAGCGGGCTGGTGAAGATCATTGCCCAGAACCATCAGGTGATCGGCGTCAACAACGCCATCGCTGCCACCCTGGAGGCCCGCCGCCGGGGGCACGGCCGGGCGGGGGTGTTCTGGCAGACCCAGGGCAGCGGCAAGAGCTATTCGATGGGCTTCTACAGCCAGAAGATCCAGCGCAAGGTGCCCGGCGACTGGACCTTCGTGATCGTCACCGACCGCACCGACCTCGACGTGCAGATCGCTGACACCTTCAAGGCCGCCGGGATCGTGTCCCAGGCCGAGGGGGATCAGTGCCATGCCGGCAGCGGCGCCCAGCTGGCCGCGCTGCTGCGCGGCAACCACCGCTACGTGTTCACCCTGATCCAGAAGTTCCGCGTCCCCGAGCTGCTCTGTGATCGCAGTGATGTGGTGGTGATCACTGATGAGGCCCATCGCAGCCAGTACGACACCCTGGCCCTGAACATGCGCACGGCCCTGCCCAAGGCGTTGTTCACCGCCTTCACCGGCACGCCGCTGATCGATGGCGAGGAGCGCACCCGTGAGGTGTTCGGTGATTACGTCTCGATCTACGACTTCCAGCAGGCGGTGGAAGATGGCGCCACCGTGCCGCTGTTCTACGAGAACCGCACGCCCGAGCTGCAGCTGGTCAATCCCGATCTCAACGACGACATCTACGCGGTGATCGAAGCCGCCGATCTCGATGGCGAAGAGGAGCAGAAACTCGAACGGGAACTGGGCCGTCACTACCACATCATCACCAGAGACGACCGGCTAGAGACGGTCGCCCGCGACATCGTGCGCCATTTCCTCGGCCGGGGATTCATGGGCAAGGCGATCGCCATCTCGATCGACAAGGCCACCACCCTGCGCATGTACGACAAGGTGCAGAAGTATTGGCAGGAGGAAACGGATCGGGTGCGTGCCTTGGTGGAGCAGCTGCCACCAGATCCCACCGAAGAGGGGGAGGAGTTGCGCAAGCGGCTGCATATTCTCACCACCACCGACATGGCGGTGATCGTCTCGGCAGCCCAGAACGAGATCGCCGACATGGCGGCCCTGGGCCTCGACATCGAACCCCACCGCCGCCGGCTCGCCACGTCCGATCCGCCCCTGGATCAACGCTTCAAGGACCCCACCGATCCGCTGCGGCTGGTGTTTGTGTGCGCCATGTGGCTCACGGGCTTCGATGCACCGAGCTGCTCAACGCTCTATCTCGACAAGCCGATGCGCAACCACACCCTGATGCAGACGATCGCCAGGGCCAACCGCGTCTTCCCCGGCAAGCACAGCGGCCTGATCGTCGACTACGCCAATGTGTTCGCTTCGCTGGAAAAGGCGCTGGCCCTCTACGGCGGGCGCAGCGGTGGCGGCGCCAAACCCACCCAGGACAAGGCGGTGCTGGTGGACCAGCTGCGGCAGGTGCTCAACGATGCCCTGCGCTTCTGCGCGGAGCATCAGGTCGACATCGAAGCGATCCATGCCGAGTCCGATGGAATGAAGCGGCTGCAGGCGATCGAGGATGCCGTCGAGGCCCTGATCGCGCCGGAATCGCTGCGGCAGCGCTTCCAGGAGCAGCAGCGCCTCGTGCAACTGCTGCACGCCGCAATCAAGCCCGATCCCGCCGCCCAGGAGTTCGCCGCCTCGGTCGGAGCGCTCAAGAGCATCGCGGCCGCCATCCGCCTGAAGCTCAATCCCAATCCGCCCGACATCAGCGCCGTGATGGGCCAGATCGGCCAGGTGTTGGATCAGTCGATCACCGGCATCGCCATCCGCGATCAGGGCCCGCCCAGCATCGATCTGTCCAAGATCGATTTCCAGGCTCTGGCGGACAAGTTCAAGCAGAAAAAGCACAAGAAGACGGAGCTGGAAGAGCTCAAGGCCCTGATTGCGGCCCACCTCGCACGGATGGTGCAGCTCAACCCCACCCGCGCTGATTTCCGCGAGAAGTTTGAAGCGCTGATCGCCAGCTACAACGCCGGCAGCCGCAGCGTGGAGGAGATCTACAAGCAGCTGCTCACCCTCAGCCTCCAGCTCAGCCAGGAGCAGCAACGCCACATCCGCGAGAACCTCAGCGAGGAGGAACTGGCGATGTTCGACATCCTGCTCCAGTCCGCACCGGATCTTTCAGACAGCGACCGCGCGAAGGTCAAACAGTCGGCCCGGGAGCTGGTGGAGAAGTTCAAAAAGCTCCTGGTGCTCAACTGGCAGCAGAAGTCCGAGGCCCGAGCCAAGCTGAAGCTGCTGATCCAGGATGCGCTCGACATCGGCCTGCCGCGCGCCTACACACCGGAGCTGTACCAGCAGAAGTGCGAGGCCGTATTTGCCCACATCGAACAGGCCTACCCCGAGCACGACCAGAGCGTGTACTCCCTGACAAGTAGCCAAGCCGACCTCGGAAGCCGTGCCAGCCTCAGGGTTGATGCACGGGGTGCATGAATTGGGCCGACACCGACACGGCTCTCGAGTCGTTCCTGCCCGACTGGATCGAGACCGCTGCGGAAGAGGCCCGCAGCGTGGCGCTGGGGATGCTGCGCGAACGGGGGCGCGGTGCGGTGCTGGTGGGTGTCGCCCGGCTCGATACGGCTCTTGATGTACTGCTCAAGGCGGCCCTGGCGCCGCCGCGGGGTAGCGAAACCCTGCTCCATGCCGATCGACCACTGGGCTCCCTCGGCGCCAAGATCGCGCTGGCGGCCCGACTTGGGCTGATCGATCCAGCGGTGGAGCAATCGCTGCACAACCTGCGCCACGTGCGCAATGGTTTTGCCCACTCCACAGCGCCGGTGAGGCTCGCCGATCCGCCTTACCGCGACCGGCTGCGCGACAGCGTCGCCCAGGCGTGCCGCAACCCCCTGTGGCAGCCGATGCAGACCATCCTCGAGCAGCACATGGCGGAGCAGACAGGCTGCCCTGATGCGGAGCACGACCCTGGGCTGCAATCGTTCGTGCTGCTGATCACGATCCTGGTGGCGTTTCTGGAAACCGCTGCACGCCTCCTGAGCCCGATCAGACCGAGCTTGAGCCTGACCTTTGAAGAGGGAATCAGCCGATCGATCAACGCCACTCAATAGAGCAACCGGTTGCCCTCGTAGCGGGCCTGCAGCAGCTCCAGCCGGTGGATCAGCTTCTGTTGGCGGGCCTCCTGACGCGCTCGGGTGCTGGGGCTGCCCTCGAAGTGGGTGAGTTCGTTGCGCAGCAAGTAGTCCACAAAGTCCTTCGGTTCGCAGGGGCGGTTGCCCATCCACTTGTGGAAGTTGCGGTGCAGGGCTGAGCTGATCACCAGCAGGTTGTCGTCCAGGGCCGCCAGATCCGGCCGTGAGCCGGCATCAAACAGGTGGTGGGCCTCCAGCTCGATCGGGTTGCGATCCGCTGCGTTGGGCTTCTGCTGGGTCACCGCACAGGCTTTGGCCTTGGTGCGGGCCCGCTCCATCGCGGCCCTGACACGGGCTTCATGGCTTTCGAGCACCTTGCGCTGCACCTCGAAGCAGTCCTCCGCCACATCCGCCACCGCCTTCACCCAGGCCTTGCGGGCCTTGGTGATGCGGCCCCGCTCATGCATCGTGCGCGCCAGGCGGGCAATGCCGCGCTGGCTCCAGTGGCGGCCATCGGCGTCCTCGAAGTCGGCGAAATGCACGTCGATTTCCAGGCCCTCGGCGCCATCGAGGCCGGCGCTCTCCTCCTCGATGCGGCGCAGCGTGCCGGCCATGCCCTTGCCATTGGTGCCCAGCACCCGCACCACCGAGCGCTGCTGCAAGAACACCAGATCTCCACGAATCACCAGACCCGCACGGTCCTGGGTGACCTGGATGATCCGCCGCTGCACCAGCGCCCGCGTCACCCGGGCACGGTGATGGGTGAAGAACTCCTTGAGCCGGGCCAGGAAGCTGCCACCCTCGGTTTCCTCCAGGTACTTAGCGATCGCCATCACCCCTTCTTCATAGAAGCGGCGTTTGCGGGCCTGGCCAGGCTCGTATTCAAAGAACTCCCCCTCAATCAGATCCCAGGCGTCATCGGGATCCGAATCAAAGAAGTCACAGATCCGGTAGAGCTTGCTCACCGGGATGCCCAACATCCTGGCGGCTTCCTTGTCGCTGAACGCGTCGCGCTCACGCCGCCGGCCAGCGCTGCTTCTCGGTGTGGAAGGTGTAGAGGTCATCAGCGGAACGCCAGCAGGGAATCGCGCATCTTCTGCAGCCGTTCCATCACGCGAGGATCGCCACCCACATCCGGGTGGTGTTCCTTGGCCAGGCGACGGAAGGCTTCTTTGATGTCATCCGCACTGGCCGTGGAGGGCTCCAGACCGAACACATGCCAGGGCCGGAAGTTCTCCAGCACATCAATGCCGTTGATGCAGGTGGCACCGCTGCGGTTGCGTTCCGCCTGCGGCACCCCCACCCACTCGCGATACAGCTTCTGCCAGTCGGCTTTGGTCTTGAGGTCAAACGTCCGGCCAGCCATCGCCATGGTGAACTCCTTCGATTTGCGCAGCTCCGTGGCGTTGGTGCAGCCGAACACCTGGCACACCTCACGCTTGAGCTGGGTGAGGCTGAGCACCGGCTCGGGGAAGGGCTTGCCGTGGATGAACTCGGCAAAGGCCAGCAAGGCTGCAGCATCGGGGGATCCGTCTGCGAGCAGCTCAGCAATGCGCTGCTGCACGACTGAACGATCGAGCTTCTTGCGCGTGCTGCTGGAGCTGGCTTGCTTGGTAGCGCTGCGGGATGGCACAGAAAACCAGGAGCAGGGCAGTGGATCCAGACATAGCGCAGCCAGGCGCTGCTGGTCTAGCCACTTTGGCTTTTTAGGCCAGAAGGCATAGCTGTCGCAGCAAACAATGCAGAACTTGCATCGTTTTCATGGGCAGTTCACGCCCTGAATCATTCCCTTCCGCACTCCGGTGTGCCGCTCAGCTCCTCGATTCGGTAATACTCCCGCTCATCCGAGCAGCACAGGTCGGTGTAGTAGCGCTCCAGCTGAGGTGGGTGCCTTTTACTGGACAGTTTTGGACCCTGACATCGTTAACCCTGGGCGGGAGGAACAGGGTTCGGCCTCAGTGTAGACCTCATGGGGAGTTCTGCCTCCCAGTGCGCTGTGGGGCCTTACATGGCAGTACCTCCACAGGAAGCGGGCCAGTCTGATTTCTGCTTCCCAGCCATCGCTGTAGGCATGCAGATACACCTCCTCATATTTGACAGTCCTCCACAGACGCTCGACCAGGATGTTGTCGTAGCAGCGCTTCCTGCCTGACCAGCTGATCTTGATCTTCTCTGCCTGCAGCCTGGCCACGAAGTCGGATGAGGTGAACTGACACCCTTGATCGGAGTGGAAGGTCTCTGGCTTGCGACCGCCTTCCAGCGCCATCCCCAGAGCCTCCAGACAGAACTCCGTGTCAAGGCTGTTTGACAGCTTCCAGCTGAGCACGTGCCTGGAGAAGAGATCCACGATCGACACCAGGTAGAGGAAGCCTTTCTGAAGCGGGATGTAGGTGATATCTGTGGCCCATACCTGATCCACAGCTGTGACCGTGCTGAGATCCACCAGGCATGGGAAGCGCTCGGATGGATCACCAGGGACAGTGGTGCGAGGTTTCTGGTAGATCGCCCGTAACCCCATGCGGCGCATGAGTTTTCGCACACGGTCTCGGCTGATCGGGATCCCATCTCTGGCCAGGTAGCCCACCATCCAGCGGCTCCCGCTGCAGGGGTCTTCCAGGTAATGGGCATCGATCCTGGACATGATCTGCAGGGTCGATTCCCGTACCGGTGTCGGCTGGTAGTAGAGCGTGGACCTGGGCAGGCCCAGTAGCGCACATTGCCGACTGACGCTGAGTTCGGAATGGTCGTGATCGACCAGCTTTCGCAGTTCACGGGCATCAAAGCAGCTGAGATTTTTTTTGAGCCACTCCAGCTCCATCTGCAGCCGGCCGATCTGCTGGAACAGCTCCGCCTCCTTGGCCTGGCCCTCGTCCTTGTCCTTGGTCTTCTTGCCCCTGGTGAACAGCTCGCTGGCGCCCTCCAGCAGCTGCTTCTTCCACTGGCTCACCTGGATGGGGTGAATGGCGTGATCAGCGGCGATCTCCTGAATGGTCTTGCGGCCACTGATCGCCTCCATGGCGACCCTGGCCTTGAACTCGGGGCTGTGGGTGCGGCGCTTGCTCATTGGTGGGAGCCCCTTTCAGGGGCGGTACCCCGCCTCAGAGGTTAACGATGGGACCTGTCCAGAAAAGCCAGTCCACCTCAAGCACGGCATGGGCCGCGTCGTAGGAGTCGAACTCCTGCCCAGCAATGGCATCTCTACAGCCGTCGTCGCGGACGATGCGGTAACGGCTCATCGCGGCTGAGGCGCTCGGCGGCATAGGTGTCTCAGCCTCGGCACGGGCTCTGCACGAGCCAGCGGAGGGGGACTGGATCGCCAGCAGGGACGGCGCCCACCCACCGCATCCCTCGGCCAGTCCTCACGCCGCGTCAAGGATCAGGCCATGCGCCCTCCGCTGTCGGGCGTCCTTGTCGCGGCGCTGCAGCCGGCCGGTGGGGGTTGGGTTCTTCGCCGTCCCCCAGATGGCTTCCCCGCTTTCCCCCTCCCGCCGCAAGCAGCAGTCCCGAGCTCTCAGCCGTTCTGCCCTGCGTGCGCGCGATGCGTTGGTGCTGGAGCACCTGCCCCTGGCTGATGCCATCGCCATCGCCACCGCCCGGCGCCTGTTCCCGCTGGTGGAGCGGGAGGATCTGATCCAGGTGGCCCGCGAGGCCCTGGTCCGCTCCGCTCCCCGCTGCAGAGCCGGCGAGCCAGCTGAGCCCTATCTCCGCCGTTGCATCCAGGGCGCCCTGCAGCACCACCTGCGCGATCGGGTGCGGCTGGTGCGCGTGCCACGCCGGCTGCATGAGCAGGGCCAATGCCCACTGGGGCACGGCAGCCTCGATGCCAGCCCTGATGGCGAGGCCTGCCTGCTCGATCAGCTGGCCGCTCCAGAAGCCGAGCCGGCCAGCAGCGAAGCCATGAATGGCCTGGCGCTGGAGCAGCTGGTCGATCAGCTGCCAGCAGCCCAGGCCACAGCCCTGCGGCTCACCGTCCTGGAGGGCCTGTCGCTCCGGCAGGCGGCCGAGCGGCTGGAGATCAGCTGCATGTCCGTGCAGCGGGCCCAGAAGAAGGCTCTGGATGCCCTGCGTCAGCAGCTCTCTGGTGGGGGCTAAGGCCCTCATGCAAGAGGCGACAAGCTCCGCACGTCAATCTATGGTCAATTCCGAGATTGGCCTTAAGAAGTGAATCTGTGCCTGGCTGATAGCGGTACTGTCCAAATCTGTGGCGTGGAACAGCTACCGGAATCAGCTCTGACGAAGTAGAGTTTAGGTGAGGATCATAGGCAAATGAGCGCAGCCGATGAGCTACAGCGCCTTGAGCGCGAAATTGACGAGAAGGCCGTGAGAGTGGGCGACAAACTGCAAGCCACTCATCCATGCCCGCAGCCGCCAAAAGAAAAAAGAGATTAAGGAAGGTCAAGCTATAGCAGCTTTGATCTAATTCTTGGCCTGTCGGCCATGCTGGCAATCATGGGAGTTGCGCTCAACACAGTTCGTCAAATGCCAGACGAGCAAGCAAAAACGCTGCGAGACGGCTTGATTGGCGGCTCGGCTGGGATGCTTATCGGCTATGCGATAGGCCGCCTCAAGCCATGAATCCTGCCCTGACGTAGAGCTCTTTGCTGGCAATGACTCCATATCAAAAAAACGGGTTCTGCAGCTTGCCGTGCCTTTGCTGATTCTGCTGATCATAAACAGGATTGTTCCGGGAGCCGGGAATGCCATTGTTAGGGTGGGCGTCGTTGCGTTGGTGATCTACTGCTTTATCAATAGTGATAAGAGCTGGGCGCGTCGCATTCTTAATTCGCCCAAAAAGTGGTGGCAGTGATCCCTTTTGGGGCTGCGGTGTTGCCGCTTCAGCAATGCTTGCCGCGACCGCCTTGAAGCTCAATCTCGGCTGCAAGGAATCACAGAGCTGATCAATGGCTTAGATAATCGGTTCATTGTGATGACGGACAGGAATTGGTGCCTGTCTTTACTTGCTTGCTCCGGGCCTCTCCAGTCTGAGGCCTTCCTGTCGTCAGGCCTCCACTGGGATCGGTCCCGTCGCTGCGCCGCTCTCGGCGCCGATTGCCATGGCCGATGTCCAGATCAGTCCTGAATCCCAGCCGCTGCTGCTCCATCACTCCACCACCGGAGGCATCACCTGGCGGGTGCTGCTGCGGCCGGAGCTGAGAAGGGCCGGGGAGTCCGAGGTCGTGGAGTTCCAGAAGCTGGGCCGCAAGGGCAAGCTGCTTGATCAGGTGATCGGCTGGGGCGGCGGCAGCTGGCGCTCCGAGCCCAGCCGCAAGGTGCCCCAGTGGCTGCGGAGCGAAATCATGGGGCTGCTGTGCGCGCGCGCCAGCCAAAGGGCTGCAGAAGCGGCCGGCAGCAGCGCTGAGCGCCAACAGCAGGCGGCTGCCAGGGCGATGGCGTTCCCGAGCTTCCTGTCGGCTGAGCTGTTGGCGGCCCACTGCCCGGGGTACTACGGCCGGCACAGCAGCGCTGCAGGAGGTGCGGAGGGCTGATCAGCTCCTGATCAGCGGCTGAGCATCACGCGGCTGCCGCTGCCGTTCTGGGCCACGGCCACCAGCTGGCCCAGTTCAGCGGCCCAGCAGAGGCCGCTCCACTGGCGATCGGCAGCGCTGGGGCGCAATGTCCAGCTGATGCCATCGGCGGAGGTCATCACCTGCTGGCCGCTGCCCGTTCCAGCCACTGCCACCAGCAGCTGCAGCTCAGCTGCCCAACACACCGCCCGCCACTCCAGTTCCCCAGGGGTGTTGCGCAAGGTCCAGGTCATGCCATCCGGTGAGGTCATCACGCGGCCATTGCTGCCGCTCTGGCCCACGGCCACCAGCAGGCCCAGCTCCGGAGCCCAGCAGATGCCGCGCCAGGTGTTGTCAGCCGGGGTGTTGCGCAGGGTCCAGCTTGTGCCGTCAGGGGAGGTCATCACCGCCTGGTTGGTGCCGTTGCTGCTGGTCGCCACCGCCACGAACAGGCCCAGTTCCGCGGCCCAGCAGACGCTGCGCCAGATGTGGCTGGCCGCTGCGGGGCGGGCCGTCCAGCTGAGGCCATCGGCGGAGGTCATCACCCGGTTGGCATTGCCGCCAAAGGCCACGGCCACGAAAAGCTGCCGCTGCGGGCTCCAGCACACCGCCACCCAGCTGTTGTTCACCGGCACCCGCCGGGCCGTCCAGCTGATGCCATCGGCTGAGGTCATCACCCGGTTGCTGCTTCCACTGGAGGCCACGGCGACAAACAGCTGGCGCTGCGGGCTCCAGCAAATGGCGATCCAGGTGTTGTTGTCGCTGGGTGTGCTGCGGCTGGTCCAGCGCAGGCCGTCCTCTGAGGTCATCACCCGTTGGCTGCCGTCGATCGACACCGCCACCAGCAGGTTGAGCTCAGGGGCCCAGCAGACGGTCCGCCAGTCGTTGTCGGCCGGGGTGCTCACCAGGTCCCAGAGCCGGCCAGCGGTGCGAGAGGGCTGAGGGCCGTGGAGCAGGGCGAGCAGGTCGGCGGCGGTGGCGCGGCAGGTGGTGCCATCGCGCTGGAGCACGAGCAGGTCGGTGGGCTGGATCACAGCGGCAATGAAGGCAGAAGAAAAAGGGGGGCTGCTGCCCCCCAGGTGTGGCCTGCTCAGGCGGGCAGCTCTGGGAGGCTGCTGATGTCCAGCGGCATGTAGTCCCCCGCCGGCTGGGCCATCGCCATCGCCGCCTTGAGGGCGGCGGCATCCACAGCGGCGCCTTCTGTACCGGCGGTGAGGTCCTCGCCGCTGGCCAGCCGCAGCACACCAGCGGCCTCGGTGCTGGCCGGATCAACGCTGAGCAGCGGCTGGGCTGGATCGCTCTCATCGATGGCCAGTGGTGCGGCCACCTGGATGCGGATCACGCCGGCGCCATCAGGGCCCAGGGCAGCGTTGGCACTCCAGCTGCTGCCGTCAAACAGCAGCAGATCCCCCTGGGCGATCTCCGCTCCGGCGATGCCGCTCCAGCTCTCAAGAGCCGTTCCACCGATGCTGGCCAGGTAGACGTCCCCAGCCACGGCGTCTGCGGGAGCATCGCTGCTGGAGGGGTCGATCGCCCCCCGGTAGGTGAGGGCGCCGGGGATCTCGGCATGCAGGGTGCCGTCGGCATCCACCGAGAGGTTGGTGCCGGGTTTGATCGCACCGATCGCCGCCGCGGTGGCGGGGGTGAGCATGTAGCTCTTGAGCTGCTCGGCGGTGGCCTTGTAGGGCGTGGCGCCGCGCTGGACGATCAGCAGGTCGCTGGGCTGGGTGCGGCTGGCAGAAGCATCGGTACCGGTGGTGCCAGCTGGGGTGGGCTCAGCGGTACCGGATGCGTCGGGTTCGGCGGTGCCGTCAGCCGGGGCGGGACTGGTGCTGGCGATCGGCGTGCGGGTGGGGGCGGTGGCCATGGGGTGGTTCAGCAATGAGGCGAGACACGGAGTGCTGCGCGGCAGCGCTCAGGGCAGAGCGGTGAGCAGGCGCAGGTCGAGGGAGATCGACACCACCCCATTGCCAGCAGCTGTGGCGCGCAGCGGCGGGCTGGCCAGCACGGTGGTGATTGGGCCGGATGGGGGGTGGGGGCGGTTGCCCAGCACCCACTGGGATTCACCCAGGAAGATCACCCCCTCCGGCCGCTCACTCCCTGGGGGACTGGTGACGACGCGATCAGATGAGGTCATCAGGGAACTCCGGATCGGCGCCGGCAGGGCCCAGATCCAGTGCCAGCTCCAGCTCCGGGGCCTCTGCGGCAGGACCCTCGCCAGCCGCCGGCTCAGCATCCGCTGGCTCAGCAGTGGTGGCTGCAGCTTCTGCCCCCTGGCCGGTGGCCTCCTGCAGCAGGCCGGTGGCGGTGGCGACCAGCTCGGCCTTGGTCATCGAGCCATCGAGGCTGACGCCAAAGGTCTGGGCGCAGAAGGCGGTGATCTCCGCCTTGGTCATCGCCTGGAAGTTGGGCTCCTCGCCCGCCAGCAGGGCCTCACCGGCTGCAGCAGGGGGCAGGGCAGCCATCGGTGGCGCAGGAATGGTGCTGGGTTCAGCCTGATCGGGCTGCAGCGGCGTGGCCGGCGGGGGAGGCGCAATCGCTGCAGGCTCCTCCATCACCTCTGCCATCTCCTGTGGCACGTGCAGCTGCCAGCCCAGGGCCTGCCAGCCGGCCAGGTGCACTGGCCAGATCGAGCGGCTCTGGCCGTCCTTGCTGATCAGCAGCCGCGTCGGCCGCAGGTCCAGCTCCATCCCCACCCCCGGATCGGGGGTGACGGTGAGCCGCTGCTCCGGCCCGCCGGTGCTGGCCGGAGTGCTGAGCGGATGGGTGGCATCGAGGGGCTGGAGCAGCTGCAGGGGCAGCACCGGAGCAGGTGCTTGCGCACCGGCAGTGGGGGTACTAGCAGTGCTGGTGCTGTTGAGGGTGTTGCTCATGGCGATCACCTCAAAGCCCCTGGTTGGCGGTGAGCGCCACCGTCATCCCCACTGGCGAGGCCGGGGAGACAACAGCGCGCGCCAGCCGCAGGCAGGGCGGGGTGATCAGCTCGCTGTCGGCCGGGTTGATCAGCAGGGCAGCGCCGCTGATGATCGCCTCCACCTTGCCGCCGGCGGCGGGGATGGCGACAGCCGAGGCGGTGATCCAGGTGCCGGCGCTGCCGTCATCCAGCAGGGGCGCCAACTCGATGGTCACGGTCACCGCCTCGCTGTGGCCGGGATGGGAGGCCACCAGCACGAAGGAGGAGCAGGCATCGAGATCGGTGCCGAGGTTCACCACATCGCCGCTGTTGCGGATGTGCTCGTAGCAGTCGGTGGCCGAGTGGTTGATCCAGCCGACGAGCACCGTCTGGGCATCGAGCAGCCGGGTGGCTTGAGAGGTCATCAGGGGTCTCCAGAGAAAAGGGAAAGGCCTTGCGGCACGCGCATGAATGAGGCGGCAGGAGGCGGGAGGCGGCAGCTCAGACCACCAGCGGCATGGGCGCCACGTTGTAGAGACGGGCAGCGGCCTTGCGGTTGCAGACGGCAAAGCCCACGTACCAATCCACCCGCGTGCGGAACACCGGCGCGTCATGCACCTCCCCGAAATCCCGCACCGAGATGCCGTAGCGGCCCTCGAACGGGCCCTGCAGACCGCAGACCGCCGCATCGCCGAGAACGCAGCAGTAGATCGAGGTGGTGTCGCCGGGTTCGTCGTAACCGAGCACGGCGTTGCCCTCGGCGTCCTCCTCCACCAGCAGGATCTCCACCCCCTCGAAGAAGTGCCGGCCGTCGATCACCTCGTAGAGGTCACCGCCGGCCTGGCGGGAGGCGGTGCTGATCTGGCGGCGGGCCGCCTTGCTGGCGATCAGCACCTTGTCGCCGCCGTAGCCGATCACGCTGTCGGTCAGCGCCTCCAGCGCCAGCAGGTTGAGGGTGCTGCCGCCGTTGTCGATCGTCTGGTCCTCGCCGGGCGCCAGGCGCTTGCTCAGCCCGTTGAAGGCCCGCGGATCGAAGGTGTCGTCGCCGTTGATGATCGCCGCCTCCAGCGTCAGGCGCATCGAGCGCACCTTCATCTCGGTCTGGGCAGCGCGGGCCTCAGGGCCCTGCAGGTCCACGATCGAGCGGTCCACGTCCAGATCACCGCCGAACAGGTGCACGAACTCCGAATCGGAGTTGATCACCCCATAGCTCTGGCGGTAGCCCTCATTCACCGCGCGGAAGCCGACGCGGGGCAGCTTGGTCTCCGCCGGGAAGCTCAGCGAGCCGCCCACGAGATTGCGGAAGGGCAGGCGGCGCAGCAGCTCCCCCTCCGCAAAGGTCTTGAGCACCGCCAGCTGTTCAGCACGGCGGGCGTATTTCTGCGCCTCGATCAAGGTCAGGCCCAAGGGCACGCTCCAGGGGCCTGGCCCCAGTGACAACAGGATCTGTTGCCAGGCGCCGGAAGAAGGGCTGGCTGACCCCTGCGCCCCCCCCGCAGACAGCAACCGTTCTGCCAGGCGGAACTAAAGTGGACGGATGATCCGCTCGTTCCGATGTCCCGACACCGAACGATTGGCCCGCCGCAAGCTCAGGCAGCTGGAGATCGCAGGTCGTCTGGACGACCTGCGCGTTCCCCCAGGCAACCGGCTGGAGGCCCTGCGGGGTGATCGCACAGGCCAGCACAGCATCCGCATCAACGACCAGTTCCGCCTCTGCTTCATCTGGACCGCTGCTGGCCCGAATGCTGTCGAAATCGTCGACTACCACTGACTGCTGCCATGGACCGTCTGCTCCCCATCACCCCCGGTGAACTGCTCCAGGAGGAGTTCCTCCAGCCGCTGGGTGTGAGCCAGTACCGGCTGGCCAAGGCCATTGGCGTGCCGGCCTCACGAATCAGCGAAATCGTGACGGGCCAGCGCGCGATCACAGCCGACACCGATCTGCGCCTTTGCCGGTTTCTGGGCCTCAGTCCTGGCTACTGGCTGCGGGCCCAGGCCGCCCACGACACTGAGCTGGCCAGTGCTGAACTGGCCGACGAGCTGGAGCAGATCCAGCCCCTGATGGCTGCTCAGACGTAACGGCCGGGGTATTCCCCTGGGTGGTCAATCCGCGTCACCCGCACGCCGGCAGCGGAGCGACCGGAGAAGCGCAGCAGGTCACTGCCGCTCACCGGGTAGCCCAGCTCCTGGGCCAGCAGCGACACCTCATCGGCGGTGATCGCCTCGCTCACCTGCCGGCGCAGGGCAGGGTCGGCCTGCACGTGGGCCAGGAACTGCTCCAGTGCGGATGGGCCCATGGCAGTGGCATCACCGCCATCAAGGTAGGCGGGCTGGCAGGCCAGGGTGCCTTGTAGTGGCCCTGTCAAGCAGGGGGACCGGATCGGCCGGGGGAGCCATGCTCGGGTGGCTGGCGGCGAGAGCAGCAGGCGCTCCGCAGGATGCCCCGTCATGGCGGGGCGCGGTGGTCGCGTCCTGCCTGCATCACCGCCATGGCCACCACACCCGTTGCCCCGGCCTGCCCGATCCGCCTCATCTCCTTCCGGCTCACCGCCAAGGGCAGCACACAGCCGCGGCGCCTGTTCCTCGATGGCGAGGGGCACATCAGCGCCGATCCCCACTGGCTGCCGCGCGAGCATGCCCTGCTGTTGGCGCACAATCAGCAGCTGATCTGGGGTTCAGCCGCCCTGGTGCTCGTGCTCTGAGCACCCCAGGGCCAGTGGGCTTGGGATCGCTGGCCCTCCCTCACTAGGAGCCTGTCGCGCATAGAACGCGCCCAGCCTCTCCACAGACGCCTCTGAATCTGCCCAGATCCCAGTGACTGCAATGAGTCTGGGCGAGAGAATGGGGCATGCAGAAGCGCAAGACCTTTCG
>Ga0315902_10002361_pt1 | contig 29496 bp, 23 predicted proteins | sample LakEriMetagenome_9_FD_203523 | JGI IMG/M metagenome (GOLD analysis project Ga0315902, IMG submission 203523) | Freshwater fungal communities from buoy surface, Lake Erie, Ohio, United States - Buoy 12 MA117 | ecosystem: Environmental > Aquatic > Freshwater > Lake > Lake biofilm | place: USA...
TATGGTCAAAAATTGGTCCTGTGCAACGGGTGTTTGCTACCAAGTTTAACCTTCGTTTAAATACATTGACACATTAAGTGTACCCAAAAGGTCCGTTGTTAAAGAGGCTGTCTGAAAAGGACGGCCTTTTTTGTAAATGAATCGGGGGTTTTCATGCAGAACGGTGCTTGAAGCATTACAATGAACGCTTCTCTTTTTTCATGGATTATTAAGGATAATTTAAACAGTTACTTCTTTAGTATTGAAAATAATTGTAGGTTTGAAAAAAATAAACTTATGAAAACGAACACTTTAACAAAACTATGTTTCGGCATTTCTATGCTGATTGCATTAAACCTTTTGATGACTTCTTGTGGAAACGGTGATACCCGAAAATCCTTCCCCTCGATAGTCGAATACAACGACTATATTGTCGCTGAAATGCACCGAATAGATGATTTTTACAATTCAGGAATTAGATCAGTAAAGGATTCTACGTCTGCAGTTAAGTTTTGTACACAATTGAAAGTAGAAACGGAAAAGTCTCTTGAGGTGTTGAATATTCAACCATTTGAGGGAGATAGCACAATGACAGAGGCAGCGAAAAAATTGGTTGTTCATTTGAATAAAGTATCAATGAATGAGCTTTCCGAGTATTTCGGGCTTGTATTTTATTCTAACTTAACTGGTTCTGCGCTCGATGCAAAAAGAAAAGAGCTAGAAGAAAAAATAGACGGACCTTACAAGCAAGAATGGTCAAATATTCATAGCGCTCAACAAACGCTATCAGCCAAATTTAACACTACGATAAAGGATAATTGATTTTCCTACAGATTGATTTTAAAGGCTGCCTTCTAGGTGGCCTTTTTAGTTGATTAAAGATGTGCTTGTTGGTTTTATTCAACTTGTTGAGGGAGTTAGTACCATGAGTTATACCATAGGTTTATTGAACTTCTTAAAAAGACCTCAACATGTTAACTTATGTCCGTATTAACGTTTCGCGGGCAGAACCGTGTGCGTATGTTCCATCCAGGTAAGCCCCGTTATTTCCTACGGAATAGACAACCGGTGTTTCTGCTCCAAAATTTACACTCAACATGTTGCCATTCAATTGGCCAATGCCTGTGTAATGTTCCTTTTGATTAATAATCCAGTGAAATTGGTAAAAAGTCTGTCCTTGTTGCTGTGATACTTGTATAGTACACGTTCCATTATAATGAACCCCATTTGGAAAAATACCGCTAACATGGTACATTCCACCAATTCCTGGAAGGGGTGTGTTGAATCCGTGGTTAAGTGGTGGAGTAACATAACCATGATGCATTTGTCCCATGTGTTGCTGTTGAATATGGTTACTATATTTCATGCTTTTATAGGCTTTGGAACCCTTCGACATCAATTTAAGGAGCTTTAATATTTTCATAGCGAGGTAAATCTTTAGACCAAGATACAAGTTAAATGTGCTCATAGGTGCAATCATTTAAAACATACAGCAAGATTTTAGAAGTTCTTAACTATCTTGGAATTAATTTCAGTAACTCACTCCGTGTTTAAAGGCTTATTTTTCTTTTTTGTTTTCTGTTTTTCATTTTCCGGGTGCATTCAGGAACCAGCTTCACCTGCCTTTTTCTCAAGTACCTTTTACGAGAAACGAATGATTTACAACCAAGAGCAAAACAACCTGTTAGAAGGAAATTATTTAAAGGTTGTTGAGGTCATATCACCAAAAAAAGTAAAGGTAAACTTACCTTCACGGTTTTACCTGTTAAATCAGCCGTTAAAAAATTGGGTCATTGGTTGGGGAAATGGTACCTCGTACTTTGACAACGGTACGCAGAATGTTTTTAGCATACTATCGTTGGATGAAAAAACGGGTATAATTGTTCTTGGTAAGCGATTAAAAGGAAGGAAAAAGTTGCAGAAAGGCCAACAAGTTGTTTTTTGGAAACGTGCCTCGGATGAATGGAATAAGGAAAAGTGTTTCTTGTTGTCTTCAAAATGGTTTAAGGGTTTTAACGGTAAAAGCATTGCTATGGGCGGAATCGTTCTCGTTAAAGAAAAAGGTGTTTGGCTTATGTTCTTGACGGAATGCGATGTGCAACGAAAAAACTGGTATGCAGCCTATAGCAAAAACCTAGTTGATTGGCTCCCTGTAAATGCTGGTAAGCCAATCTTGACTTCACAACGTTTTTCGAAACAATTGAAAAAAATGCATTGGGTTGATATGCCATATATTTCTTCTATAACCATGCAAGGTAAGCACCTTGTGATGATTTTAGACGGTGAAAACAAGTTACATAAACGGAGTATTGGTGTACTGTCGGCTGATATGCTGTTCGAAGACAAAATCAGCTTGAAAATGAAACCGATGGACATCCATTCCCTTTTACCTATAAACCATAAATCTGAATCGTTTGCTGGTAAAATCGCAATAATAAACAAAATTTATAGGGTTTACTTTGATTTAAGGGTAAAAGAGGGCATAGAAAATGTCTATTTTGTCGATTCAAAAGACTTGTGTTCGTGGTCTCGTCCTGTGAAGGTTTCATTAGGTCACGAAGGTTGGCGAAGTAATATTTCTAGCTCTGAACCGTGTTTGGTGGATGTACATGGTTCACGGGTGACTCTCTGGACTGCCGGAACAAAAGAGTACGTTACCAACATTCGTCAACGGTTGGGGTGTCAACCCCATAACATCGGCACTCCGGGTAACGTTCAAGATGCACAAGTGGGTGTATTCCGTTCTTTAGATGGTGGTCAATCGTTTGTTCCGCATGTGAACAACCCGGTTCTTGTTAATGACCTGACTGATCCTACTGAAGACGATCACATGGGGGGAAACATGGTTCTTTTAACAAATAGGAAAACACATTTTTACTTTTATCAAGCCAAATCATTGGATGGCTATTATGGCATCTATCTAAGGATAAAGCGTAAATAGTAATTGATTTTTGCGAAATGAAATATTGAGACAATGAAAAAGCCCGGTATTTCTACCAGGCTTTTTTCGATGAGGTCTCGAGCGGATTCGAACCGCTGTAGACGGTTTTGCAGACCGGTGCCTAACCGCTCGGCCACGAGACCATTTCGCGTTGCAAAAATACGAAAAATTTCTTTTCTTTTCTTATCCGTGAATGGTTATGCTTACTTCATCCACATCTCCCTGGATCGGCGGACATAGTTTTCGGATTTTAACCTTTGATGAATGAAGTGTTTGAAAGCGATTTCGGAGTCTTTCAACAATGCGTTGTCCAACATGCTCAATTAATTTGGATCGAATTGCCATTTCCTCTTTTACAATTGAATTGACTTCAACGTAATCAATGGTGTCACTTAAAGTATCACTTAATGTTGCTGATGAAAAATCCGTATTTAACATAACATCAACAACATAATGCCCCCCTATTTTTTCTTCTTCAGGCAAACAACCGTGAAAGGCATAAAGTTTTATGCCTGTAATTTCAATCACATGGCTTGATGGTGTGCCCATTATTCAGGTAATTTTTGTATTGCAATATCCATCCGGGTAACACATTCGTCTTTACCTAAAAATGCGGCAATTTCAAACATGCTCGGGCCTGCTCCCTCCCCAGTTACTAACAACCTTAATAAGGGCAAAACGGCACCTAACCCCAATGATGAAGTTTCCAAAAATTGGTGGAACGTTTTTTCGATGGAAGAGGCGTCGAATGTTTCCATTTCATTAAGATTATTTCGTAAGGCAAGCATGGTTGATGCGGAATCGTCTTTCCATTTTTTTTGTATTACCTTATCGTCGTATGAAGATGGCCGCTCAAATAAATAACGGCCCTCTTTTACTATGTCTTCTATAAATGTTGCCCTTTCTTTCATCATTGAACAAATGGCTTCAAGTCTTTCCTCTTCCATGGGTGATTGAATCAATGGTTTAAGGAGTAATGCCAATTCCTTATCGGACTTTTTCCTGAGGTACTGTTGTTGAAACCATTTTGTTTTATCCGGATCAAATTTGGCCCCTGATTTCGATACACGCTCCAAGCTAAACGCTTCAATCAATTCATCTATGGAAAAGATTTCCTGATTGGTTCCAGGGTTCCATCCCAAAAAAGCGAGCATATTGATAAACGCATCAGGGAAGTATCCCTTTTCTCGGTATCCTGAATAAAGTTCCCCTTCCGATGTTGTCCAATTGGTTGGAAAAACAGGAAAACCAAGTCGATCTCCGTCTCGTTTGGATAATTTTCCGTTGCCGTCAGGTCTTAAAAGCAATGGAAGATGTGCAAATACAGGAGTATTCCAACCGAACGCTCGGTAGAGCATGACATGCAAAGGAGCAGAAGGTAGCCATTCCTCACCTCTAATTACATGGCTTATGTCCATGAGGTAGTCGTCAACGACATTGGCCAAGTGGTAAGTGGGCATTCCGTCGCTTTTAAAAAGAACCTTATCGTCAAGGTTATTTGTGTTGACAACTACCCAGCCACGAATAACATCTTCAAATCGAATGTCTTCATTTCTTGGCATCTTCATGCGGATGACATGTGGTTCACCTTTTTGCAGCAGTTCTTGCACTTCATTAGCGGGCAATGTAAGTGAATTGCGCATATTCGTTCGGCTCACGTGGTTGTATTGCCAATTTGGCATTCCCATTTGCTTTGCGTGCTCACGCATTCTGTCTAATTCCTCTGCTGTATCAAATGCATAATAGGCATGACCGTGCTCAATGAGTTGTTCCGCATAGGGAGCGTATAGTTGTTTTCGTTCTGACTGCACGTACGGCCCGTATTCTCCACCAATTTCAGGCCCTTCTGTCGGAACGATAGAACACCATTTCAAGGCATCGAGTATATATTCCTGTGCTCCTGGTACAAACCTGGTTTGGTCTGTATCCTCAATACGTATTATAAAGGTTCCATTGTTTTTTTTAGCAAACAAATAATTATAGAGAGCTGTTCTTACTCCCCCCATATGTAATGGTCCTGTTGGTGATGGAGCAAAGCGTACGCGTACTGACATATTAATTTAATTTAGCACAAAGATACATGCTTTGAACGTTTATTGCATTTGAAAGTATTATCGGTGTTAACTTCGGTTAATTGCTTGTTCTGTTAGCGATATAAGTTTTACCTTAGTAAGTTATTGAATATAAAAATTCATTTCCTATGAGTACAAGTTTTGAGTTGTTATTAAACCAAATAGAAGCTTTTATTCGTAAGTACTACGTAAATCGTATTTTAAAAGGAATACTTTTTTTTACGGGTGCTTTTTTGGTTTCTTTTCTATTTGTTTCCGTCTTCGAATATTTTGGCAGGTTTAATAGTTTCGTGAGAGCTATGTTGTTTTTTGCATTTGTACTGAGCAACTTATATGTGATGGTTTTCTATGTGGTAGTACCGTTGTTAAATTTATATTCCTTTGGTAAGAGAATCAACCGTTTGCAGGCAGCTGAAATTATTGGTAAGTTTTTTCCAACTATTTCGGATCGCTTAAAAAACACGCTTCAATTGGAAGGAGATTTAAGTGCCCAAACAGGTAATTTGGAGTTGTTACGTGCAAGTGTCCAACAAAGAAGTGAACAATTGAGTGTAGTTCCCTTTGCGAATGCGGTAAATTTAGGTGATAATAAAAAGTACGCCCGCTTTTTAATACCTGTGTTTTGTGTATTTGTGATTATTGCTGTGGCTGCTCCGAAATGGCTAACTCAAGGTACTGAACGTGTTGTTAATTACAATAAAGAGTTCAAGCCTGAAGCGCCGTTTTCATTTGTATTGTTAAATAAGAAACTTACAATTGAGGAGGGTGAAGACCTTCCTGTTGAGGTGATGTTAAAAGGTAATGGCCTCCCCGACCAGCTATATTTGATTAGCGAAAACGGTAAATTTTTAATGAAAAAAGTCCGCAAAAACAAATTTAGGGGTGTTATTAAACGTCCTAAAGAATCTTCTTCTTTTCGATTTGAAGCGAATGATTTTTACAGTAAAGAATTTTACTTAACTGTTTTTGGTAAATCAAGTATAGGTCGTTTACAAGCAACCATTGATTATCCTTCGTATACTGGAAAATCAGACGAGATTATCCAAAATTCTGGTGATTTAACGGTTCCAGAGGGTTCTTTGATTAAATGGGATGTGATAACAAAGAATACGGATTTAACCTATGTTCAATTAAATAATAAAGTTACTAGTTACAAGTCCAGTTCGTTTTCTTTCTCTAGAAAAGTGTTCAACACAATTAGTGCTGAGATTAACTTAAAAAACAGGTTCAAAGCTTCAAAAGACAGGACTACCTTTTTCGTTGATGTAGTAAAGGACGGTTTTCCGTCTATCTCAGTGGAGGAATCTGCTGATTCGATTTCAGATGGTTTAAGGTTTTTTGTTGGAAGGTGCGGCGACGATTACGGTGTTTCAGGGTTAACGTTTGTTTACACCATTCATTCAGAAGATGGTAAGTCACGTACCAATAAAATGAATGTAAAAAAGGTTTCTGGCCTCGAAGTTCCTTTTGATTTTGCAGTTGATTTTCGGAGAGAAAAGGTAAAGTTAAAAGATAGAATCGATTATTATTTTGTTGTTTACGATAACGATGGAGTGAATGGTTCCAAGAGTACAAAAAGCGAAACCTTTACTTATCGCCTACCTTCTTTGGAAGAACTAAACGAACAGCGTGAGGAAGACCAGAAAGAAATTCAAAATGACCTAAGTAGTTTGCTGAGGAAGACTCAAGATTTTCAAAAGAAAGTGGATAAGTTAAAAAAGGACGTTCTTAATAATAAGGCGAATGATTGGAACCGTTTAAATCAAATTGAACAACTAAAAAACGAACAAGAATCCATCCAAAATAACTTAGAGCAGCTCCAAAATCAAATGAATGAAAGCATAGAGGAAAAGGATCAACTTTCCGAAATTGATAAGGAATTATTGGAAAAACAACAAATGATTGAGGAGTTGTTAAAAGAAGTAATGGACGATGAACTCATGAAGTTACTAGAGGAGTTGGAGAAGTTGATGGAAAAGAACGACAAAGATGGTTTAAAAGACAAGTTAGAGGACATAGATCAGTCAAATGAGGACATGAAGAACCAATTAGACAGGAGTTTGGAGATGTTAAAACGGTTACAGGTAAACGAGAAAATAGACGATGTTGAAAAGGAATTACAATCACTAGCAAAAGATCAAGAGGAGTTAAAGAAGGATATCGAACAAAACAAGTTGTCCAAAGAGGATGCAGAAAAGAAGCAAGATTTGTTAAACGATCGTTTTAACGAGCTTAGAGAGGATTTAAAAGAGCTTAAAGAGCTTAATGATGCATTAAGTGATCCGATGGAATTGGGCGAACAAGACCCGCTTTCAGAGGAAATTTCTAAGGAAATGCAAGATGCTAAGGAAAGTTTGCAGGGTGGAAAGAATAAAAAGGCAGGGGAGAAACAACAATCGGCATCTGATAAAATGGAGGAGATGGCTGAACAGCTTGATGCTATGCAGCAAGAGAGCAACCAACAGCAGCAAGAAGAGGATATGAATAGTATTCGTAACATTTTAGAAAGTTTGATGTCTTTAAGTTTTGAACAAGAAGATGTAATGCGTCGTTTTACTAAGGTAAAAGATTCAGATCCGGCTTATAGAAAATACGGTAGACGACAACGGAAAATCATTGATGATACTAAATTAGTGCGTGATAGTTTAATGGCATTAGCCAAAAGACAACCGAAAATTGCCTCTTTTGTCGATAAAGAACTTCAAACCATAGAACAAAATCACGAATTGGCACTGGAAGACATCGATGAACATCGAAAACGGGAACTGGGTGTGCATCAACAATTAGTCATGACTTCCTATAACAACTTAGCCTTGTTGTTAAATGAAAGTTTACAATCAATGCAACAACAAATGCAAGGGAACATGCAAAACAGTGGTTCTTGTAATAACCCTAATGGGAAAGGTAAACCAAAACCTGGGAATTCCATGAGCAGTGGTGACATGAAACAAATGCTGAAGAAGCAATTAGAGCAGATGCAAAAAGGTCAAAACCCGAATGGACAAAAACCAGGCGATAAACCAGGTGATAAACCAGGTCAAGGAGGTTCTCAAGGAATGAATGGTTTGGGTAATAAGGAAATCGCAAAAATGGCTGCTGAACAAACGGCAATTCGTCAGCGTTTAGAAAAATTGAAAAACGATTTAAATAAGGAGGGCCAAGGCAAAGGAAATCAATTAAATCCTTTGATTAAAGAGTTAGAACAGCAAGAAAAAGAGTTGATTAATAAAAGGTTTAACCAACAAATGATTAATAGGCAACATGAGATTTTAACCCGGCTTTTGGAGTCCGAAAAAGCGTTAATGGAAAGAGGTTTTGAAGAAAAGAGGGAAAGTGTTTCAGGTAAAAATGTAAATGGTGGTAACCAAATTCGTTTTGATGAGTATAACAAACTGAAATTAAAACAGGTTGAATTATTGCGTGCTGTAGATCCAACTTACCGGAAGTACTATAAAGATAAAGCGACGGAGTATTTTAATCAATAAATGGAGGTTGATATGGAAACGGCTTTATTAGGACAGCTGAACATTAATTCTGATTTATCTGAACTTATTACGGTAGAAGGCTTTGTTAATGGCATTTGTGTTCAGTTGAATATTGAAGAGGAATATTTTGGTAATGTGCTTATAGCTGTTTCTGAAGCCGTGAACAATGCAATAATACACGGTAATAAATCAGACGTAAACAAAGAAGTTCACATTAATGTTTATCAATCAGGCGATCGTTTTTGGTTCACTATTAAAGACAGTGGCAGAGGGTTTGATTTTACGAATATTCCTGATCCAACAAGCCCCGAAAACATTTTGATGGAAAACGGCCGTGGTGTTTTTCTAATGAAAAACCTTGCAGATGAAGTTGAATTCATGGATGGAGGGAGTTTGGTAAATTTACTCTTTAGTAGATGATTCATTTTCATTACCATAATACACCATTTTGTGTTGATGAATTGAAGGCAACTGATTTGGTTTCTAATTTGGTGCGTGTTGAAGGTTATTTGATTAATGAGGTTTCAGTCATCCTTTGTGATGATGAGTATTTATTAGTGCTTAATAGGTCTTTTTTAAACCATGACTACTATACTGATATTCTAACCTTTGATTATTCTGAAAAAAACGCATTGTATGGTGAACTATATATTAGTTTTGATCGGGTCAAGGAGAATAGTTCCTTGTTGAATACCTCTGTGAATCAAGAACTTATGAGGGTCATAGTACATGGTTTTCTTCACCTATGTGGCTACAAAGACGAGACGCCGGTATTAAAAGAGTTGATGACCCGTAAGGAAGATTATTATTTGTCGTTAATAAATGTATGATGCTTACGTGTTCCACGTGGAACATTTGTTTGTTTCTGTTTTTTCCCATACTAGGTATATTTTTGTCTAATGGTGTATGATGTTATAGTTGTTGGCGCAGGCCATGCGGGTTGTGAAGCCGCGTTGGTTTCTGCCAAAATGGGCTCTAAGGTGTTGCTAATTACAATGAACATGCAGACTATAGCTCAAATGAGTTGTAATCCTGCGATGGGCGGTGTTGCGAAGGGTCAAATCATTCGTGAGATTGGTGCCATTGGTGGTGGTAGCGCTTTCGTTTCGGATAAGTCGGCGCTTCAATTCCGGATGCTTAATAAATCTAAGGGCCCCGCTATGTGGTCTCCTCGTACTCAAAATGATAGACAGCGTTTCGCTGAGGAATGGAGGTTGTTGTTGGAAAGTCAACCTAATGTTTTCTTTTGGCAGGATAATGTAGTTGATCTTTTGACAGATGGGGGTGTTGTATCTGGTGTGATGACTTCAATGGGTGTTGTTTTTTCATGTAGGTCTTTGATTATTACTAGTGGAACATTTTTAAATGGTGTTATTCATCTGGGTCTAAAAAGATTTGGCGGTGGTCGTATGGGCGAAGCAGCCTCCAAGGGGATTACGGAGTCATTGGTGAACCTAGGGTTTATTTCTGGTAGGATGAAGACAGGTACTCCACCAAGGTTAGATGGTCGAAGTTTGGATTATGAGAAAATGGAAATACAATATGGAGATGAATCCCCGTCTTCATTTAGTTTTTATGGGGGTCATGCACTTAAAGAACAACTGCCTTGTTATATTGCATATACCAATCCACATACGCATGAGTTACTTAGGGAAGGATTCGATCGTAGTCCGATGTTCAACGGTGCTATAGAAAGTCGTGGCCCGCGCTATTGTCCAAGCATTGAAGATAAAATAAACAGGTTTGCGGACCGGGACAGGCATCAGTTGTTTGTAGAGCCTGAAGGTTGGAAAACGGTCGAGATATATTTAAATGGCTTTAGTACTTCACTTCCCGAGGATGTGCAGTTAAACGCCTTGTATTCTATTCCGGGTTTCGAATCTGTTCGTTTATTTCGTCCTGGTTATGCCATTGAATACGATTACTTCCCTCCTACTCAATTAAAAAACACGTTAGAGACCAAGTTAGTGCGTAATTTATTTTTTGCTGGTCAGATTAATGGGACAACTGGTTATGAGGAAGCGGCGTGTCAGGGTCTGATGGCCGGGATTAATGCATCGCTGAATGTTCAAGGCAAGGATCCAATAGTATTAGATCGAAATCAGGCATATATCGGTGTATTGATTGATGATTTGATTACCAAAGGAACCGAAGAACCATATCGGATGTTTACGAGTAGAGCGGAATATAGGATTTTGTTGCGTCAAGATAATGCGGATGAACGCCTTACTCCTATTGGCCGTGAATTAGGTTTAATTACTGATGACGAATGGGATTCATTTTTATTAAAACAATCCCAAATAGCCGAATTAACAACAGTGTTAAAAACGCATAGTTTGGATCCTGTTGTTGCTAATCCGGTTTTGTTAGATTTAGGGTCAGCTCCATTAACGCAAAAGGTTAAAGCAAATCAAGTAATCACACGACCAAATGTGTCTGTTTTTGATGTGCTAGCAATGTCTGATTTATTAAAAGAATCGGTTATTGGTTCAGGCTTTAACGATAAAGATGTTTTGCAACAGTGTGAAATCCGGTTTAAGTATGAAGGTTATATAAATAGGGAACAAGATCAAGCGGATAAAATGGTTCGTTTGGAGCTGTTGCATATTCCAATCGATTTTAATTATTCTATGGTCAGAAATCTTAGTCTTGAAGCGGTTGAAAAATTGAACAATATTAGACCATCAACAATTGGTCAAGCTTCTCGTATTAGTGGTGTGTCACCCTCAGATGTTTCTGTTTTGTTATTGCACCTAGGACGTTAAATGTTTCACGTGAAACGACGTTAATTCTTTGGTTCAACCCAATCGCCATGTTGCTTTATTAGTTCTATGAGTGCTTCTACAGCTTCATCTTCAGCCACATTTTTTTCAACGACTGTCTTCTCTTTGTACAACGTGATTTTTCCGGGTCCAGTTCCAACATACCCATAATCAGCGTCCGCCATTTCGCCTGGTCCATTTACTATACAACCCATGATTCCAATTTTTACGCCTTTTAAATGTGACGTTTTTTCGCGGATTTTTGCGGTGGTTTCTTGTAAGTCGAATAACGTACGACCACATGAAGGACATGAAATGTATTCAGTTTTTGAAATCCGTGTTCTTGTGGCTTGTAAAATACCGAAAGAGGTGGAGTTGATGAGATGGGGCGATACAGATCCTTTAATCCATATCCCGTCGCCAAATCCATCAAGTAACATTACACCGGTTCTTGCTGATGCCTCTAATTGAAAACCCTCTTCTTCGATTTGGTCGCATGTGTAGTTTAGAATTATAGGAACCCCTGAATGAATATTCGCAATATTAAATACAAATTTACGGAATAGTTGTGTTGAGTGGCTTCCCCTTGTTTGAAGTACGAGTACTTTATTGGGGTGATTCATAATACTGCCCTGATCAAATGGGGTTTCAAGGTTTATTCGCACGAATACCAGTTGCTCTGGGTTAATTGTATTATCGCTACTTACATCAAACAAAGGAAAATACTCAGGTTTATCTTGATAATGCGTTAACCAATGATCACCATTTACGACGACCCCAAGGGTGCCTGGCACTTCGAAATCAATTGTCTGATCTCCTATAAATAGGTAATCTGCGGCTTGATCTAGAATGTTCCATTTATCTAACTCTTTTGAATAGTGGTAACCTACACCAAAAAGGTTTGCGGCGCTGATGGTTTCACGATTCGAAAAATCTGCAAATACCACTGGAACATGTTTACTCCCAATATTATGAATGCCTTTTGTCTGATAACGTTGGTAGTGAAAAGGAGAATAAGGAATCTCAATTGTTCCTTCTATTCCCAATGAAAATTCAACGTTTGCATACAACGAAACAAGCTTTTGTGCCACCGGGATTTCATGTTCAGGCTCTTCCGTCAACGAAACCCGTACCGTATCACCAAGTCCATCCTCGAGCAAAGCGCCAATTCCCACTGCCGATTTAATGCGTCCATCCTCCCCGTCTCCGGCTTCTGTAACACCCAAATGCAACGGATAATCCATGCCCTCACTCACCATCGTGGCGACCAACAAGCGGTAAGCCTGAACCATTACAAGCGTGTTACTGGCCTTCATGGAAATAACAAGTTCGTGAAAGTCGTTTTTACGGCAGATTCGTATAAATTCCATGGCAGACTCAACCATACCCTCGGGAGTGTCGCCAAATCGGCTTAAAATGCGGTCTGAAAGCGATCCATGGTTGGTTCCAATTCGCATTGCTGTTCCGTGTTGTTTGCAAAGCAATACCAACGGCGTAAATTTCTTTTCGATGCGTTCCAATTCGGCGGCATAGCTTTCGTCGGTATAATCGATTTCTTCAAATTTTTTCTTATCGGCATAATTACCAGGGTTGACACGTACTTTTTCGACAATCTGCGCGGCAATTTCAGCAGCATTTGGGGTAAAGTGTATGTCGGCAACCAACGGTGTATGGTAACCTTTCGCGACCAATGACTCTTTAATTAGCCTAAGGTTTTCCGCTTCTTTTTTACTCGGTGCTGTCAAGCGGACAAGTTCGCAACCCGCGTCAATCATACGGATGGATTGCTCCACCGAAAGTTGCGTATCCATGGTGTCAGTCGTTGTCATCGACTGTACCCGAATGGGTAAATCTCCCCCCATCGTTAGGTTACCAATTTGTACTTCTCTGGTTTTAAAACGTTTACGTCCAAGAAGGTTGGAAGTGTAGCGTAGTTGGTTGGTTTTATCCTGCATGTTGACACTTTATTAGACAGTAACAAATGTACGTATTAAAGGTTTCAATCATTTGCTTGCCTGTTGTATGAACAACGTGTACATAAAATAAAATATTCACGCAGCAGGTTCACCCTAACGTACTGGCTAAATCATGTAAAAAGGTTCTTTTAAACCTTTTTACATGATTAAGTGGGAATAGTGTTGCTTAACAAATGCAGCCGCCTTATCGTTCCAGTTCAAAAAGATAACCGTTTTATCGCTTACGATGGTTTGATTATTTACCCCACCAGGAAAGACCTTGTTAACGGTAATAAGTATAAACCGTTGATTAGCAGAACCAAAACTTTTAGGAGGAACCAGATCAAACGGTATATGTTCGGCATACTTTACGGAACCCGGAGCAGAACCACCATCTGAAACCGCAGCCACTGCTGCAATTTTGAAGAAGTTAATTTTGGTGTAAAAAGCACCAATGCCGGTAATTTCATTCACCGTAAATTGCCTGTTAATTCGTTTGAACGCACTTAGCGCTTGAATGGAATCGGGTGTAAATACAACACGCTCAAGTGTAAAAAGCCAAATACAACCATACCAGAAAACCCCGGTGATAAGTCCAGCTAAAGCGACATAATAATCAAGGAATAAGCCAAGTAAAACAAGCATTCCGCCCATGCCGTACATCATCCATCCTACAATTTTTAACGCAGGTGCACTTCCATCAACACGAGGAACAATAAGTTGGTTGTTTGTTAAAGACATTTTTAATTAGTTTAAGGGTTAAATCAATTAAAAATAGAAAATATATGATTAAAACAACCTAGAGGTCAAGGGCGGTCAACCGAAAATATTATTTCCTTGTACCATTTGACGATGTGCTTTTTACTTCGACATCCGCGCCTGCTTGAAACTCAACACCAGGTAACAAATGCACCTCTTCAGCCTTGAAAACGGCCTTAATACCTGCTTTGACCTCAAATTTTTTCGCTGGATTCAAAGGTTCAGCATAGGGAACTAAATCCGGCGCTTCAGGTTCAATTCGAAGCGTTCCAGGTACTGAAAACAGTTGGTTGTAGACCAACAACCTTGGCCCCATACGGAGCTCAATTAGCCCTCTTTTCCATTGTTGCTCAACGAGTTCTGCATGCCCTTTGTTCATCCCACAGCAATACCCTTTGGGTAACGTAGAAAGGCCAGCAACCTCCTTTTGGTAATACGACTCAATCAGCGGGTAAACATCTACATCGTTCGACTCAATGGTGTCAAACGAAGCGAAAGAAGCATACATCAACGACTTCATGGCGTGGTAGTTACGGGCACATGATGTGCAATAGTTGTCTGAAATCGGTCCGTCAGTACCGTTTACAGCATTGTAAAATTGACCGCTTCCATCGTTAAGGTTGTACGTAAACGTACGGCGAAAGCGCTGCATATCCAAGGAATCAAAAGGAGGGTTTTTACTATATCTGTACCACATCCATGGCATATAGAGCACCACTGCACCATGACTCATGTCTTCAATGAAATCCATGTAAGTGGTAACGGATCCATAAACCGTGTTTTTATTCCGTTTGAAAAGAGGCGCCCTCACTGGTTTTACCCGCCATCCCATATGGTACCACCAATAAGCGTCGTTTTTAGTTAGTTGAAATACCGGTGCACTGTAGACCGTTTTTTTCGTTGGATCGGTGAATTGAACCTGTCCTTTACACAGCATTCCCAGCCGATTTGCCATCCCTATATAGTTACCCGATTGTGTTACCTGTCCGAGAAAAAAGGCACAGCGCGCAAAACCGACCTGCATGTTAATAATCAACGCTTGATTTGCATTGGGAGAACCTAAAAATCCCAACTGATCGTTCCAGTAACCTTGTTGAATAAGCCAATCAAAAGACACTTTTGTTTGTTGCAACAACCAAGTGGCGTAGGCACGAACGGTATGAAAAGTAACGTTAAATGCATTTTGACTGAACTGTTGAAACGGGTAAAGGGAATCACTCAGGAGCTCAGGGTGTTCGATAAAAAAGAAATGCGTACCACGAGCAAATGCTCCAAGAATATAACCCTCCTCATAAGTGATGTCGCCCCAGCGAGGTTCAGTAGAAAGACCTGCCACATCGTGCCTGTTTTCCAGCATGCAAATGCTTTGGGTCATAAAACGATAGAGGTAATCCTTGTCACCTGTGGTTTCGTACATGGTGAAATAACCGTCTAAAATGTGAGACATGCCATCTCCAAAGACAGTGTGGTCATTCGCTGTACCAATTAAACAAGGTTTGTAACGGTCAACCAATAACTTATTGTAGCGGTCGTAGTCTTCTTTGATGTGTAAGGTGCTGTCTTGGCAAAATGCATGGCACTGAATGAAAAAAGAAAAGAATAAGGTGCGGAAAACGAACCGTCTCATTTGTCCTCTTTGAGTTGATTTTCAAGTGTTTGAATGCGTTTTTCTTGCTCAATCAAATACAAGGTTAGTTCCTCCACTTTTTCCAAAAGCAACCTGTTCATTTCACCTAATCCGATACCGTTCTGTTCGACAGAAGCGGCGTTCGGAATCCCGGGTAAATGTTCGTATTGGTTCACGTAGCTTTCAAGCTCTTGCAACGACCGTAGCTTGTATGAGGGGGAAAACACGTAATCCGGCCAGTCGTTCTTGAGGTTCACCAGTACCTCGCGCGCTCGAACGGTTCCATTGCTATTCACTTGAAAAATGCGCCGGTCACGATTGCTAATGGTCAATAAAGCCGTATCTTGATTTGTACCGATATAGTGCAATTGAAATAAACCGATGCTGTTAGCAGGCAAACTACCCAGCACCAATGAGTTGGAGTAGGTAATCCCGTTAACATCAAGCGCAACACGAGGCTTTAGCGTATTGATTCCCACCGGTCCAGTTTTTGGGAATACATGTTGAGCACAAAGGTATTGAAGCATAAAACCAAGTGCAAAGAGAAAACAAAGGCCCCTCATGGTTAGTGGCTGTTTGAGCCTTGAATCGCTTGGATACCAGGAAGTGTTTTTCCCTCGAAAAACTCCAACATGGCTCCGCCACCGGTAGAAACGTAGCTGACTTGATCTTGAAAGCCGAACTTGTTAACGGCTGCAACACTATCGCCACCACCAACTAAGGAAAATGCGCCGTTTTCAGTGGCTTCTACCACCGCCTCTGCAATTGTTTTTGTTCCCGATTGGAATTTTTCCATTTCGAACACACCCATCGGACCATTCCAAAGAATCGTTTTGCTTTTCGCAATTACTTGGTGAAAATCTTTTCTAGCCTGTGTGCCTATATCGAGTCCCATCCAACCACTTGGAATGGTACCACTAAGGCAGTTTTCGGTTTGAGCATCCGCTGAAAATTGGTCAGCAATGGTACTATCCACTGGCAAGTGGATGCGCACCCCTTTTTGTGCTGCTTTTTCGAGAAGTGTTAACGCAAGTGCCAAGCGGTCGTCTTCACATAAGGAATTACCGATTTGTTTTCCTTGAGCCTTCCAGAAGGTGTAAGCCATTCCTCCACCTATGATAATGTCTGTGGCTTTATCCAATAGGTTTTCAATAATGAGGATTTTATCGGATACTTTTGCTCCCCCAATGATGGCTGTAAATGGTTTCTCGGCATTTGAAAGCACTTTTTGCGCGCTTTTCACTTCCTCTTCCATCAACATGCCAAAAAGTTTGTGTTCTTGGTCGAAAAAGCCGGCGATTATTGCGGTGGAGGCGTGCGCCCGATGTGCCGTTCCAAAGGCGTCGTTCACATACACATCTCCGTGTTGGGCAAGTTTTTTGGCAAATTCAGTTTCTCCAGCGGTTTCTTCCTTGTAAAAACGCACGTTTTCAAGCATCAGGACCTCTCCCGCTTTTAAATTGGTGCTCATCCGAAAGGCCTCTTCACCGATGCAATCGCCACCAAAAAGGACGGTTGAACCAAGTAATTCCGAGGTGTGAGCCAATAGGTGTTTGAGTGAAAAAGCATCTTCCGGACCGTTTTTCGGACGACCGAAGTGTGACATGAGTACAATGCTTCCGCCGGATTTAAGAATGTGTTTCAGTGTAGGCAATGCCGCTCGAATGCGGGTGTCGTCGGTGATATGGAAGGTGGTTTTGTCTACAGGTACGTTAAAATCAACCCGAACAAGCGCGCGCTTTCCAGAAAAATCGAAGGTGTGGATAGATGCCATAATGGATAAATGATTGTAGGTGCAAAGGTAGGGTTTTCAAAGAAATGAACCTTTTGGAAGGGTTAAAAACAGCATCATAATCCTGTAAACCAATGCGAACAACGGTGAAAAAACACTGCATAAATCACACACCGCAGCGGTTGTTTTTAAACTTGAAACAATTTGAATACACCCTCTCTAAGGGAAAAAAATAAAATAAAGTATATTTGCCGTGAATTACTTTATTTAAACTACTACTTATGGCCGAAGAAAACAACACCAGTAAAGGAAAGTCTAATGGAGGCGCAATGGGATGCGTCTTTTTGTTTATAATAGGTTTTATTTATTTAATAATGTTGTTTGCCGTTCGCACGGAAACCCTCGATTATACTCATTATGCCGAATTGGAGGTAATCTCTGTAAACCCAGATGCGGAATCAATTGACCTCAACCAGATGCATGCCGCCAATGTTAAGGTATTGAAAGGAAATTTACCAAAAGACTTAAACTTATTGTATGTGACCCCTAAAAGCTTAAGCATGGTAAAAAAGGGGTACAAACTAAAAGCAATTATTACCCCCGATCATTGTGCCTCATGGGGAGATTTTTTCAAGGTTTTTTACAATGAATATAACTACGAACTAGTAAAAATTCGCGCATACACAGACGATAAAGGAAAATACACGACCGTTGTCAAAGAAAAAGAAACGGAAATCGACCATGCGTTGGCTTACATCATTGTGGCGATCATTATCTTTTTAATTTTATTAAACTTTGGGTTGGAAAGTCTGACCTTTCCAAAATTTAAAGAGGAGGATTCAGAATGGAGTCACAATGTGCCAAGTTGGTTGGAATGGTCAAGAATTATCATTTTACTAGGTATATCTGCCGCAGCACTCATTCACGTTTACGAAGCTTATGTAAATGGTGACCTAGATGGACAGACCGGAGAGGTTGTTTCTATGTCGGTTGGAGTATTGTTTCTTTTGGTTTTAGCCTACAGAAACTTTTACAAAAGAAACAATTACATCATTATTAATGCGGAAAAAATTGAATACCAGGTCGGTGCAAAGAAACACACCATTGAAACTAGTAAATACAAACAGCTTCTTATTTCAGTTCAAAAGCATCGAGGCTCGGTAGTGGATTACACCTTTACTTTCAAGAGCGAGGAGGATGAACAGAAATTTGATTGCAGCAACCTTGGAATGAGTTCACAGTGTGAAAAGTTGTACAAAGTGATTACCCATTACATGAAAAAAGGGGGAGTAACTATTGAATAACATCGTGGATTATTCATAGGTATTGTTTTTAGAACTTAGCTTTTTTGATGGAAACACCAATCAACCAATCAACCAACCGGTCTCAAAACGAGGTTGGTTTATCTTCTCCTGCAAAGGCCGTAGGCTCAATTATTACGGTCTTATTTTTATATTTCATTATTTGCTTTGTTCATTGGATTGACGTAGGAACATCGTTCGATTGTAAAATACAGTTAGTCGAAGTTAGCAACCAATCAGGAGTGATAGAAGGCGAGAATGTTTCTAAATTAAAGGTTAAAATCACCCATGATCCTACTTACATATTCTTGTTCGACGATAATTGGCAGAAGTACATTTATGCATCAAACAAGCGCATCAATGGTTTAAAAAAAGGAACGTTTTACAAAGTGCAAATTGAACCAATCTTGACCTCTAGCTTAGAGTTTTGGCAATGGATTTATTCAGATTACGTTTATGAAGTTAAAACGCTCAAGGAAATAAAAGCGGCTAACGCAAACAAAACAGATGAATTAACTGAAGGAACGAAGTGGATATTTGCTGTTGTCGGCCTCTTCCTTGTTTCACTCATTTTAACCGCCATTTTTGGCGGCCTTTCTTTTCCAAAATCCACCAATGAGTCTTATTGGGTATATCAAATAAATCCGGTTTTCCTTTGGATCCGCATGATACTCATGGTGCTGGTAGTAATCGTGTTTATAGAATCTTTCTCGTATTGGTGGAGCCATCTGTTGTTTATTTTTTATTACGGTGTTCGTATGGCCGCAGTGTTTTTATCAAGGAATAATACCTTATACGTTGATCATCAAAAGTTAACCCTTAAAAAGGGCACTCAAGTTTTGGAAGAAATAAACCTTTCAGATTTCAATACGGTTGAATTAGTAGGGAATCAATTTACTTTTAAAGGAGTCGAAAGTAAAACGAAAAAGGTGAGTTTAGATGGCCTTTGGCCATTCAATTTAAACCACAACGATAAGATCATTAAAAAGGTAAAAGAGCAATTGACAAAGGTTGGCATTCAAATTCAAACACCAACTGAAATAACCAATTAGCCATGATTTAGTTACTTACACAAAAAAGTCTAATGGAAAACCCAGAAACACAATCAACAGTGCAAAAACAAGAAAGCAAAGGGGCAGAAGACGCCTCATTGGGCTGCGCTATTATCGGACTTTTATCTATGTTCTTGTTTTTTTATTTGGTCATTGCTGAAGAAGTTCAATGGGAAAATTGCCGACACACCTATTACGGTGAATTGAAGGTGAAAACGGTCAATAAAAAACGTGAAAATGTAAGTGCAAATTGGTTTTCGGATGACTTACTGTTGCATGCATCCACGGTTAACGTCAAAAAAGGAACCTTCGAAAAGGAAATTGCCTCGCTTTATGTGTCTCCAAAACAGTTGAAATATGTAACCAAAGGACAGCAACTGCATGGAACCATTCGTCCTTTCCGTTGTGCTTCTTGGGGAGATTTTTTCAAAATTGGTTACAACCGCTACGATTACAGGTTGGTGGAGGTGTATGCCTACACAGATTCCAAAGGAGTTTTTCATAAACTGAAAAAAACGAAATACAAAGACGATAGTTATGCAATCGACTGGATGATAGTTGGAATAGTGGTTCTTATATTGATCATCAATTTTGTTGTGGGGCTTGTGGTGGTGCCAAAACTGAATAAAGAGAATACGGAATGGAAGTACGATGTGCCTTCCTGGTTGGAATGGACTAGAATACTTGTATTATTGTCTCCAACCGTGTTTTTGGGTATTCATGTGTACGAACTCAATGTGGGCGGAACCCTTTCGGACCATTGGTTGATGGTAACCATTTTAACCCTTTTAGACCTTATACCTATTGGATTAGCATTAATCGTGTTTTCGAAACGAAAAAATTACCTAAAAATCAGTTCAACAACGGTTGAGTTTTACATCGACAAAAAATTGACAGTGTTAAAGACCAATGAATACAATTCTGTAACGATTTCAGGTGAATACCACAAAGATTCGCTTGATGACCGAATTTTTGAATTTGATAACGGTTCCGATAAGGTAAAGTTTAAATGCGCTGATTTGGGCATGAAATCCAACCAAAGTCAAATTTACAAAGTCATGTTGCACTACCTTGCTAATAGCGGTGTAACAGTGTCGGATCGAACAGAGAAAGAGTAAAGAAGAGGTTCCCCGTAGAAGTTTTAATGCACTTCTTTTACGCAACGATGAATCAACTCCATGAGTTCGTTCATTTCCCATGGCTTGTTCAAACAGGAGAACAAATTTGCGGTATTTAACGAATCGATGACCTCGTTTTCCGTATATCCCGTTAATAGAACGCACTTAGTTAAAGGATAAGCTTGATTTAAATGCCTGATTAAGTCGCTTCCTGTCTTCCCTGGCATCATTTGATCCGTAATTACTAAAGCTACAGTGATTTGAGTGTCATGAAAGTCGTCCATTACCTCCAGGGCTTCGTCCACGCTTTGCGCAAATTCAAGCAGGAATTCATCTCCAAAAAACCGGGTGATTTGTTGCTGAAGACCATTTAAGATCGATTTTTCGTCATCAACGCATAATATGGCCCGCTGCATACTCACAAAAATTGGGGTTTCTTTGGTAAAGGTAAGAAGTTCATGGCAGTTCCATTGGAATGGTAATGTAAAAAGTGGTGCCTTTATTTACTTCACTTGTAAAATCAATCGTGCCGTGGTGTTTTTCAATAATGCCCTTAACGATATCCAAGCCGATGCCGGATCCTTCCCCAATCCGCTTAGTTGAAAAGAACGGTTCAAAAATCCGCTCACTAATTTCTATCGGAATCCCGCATCCTGTGTCTTGAATGGAAATATGTACCCTTCCATTTTCTCCTTTTGCGGAAATGTTCAGCTGACCATTGAAATTCATTGCCTGACAAGCATTCACAATTAAGTTTGTCCAAACCTGATTCATTTCTTCAGAATGACCGATGACGGTGAGCTCTTTAGGCACATCGATGCTAACTTGAACACCTTGTTTAATCTGATTGTGGTAAATAGTAAGCACGGTTTCGATGCTCTCCTTTATATCATAGGGTTCGGGTAAATTAGATTCGTTGACGTGCAAATACATTTTGAGCGCTTTCACTACCCTAGAAGCTTTTTCTACAGCCGTTAGGACGGTAAGGTTGTTTTTCTGGGAGATAAGCAAGGAATGTAAACCCCGAACTACCAATTCGAAATCCGGTCCTAGAAAATAACGCAACTCTTTATTCAAGGTGTAAAAGTCAATTTGTACAAGCATTTGCGCATGCACATCCGCATGTTCAATCCCTTCTTGTGCTAATTCAGCACTCAATGTCCTTCTTAACTGCCTTTCTTCACGTGTTGATAAAAATGAAAGCTTCTTTTCGTGGTTTCGTAGGAGTACCATAAAACGTTTAAGTTGTTCATTCGATAAACGTTCATGCATGATAAACAAGGTAGTTAGGCATGATTTATAGGAAGAATCCGAATCTTCTTCAATCGATTTTATAGCACCTAAAGGCGTGTTGATTTCGTGTGCGATACCAGCAGAGAGCTGTCCCAATGCCGCCATTCGTTCCGATTTTAACAGCATCTGCTGGGTGTCCTGAATCATCATATAGGAACGAGAATTTTGCCGAACGTAAAAAACAACCAGTAAAAAGATAAGTGCAGAAACAATGGCAATGTTCAATGTAATCAGTGAAATCGATAGGTCTTGTGAATAATTAGCCGGATACCATGATCGAAAAACGGAATCCATGAGGCCGGTAAAAACCGTCAACATTACATACGTGATCAACCAAAACACACTGGTTCTGGTTCGAGAATAACTCAAAGATGCCGCCAACGAAAGCAATGCCCAAAACATCACGCCACCCGAAGCATAAAAGCCACCAAGGTGCCACTGAAAAAAGAATGGAAGCAATAAGCTGATTCCCGTTTGAAACCCTTGCGTGAAGCGAAACCATTTAAATGCATTGAAAAGCAACATGTTGATAATGGATAATACCACATACCCGAAGGGAATAATGGATTTTTCCGGTATCCCAAGGTAAAGGCAAATGCTTCCCCATAGAATTCCCCCAAGACTCATTAACATGGCCTCATAAACCACAAAGCGCTTTTTATTCACCAATAACGCATCGTCTTCCGGTAAAACGCCGATGCGGTTAATTGCCTGAAGGAGTTGGTTCATGTTGCTAGTTGTATTGCAAATGTAGGGATTAAATTAAACTGGATTGACAAATCTTTCCGGGGGAGAATTTAAGTATTATGTGCATGTTACTTTTTCAACGAAAACACATACTGCAGCGTCAAATAACCAAAGATGCCGTCTGAGGGGATGATTCCCGGTCCGGGATACGATACCGCACGACGTGTAAAGTAACGTGCATTTGTCAGGTTATTCACACCTCCTTCGATGCGGAAAACCGGCAGAACGTCCCAACGAACCGACATATCAGCAACAAAATAGGATGGAATGATACCAATCACCGCATCTCCTGAAGGTGCTTCCGCATTCGTGGCATCGGAAAATTGCCGGGAAGTATAAGAACCTTGCACTTGAATGCTCCATTTCTCCGCTTTGAATTTTATTCCGGAACGAAGCAAGACAGGGCTCACGTTTTCCACGTATTTGTTCAAAAATGCAGGCTCGTCCGAACGGATGTACCGTGCAAAGGTGTAAGAGCCATTAACAAAAAGCGAAAATCCATAAGTGCTTTCGTTGTTGAGTGCTTTTAATACATCGAATTCGCTATACAATTCCAATCCGGCATGAAGCGCATCGCCAATATTGGTGCGTTTTTTCAGCACCGAACCCGAAACAGGTGCGAGGCCAATGCGGTCTCCATAAAACAATACGAAAGCAGCCGCGTCATAGATAAAAAAGTTTTTTTTCAGCCCCCTGAAACCCAATTCACTGGTAAACCCATATTCGTCACGGATGAGGCTGTCCACTACAAAATTGGGATTGGTGATGCGAATGTCTGAGAAGTTGATGGCCCGGTAGTTTTGGGTCCAGTTGGCATACAAAGAAGCGCTAGAGCCTATTTTTCGGTGTATTCCGGCACCAAACAACGGAATAGTGCGTGAACTGCTGCGGTCACTGGTTTGGGTGTAATAACCCAAGGTGTCCAAATTGACAGGATGCACCACGTAATACCCGAAGTACCCTTTGGCAGCACTTTCGATGTGCTCGAGGCGAAAACCAAGGTTCAAGCGCCAGAATTTTCCCAGGTAAAACAGGTTTTCTGTAAATAAGGCTGCATTCAAAGAGGGAAAATCGTACGAGGAATTTTCGGGCTGTGTTGGGTTGATTAACTCAAATTGTGCCAAATCCCCGTCGGGCGCGTTGCCCTGAATGGCTTGCGTTTCCCCGCGATATAAACGCCCCCCAATTAAAAACGCGCTGCGAATTCCATTGTTTCCGACGGGTACAACGAATCGTTTCAAATAACGAAGCTCGGTTCCTGCATTTTTGAAATCGCCTAAAATCAAGGTACGCAGACCTCCGGGGTCGGCAGCGGTAACCTTGCCCAAAAAACCTAAGCTCTTGCGGCTTGAAACCATGCCAAATGTTCGCCAATTCAAGACACCGCCTTTTCGTAGCTCTGCATCGTATTGAAGGGAAAGTAGGTTCCACCTTACGGCAAACCAATTGCGCTTACGCGTGCTTTGACGAATATCCTCCTCAAATTGCAGGTCTGATAAACCACCCGCTTGTTGCGTCAGGTAGTCCATGAAGGTGTATTCGAGGCGAATGGCTTGGTTTTCATTTATACGGTACTGAAACTGTCCAAATGCCTGATGTTGCTCGAACGCACTGTGCTCCCTGAAACCCTTTGCACGTTTGTATTGATGGTAAACTTGATAGGAAAAGCGTCCTAGCGAACCGCTTACCCGGTGAAATGCCCCAAGGTAGCCGTAAAAGCCTCCTGTAACACGAGATGTTAAGGATAGTTTTGTGTCGGTCTCCGGGTCTTTGATATTGAAGTTCATTAACCCTCCGAATTGTGTTCCGTATTGCAATGCAGCAGAACCGCGAATGATTTCAATGGATTTCAGTGCTTCTAGTGGAGGAGTATAATAACTTTCAGGGTAACCAAGCGCATCCGCACTGATGTCGCATCCGTTTTGCCGCGTATTGAAGTTGGTGGTTCGGTCCGGACTCAATCCGCGCCCCCCGACTCCTAATTGGATGCCATAAGCATCGCTCTCCCAAATGTTCAATCCCGGGATTTTCGCAAACAATTCACGTGGATTTCCGGTTGATTTTGAACCGCTCAAGCGCGACAATTCAATTACCGCATTCGTTCCGGTGGTAATTTGTGTGCCTTTGATGGTGGGAATTACGCCCACGTCAAACGGTTTGTAACGGTCTTTGACAAGGATGATTTCTTGTAATTCGCGTAGTTTTTCATCTATGATGACCGCCATTTCTTGTTGAAAGGACCTTGTTTCACTCACAAATGTTTCCTTCCATACGCCATTTACCCCATAACGAATGGTGTCTCCAACCGTAGCTTGAAGTATAGAAAGACCCGTTTTGTCGCTTTTTACAAGGACACCCGACCGCCTGTTTTCGACCTGAACCCCTTCAACTCCTAGTTGAGATCGGTCCACAAAACGAAGACGTAACACCTGTTCCTGTGCACAAAGCGCCGCAGATAAAAGAAGAAAGTAGGCCGTAATTAACTTCGTCATGGTTGAAAAGGTGCGATCCAAGTCCGGTGGTTAAGGTTATAGGGCAGTTTCGCAAGGTCGTGCTCAGGACTAACAAACAGTTGCGATGGACGTCCATTTAGGCTCACGTGAACCTCTGCTTGAACAAGCGGGTCGTTTAGGACGACCGTATGATTCCCAAAGATCAGTTTCCGCCCATTGTAATGTGCATATATGATCTTTGCATATTGCAACAGCATGTCGGGCTGGGTCACCACTTGATCCAATTGGATAGGTGTTAAAAAATCGCTGTGCTTGATTTCGATCGTTTTCTTTGTTTTCCGGTCCCGAACATAAAATGTGGCGTACCCTTCTTTGTGCATGAGCATCACCCGCCAGGAAAACCGAAACCCCTCTTCGTGCCAGAAAAGATGCCCAGGATATAGTAAATGCCGTATCGGAACCAAAAGTTGAAAGAGGAGGTAGGTAATTAAACCAAAACGAACCAACGGATAACGCTCGCTTTCGACCTTTTCATTTGTTTTTGATTCAATGGAACGACAACCAATTGTTTTTAGCAGGATTTCATGAAATCTTGCGGAAAAAAACACTAATGTACTAAAAATCATCACCCAAGGAAACACCCCAATAGGGAAGAGCAACCATGTCAGCAAATGGAAAACAACCACGAGCACATAGCCAAAAGGCCGGAGTCGGTTGGATAAAAGAACAAACGGTATGCTCAGGTCGTACGCACAGCCAAACCAGCTAAATGTATATGCGAGCCATTTCTCATCCATGAGGTCGCCAACGACAGGCAGGTGGTGATGCGTCTGGAGCCAGGTCGCCAGTGGTTGTGCGTCTAAGAGCCAGTCGGAGTTGAGCTTAGCGATACCTGCAAAGAAATAGACCACACCAAGTTGGAATTTTAGGAGGTCGGTATGCCAGCGTTTTCCATCTATTTCTTTGACCCATCCAACCTTTCGATCAAGAGAGAAATGTTGATTCGCCGGTAAGAAAATGAGAAGAAAACCAATCAAACTTATAAAGTAATAATGGTTCAGGTAGTTGGTTTTATCGAGCAACTCTACATAGGTGAATGAGAGAAAGAAAAGGGCTGCTCCCCAACGGTATAATGCTCCCAGTAAGATGCAGAGTGAACCAATCAACATTAGGATAAAGGGAAGGTACATCCATGTTCCAGGCAGAGGGCGAACCCATTCGAATCCGTAAAAGCCGAAAAAATGAGCCGGATTAATGTACATTTTCTGCACCCATCCATTCGCTATAAAGCGCACTGTTCCGAACAAGGTGAGCGCTCCAAAGAGCAGGCGGAAAACCACTAAAGGTGCAAGGGATGCCGTTTCGAAAGGGCGGTAACGCAGCATGGGTTTAGTCTCCGTCGTTGTCCTGATAGGTGATTAACACGCCAAAAGCTGCTGTCATATCGGTTTTCAGGGCAATCACTTGATTGCTGATCTTGGTGAATAAAGCATTGAGTGCAGGAAGGTTGTTTTGCATTTCCGTTTCCAATGTTCCTGAAAACGATGAAATATCGGATAAGATGCTGTTGTAGTTGTTGACAATGTTTTGGTCCAACGTAGATTTATCCAATGCGATGAGGTAGTCGTCAAACCCAACGCCATTTACCCCATTCGGTCCGATTCCACGGTAAACATCGCGTAACACGGTCATGCTTTCGTACAATAAGTCCAGTGAAAATCCGGAGTAGCGGGCTTCAATGTACTGCGGTTGAAGGATGTCTAGGCTGTATTTTCCAATGGGAATCCCCAGTTTAGCCGTTTTCGCTTCTTCATAATCCTGGCAGTAATCATTGACCAACATTGAAAACATCGAGGTTGATTCGTTGCCTGTTGAAGCGATAAATGTGGAGCGAAAAGATCCCCAAGCATTGAGAACATTGGATACCTCCGATTTTATTTTCTGTGTGACAGCAAGGCAGTAGGCTCGGTAATTCGCATTGTTCTGGCTGGCGCTGAGTGTATTTCCTTGAAATAATAAATAATCCAGAGCAAAAAGGCCAGCTGCGGAAGCATTGGTAGCCGCGTTCAGGTCGTAACTTCCTGCTGTTATGTTGGATTGAATGAGCGCAGTATCACAGGGAAAAATCCCTACCGATGTTTTGAGTGCGTAATCCATCGCGGGACCGAAATTAAAAAGCTTAACATGTTGCCACGATCGTGCGGTGTTTTTCCATTGGTCGCGCAGTACTTGCAGGTTTTCAGCCGTTGGAGTAGCGTGAAATGCATTTAACGACGCTTCAAGTGCCGTTACCTCAACGGAAAAACCTTGATAAGCGGGTAAAATGACATTATCCGCTATTTGTGCGAGCATTTCCCCCTTGTCAAATTCGGGCGTTTGGTCTTTGTCTTTTCCACACGAAACAACGAGCAGAAACCCTATGAACGCAATCGATAATTTCCTTTTCATATCCTTAGAAATGCGTTTGGAGTTGTTGTTTTATTCCGTTTAAGTCAGCGACGCCCATTGACCAAAAATTGGACTTGAATAACCCCATGAGCTGGGCGTGTTCGGTCTGACTCATCTTACGCGTTTCAATAGGCGCGTAGCGAAGGTTCCAACAAAATGCGCATGCCTCGTTTAGGGTGTGTAAAAATTTCGCGTTGTCTGACCCGAAGGCTGCGATTGCTTGATCGATGTAAGTCATTGCCTGAAAAGCGGAAATTTGTTCCCATTCTGTTCGAATGGCAGCGATGGCGATATCACGGTCGTCGTACTTTTTACCTGTAATGGCTGCACGCCCCATACGGAAATTAGATACCATGTCTGTATTGCTGTTTAACGCAGTGTTTTGAGCCATGCAGTATTTTCCCCAGAAATCTGTTGCGGGTGTTGATGGAAAATCAGTGCTCACACCAAAATAACCGAATGCCTCGTCGAAATGATGCTCCATTAAGGTGTAGTGTAACCCATTGGTAGGATCCACGGCGGCACTGTTGTCCACATCCATTTTACCTGATCCAAAATACACGTTCAGTGCTTGGTACATGAACACCGCTCCCATCAAGCCTTTTTCAATGAATTGCAAGTACTCACGTCCGTTTTCGTTGAAAAGGTAGGTGGATGTTCCTGTAGTTAACGTCCCGGCTTGTCCGTTGCTTGCGGCGGAAGCGAACGAAGCACTCGCCAAAGCGATGCTGTCCATCCACGATTCAAATAGGGACAGGTCAAGGGAAAAGCATTTGTCTTTCAATTGCTTGGTAGAAGTAAATGAAAAATTTCCGTTTCCGTTTCCATTGGTGTTGGCAAACATGTCTTTCAATGCTTGGGAAGAAATAGCTTGTGTAGTTCCCGATTTCATTAAAACGACCATTTCCCGTAACTGATTCAGGCGGTCTGTTTGACCTGAATAGTTGACCGTGTTGTTTCCGTTGGCATCGGTGAAACTGTAAGTGTCGGGAACAAGGTAGTAATAGCAAGACCCATTGTCACGTTTTGCTTTTTCGTTGAAGTTCAGCGCATTTGGATCGGTGCAGCCTTCGCGTTTGCACGCAAACAGGAACAGCGTGCAAAAAAGAAAGTAAATGGCTTTTTTCATAGCATTGAATCTGAATGCAAAATTCGGGTTTCAATACCGCTGTAACAATACCTTTTTTTTGGTATTTTAGAATGAATCTAAATAAGGGTGTTGGAGTTATTCACCACCTTCAAATCCCTCGAATCCGATGAATTTGTAGGTTCCGTTGATTTTTTTGAAGTAGGCTTTGTAGCCCATTTGTTCCTGGTCTTTTCCCAATTCGGAAACCACTATGATGTTTTCGAGGTTTCCATGAATTCCAGTAAGTTTCTCAGCTATCCCAGAATCCATGTAACGGTTGGGCTTATAAGGACCAACATATAATCCTTTCAAGTCAGGGTAAAATTCAGGGCTGAATGTACCTGCAATAAAAGCGTTCCCATTTACATAAATTTCTGTGCCATGTTTACTAAATTCGTTGGCAGTCACGAGGGTGTTTTCCAGGTAATTGCAACTGATGGCGTACGGAAAATAGATGTGGGGTGTGATGGAATCCTTATTTTTCATGTTGGATTGAAATGCTTTCCAAAACAGAATAAAATCTGCTGGTGCAGCGTTTACTTTGGTCAATTTTCCGGGTGTTTTTGATCCTGCTGGAGGTGCTGGTTTGGCGATATAGTCTCCTGTGCTGACCATGCAGCATTCGTAGTCAATGGGGCCATAC
>Ga0315902_10002362_pt1 | contig 29490 bp, 27 predicted proteins | sample LakEriMetagenome_9_FD_203523 | JGI IMG/M metagenome (GOLD analysis project Ga0315902, IMG submission 203523) | Freshwater fungal communities from buoy surface, Lake Erie, Ohio, United States - Buoy 12 MA117 | ecosystem: Environmental > Aquatic > Freshwater > Lake > Lake biofilm | place: USA...
CCATGGTCTCTTCGATGGGGGTGTTATAGTCCCAGCGGTGGATGATGTAGAGATCGACGTAGTCCATGCCGAGGCGAGTCAGGCTTTTGTCGATCTCGCTCAAAATCGCTTTGCGCGAGAGGCCGGCGCCGTTCGGGCCGTCGTGCATTTTGCCATGCACTTTGGTGGCGACGACGATGTGGTCGCGGGTGGCGTAGTCGCGCAAGGCGCGACCGAGGATCTCCTCGCTGACGCCGAGCGAGTAGATGTTGGCGGTATCGAAGAAGTTGATGCCGAGGTCGAGGGCATGTTTGATGATGACACGGCTGTCGGCGTCGTTGAGGACCCATTTGTGCACCCAGCGATTGGCGTCGCCGAAGCCCATACAGCCGAGGCAGATGCGTGAGACATCGAGGCCGGTGTGGCCAAGTTTGGTGTAGTGCATGATGATGCGCTCCTTTTTGTAAATGATGTAATAGCTATTATCTCGTATCATCCCAAATTTTCCATGTGCAATGCTTGACGATGTTTGCCTAATGCTCTAGTGATGCGCATAAAGCATGCTAGGATACTGCTACACAAGCAGTGCTACGAGCACATACAGTGGTGATGTATCACGGTGATTAATCCGTGATTGGGAGGTGGTCATATGGCACAGCCGCTATCAATAGCAGCGCGACTGATGCATATCATTTTGCGTTTGACTGGGCTCAAGCGCATGTTCATGGATGATGCTCGTCTACAACACCAAATCGACATGGTGCGTCAGCGTCAGATACACCCATACGTGCTCCCCAAGATGCGCTGGAGTTGTCGTGTTGATGAAGCGCATATTGCAGGGATACACGTCATCACACTTACGCCACTAGATTCAGCGCCTCGACATACGCTGGTGTACTTTCATGGAGGCGCATACTTGTTTGAGCCGAGCCAAGGGCATTGGCAAATGCTCGACGAGATGGTCGTGCAGAGCAAGGTGCGTATCGTGGTGCCGATCTATCCACGTGTACCGCAGTACATTGTCGATGATGCAGTGCCGGCATTAATTGATGTGTTGCGACACATACAGACACAATATGGCGCCGTGATTCTTGCCGGCGATTCTGCGGGCGGAGGGTTGGCGGTGTCGCTGGCAAATGAAATGCGGGTGCAGCAGATGCCTCCAGCACAAGCGCTCATCTTGATGTCGCCGTGGCTCGATGTGACCATGGATAATCCTGAAATTCCCCAGTACGAGGCTGGCGACTTGGTGATTAGTGCACCTGGACTAAAAGCATTGGGGCAGATGTGGGCTGGTAATCGTGATCCACACGATGCGTGGGTCAGTCCACTATTTGCGGATTTGACAGGTATGCCACCGATCACGATGATTGTGGGTGGGGTCGAGTTATTTGTGCCGGATTGTCGGCGTTTTCGCGACAAAGCGCTGAATGCCGGAGTCCTCGTTGAATACCGTGAGTTTGATGGGTGCATGCATGCATTCATGTTGTTGCCGACGCCCGAGGGACGTGCGGCACGAAAGATGGTGAGTGATCAACTCACCAAGTACAAGGAGAATGCGTAATGGACGTGCAAATGATGTTGGTCGGCCATGCAAGTGTGCATGCCGAGATGCAGGCTATTTTGGCGAAGGTACCGGAACAGCGTTTGCGCACGCGGCCACATGCCGAGATGAACTCGATGGTGTGGAGTATTTGGCATGCGATTCGGAGTGAGGATGCGTGTATCTCGCGCTTTGTGGTGCCACAGCAACAGGTCCTTACGACCGGACACTGGAATGTGCGCATGGGGGTGAGTTACATCGGTGACGGGTTTGGCATGAGTAGCGCCGATGTCACAGACTTGAGTCATACCATTAATATCAGTGCCTTGGCAGCCTACGGCCAGGCCGTGGCTGCGCAGTCGTCAACGGTGGCAACCCATGTGGCTGATTGGGATGTGCTGGCGTCGTTTAGTGAGGCCGAGGTGCGTAAGGCATGTGCATCATATGCTGATTTGGCCCATGACGATGTGGCGGGTACAGTTGAGTATATGGGTAGTATGACCAAGGGGGCGTATTTGCTCAAGCACCTGTATGGGCATACACAATACCACTTGGGCGAGATGTCGGCCATCGATGGGCAGATTGCCGGTGAGCGGTTTTATACGTGGTAATGCATTAGTGAACGATGTACATGCTACGGATAGGCAGTGTGTAACTCACTATCTGTGCAGAATCAGTATGATCAGGGTCTGAAATCATCACTTTCAGACCCTGGTTTTTTGTGGTGGCGTTCTTGATGTAGAAGGAGTAAGGTTGTTGTCTATGTGATTGAAATGTCTGTACGACGACATCCTACGGAAAAACACTACCATCCGACTTTACGACGCGCACCGCAACTTGGCGATTCGTGGTCGATTTGTCGCCGAGTTGTCCATGACTATTACGTCCCCAGCACCAGACTTGCGTACGGTTGACGATGGCGCAGGTGTGCCACGCACCCGCACTGACGTCGGTGACATTGGTAAGAGAGATCAGTCTGCCCAAGTAATCTTCGCGGCGGGCAGACACAGGATAGGTGGTAAGTGATGTGCTGTTGATGCCAAGCTGGCCCTCGCTGTTGTATCCCCAGCAAATTGCGTATGTTCTATAGAGTGAACACCCATGTGCGTGCCCAACATCTAGCTCGGTGAACAATGAAATAGGAGTGCGATTGCCCCAATACCCTTGAACGGCACCTCTGAATGCACTGGTGAGTGTGCCGGTGCTCAGCTGGCCGAGGAGATTATTGCCCCAACACCAGAGTGCGCCGCTGGCAGTTGTGGCGCAGACGAAATCGTTGCCGGCGCTGACGGTGTGCATGCCGGTCAGGTAGGATCTGTTAGATTTAATGGTGCGAACCGCGCGAGTGCGTTGTGTTTCGGTGCCGTCACCGAGGGTGGCCCAGAAGTTATCCCCCCAGCACCAGACTTGGCCATTACTGGTTGCAACGCCACACGTGTGTGCGGGGCCCGAACTGATGGATTTGATGGGTGGGAGCCATCCTCCGCCGTTTACTTGAACGCGATAGGCGCCATCTTGGTTGGGGAGGGTGCCGGCACCGAGTTGTCCACTGCGGTTATCGCCCCAGCACCATGCTTGTCCGGCATGAATGGCACACGAGTGAGAGGTGCCGGTCGATATGCCGGTTGCATTATTGAGCAATCTACCACCGGCACTGGGGCTTTGTTTGACGCGCACCGCGGTCATGCTGCCAACGCCTGTGGTGCCATCACCAAGTTGCCCACGAATGTTATTGCCCCAACACCAGACTTGTTTCTGACTGATGGCACACGTGTGGTCATATGCTGCACTGATGTGGGTCGCACCGGTCAAAAAACCGCCATCAGAGCGACGTACTTGGACTGGGTTGAGGCGATCAAAGTATGATCCGTCGCCGAGCTGATAGCCTGAGTTGGCTCCCCAACACCAGACTTGGCCGTTCATGATAAGACAGGTGTGGAATGTGCCGGCACTGACGGCGGTAATGGCAGTCGCTGATTGCGCTGGTGCGTGTGGCAAGAGGAGGAGTAGGCTGCCGATGATAATCCAAAGATGAAACGTGCGGTGCATATTGTCCATGATGTACTCGTTGATAAGAAGGGTATGTCGTGATTGTATCTATGTGATTTATCGAGGTAAAGATGTCAAAACGTTGTTGTCACATGAGGTAATTGCCTGATGAGTGCGTCAATGATGCTTTACGCATGTGAGGGGATGCGGTATGATGCGTGTGTCCCACATGACAATATGTAGAGTGCAGGAGGTCAACGATGATTCCTTTGGCGGCACCAGGAGCCATGACGGCTCGTGAGCGGTTTATGTTTGATACGTTCGGGTATTTGGTGATCCCTGATGCGTTGTCTGCCACTGAGGTGGCCGATGTATTAGCAGCATCACGCCGCGCACATGACCAATATCCCAAGGGTGAGTGGCGGCAGTTGGGGCATTTGTACGAGACGGAACCGGCGATTGAGGCATTGATTGATCATCCGGCGATTTTGCCAAAAGTACGGGCGCTGATGGGTGATTATTTTATTCTTCAAAGCACGTGGGCCACGGTGCAGCCGGCAAATACCAAGGCTGGCGGGTATCACCAGGATGGATCGGGTGTGTACGAGTTCCGTCGACTTGCAGGGACGCAAACGCCATTGATGCAGTTGCGTGTGGGGTATTACCTGACTGACCAGAGCGAAGATGGCATGGGCAACATGGTAATGATCCCAGGCAGTCACAATCATATGACGCCGTGGCCCAAGCCCATTGTGCCGGATGATGATGATTTGCCGATTCGGGATGTGATTTGTGGCAAACCAGGTACGGCGTTGTTGTTCCATCAAGGGGTGTTCCACCGCACTGGGCGTAACGAGCGTGATTTTGATCGACACACGATGCATATCGTCTATGCACCACCCTGGTTAATCCCATCGGATCGCAGTCGTAATAATCCTGAGTTTTTGGCACGTACGACACCGTTACGGCGCGCCTTGGTTGGTGAGTGGAGCCGTCCCGAAGAGCCGTTTGGCGTGGGGTATCCACGACCGCCATTTGCTGATTAAATGTGACAATAGAAGGGGTGGGCGACGTATGTCGCCCACCCCTTCTGTGTTAAAAGACTATGCTGGTTGCTGATCTTCTTGGAACGTACCTGCCACAGACTCATAAATTTGGCCGTCACGCATGTGGTGGATGATATCAGCGAAGTTGTGCACGCTCTGGTCGTGGGTAGCCATGATGAGTGTGACGCCTTCGCTTTTGACGATATTACGCATCAGGGTCAGCAAATTCTTGCCGGTTTGTGAGTCAAGCTCACCGGTCGGTTCGTCGGCGATTAGGATGGGTGGGCGGGTGACGAGGGCACGAGCGATAGCGACGCGCTGTTGCTGACCGCCCGACATCTCGGATGGTCGGTGATCGGCCCATTTTTCGAGGCCGACAAGGGTCAAGGCCTCGTGGGCCCGTTCGCGGCGCTCTTTGCCCGATTTGACACCGTTGATGCGCAGGGGCAATTCAACGTTCTCCCAGGCCGAGAGGATGGGCAACAGTGCGAATGCTTGAAAGATGAAGCCGATTTGGGTGCGGCGGATGAGCGTCAGCTCATCTTGGGAGAGCTTGGCCGTGTTTTGGCCCAAAAACTCGATGCGCCCCGAAGTAGGCGTGTCAAGCCCGCCAATCATATTGAGCAAGGTGGTTTTGCCGGAACCTGAACGACCCATGAAGGCAGCAAATGTCCCACGTTCGATGGTGAGATTGACGCCACGTAACGCCAAGACTTGTTCATTGTTGACACTGTAGGCTCGGACCGCATCGACGACGCGGACGGCAGGGATATTCGCAATGCTCATTTAATTTTCCTCCGCAGGGCACCCATGATGCGGTCAAAGCGACTGGTTTTCAGTTCGGGTGGTGCATCAGCCTCAGTCAGGCGCTTGGCGCGCTCGGCATCGACGGCCTCAAATGCCGAATTGACTGGTGGCTTAATGAAGATGCCCTCCTCTTGCTCTTCCATCACGATACGATTGCCGATGCCGTACTTTTGGCGGACTTCTTTGGGGAGTTGCAGACGACCAGCCGAGTCGAGCATGTGCAATTCTTCGAGATGAGCCGGATCGCGACTATCGGATCCGGCAACATCAACACGCTTAACGGTTTCGCTACTGGTTTTGCCGTCGCGGATGGCCACAACACGATTGACAAAGTGGGCGATATGCGGGTCGTGTGACACGATGATGACGGTCAGGGCGAAGCGACGATTGAGCTCGTGGAAGATGTTAAACACCACCTCGGCCGTTTGTGAGTCGAGCTCACCAGTTGGTTCGTCGCCGAGCAAAAGTGCCGGACGGTTGGCAAGGGCAATCGCGATGGCAACGCGTTGTTGTTCACCACCCGAGAGTTGGGCCAGTTTGTGGCCGCGGCGATGATTGAGTCGGACGGCATCGATGAGCTCTCCGATCCATTCTTTGCGGGCGCGTTGAGCGACGCCGCTCATAATCATCGGCAGCTCGATGTTTTGTTCGACATCGAGATAGGGGATGAGGTTACGCGCTTTCTGTTGCCAAATGAAGCCGACGTATTGGCGTCGATAGGCATCGAGCGAGCCGTCAGTCAGTTTGAGCAAGTCGTTATCGGCGACGATGAGTTTGCCGGCGTTTGGGCGGTCTAGTCCACCGATGACGTTGAGCAACGTGGTCTTGCCGGATCCTGATGATCCGACAAGCGCCATGACCTCGCCACGGCGGATAGTCAAGTCGAGCCCTTGGAGGGCCATCACCTCGAGATCATCAATGCGATAGACCTTGATGAGATTCTCACAGGTGACGATAGCGTCGTTTGTGGTCATATGGCCTCCCCGAGTTTGACGGCTTGGAAGAGCTTCATGCGGCGGAGCAGGATAACCGTAATCAACACGGTGGCCACCAACACGACCATGAAGACTGCATAAATAATCAGGATTTGTTCGGTTGCGATACTGACTGCGAACGGTGGGAATAAGTCGCGTTCGTAGGTGGGTAGTTGCAAGAATGGAATGAACAATTGACTGGCGCTGATTCCAACAAAAGTACCAGCTGCAATTGCCATACCGATAATCAACGTCTGCTCGATGGCAAGTAACGTGCCCAGTTGCCCTGTCGAGAGACCGATGGCGCGGAGCATGCCTAACTCAACGAATCGGCGTTGGAACGCCAAGATGGAGTAGAACAAGAAACCAAGCATCGACAAAAATGCCGCTGCCACAAAGCCGACCGAGAGCAAACCGAAGAAGCCTTGGCGTTCTGGGCGAATGCGCTCCGTGTTAATGACCTCTGGGGCAAACTCGCGGATGAAGACCTTCATGCCGTTTGTGATGGTGCCGCGATAAATTTCGTCGTCTGTAATGGTACTGCCGTCTTTGAGCCGTAACCAGACATCGTACGGATACATGCCACCTTGCATGTCAAATGAGTACTCAAGGTTACCGATGATGGGTGGACCCTCCGATGGATAGGCAGTGGGGAAGAGATTAATATATCCAACGACAATAACCGGCACACTGTAGGTGGCATCAAGATTGTTCATGCGAATAATGAAATTGTCGCCGATGCGTAGGTTCTGGTTCTTGGCGAATTCGCGTTGTACCAGCACCGCACTCGGGTCCTCGGCGAGCAAGTTCATTAATGCGCCGAGTGACTGATCGGCAAAATCATTGCGCCAATAGGCGACGTTGGGGAAATCAAGCCGATCGATACCATAATAATGTGCATCGATTGAGTTGTTGTTGATGATCACTGATACTTTGCTGTTGCCGACGCGAGTAGCATGGGATACACCATCGATGTTGGTGTAGTCTTGGACGGGCAGAAAGAAGTACTTAGGACCGGTGAGCTTGCTTTCGCCGGGGGCAATGACAATCTCATTCAGGCCGCTTTGCATACCGCCAGGAGCACCAGCACTACCGCCATCAACTGTCTGCCCCATGTCGAAGAGTTTGGCATCACCACCAGCGATGTAGTGGTTGCGCTCGAGCAGGTTTTGGTCGAGTGATTTGGCCATTGATGCCGTAAAACCAGCCAAACTCAGGGTAATAATCAGCAACAGAATGGGTCCCGAGTAGGCACTTGGAGTGCGTGCGAGGTAACGCAGCGCTGTGACCGTGGCGATACCAGGCATCCGCCCAGCGATAAACTCGAGAATGCGCATGAAGATAGGGAAGAAGCGTACCGTAATCAGGGCTGTTGCGAAAATAAACAAGCTCGGGGCGATCAACAACAGCGGGTTGTTAAACGGATCGCTGAGGCCGGTCCCGCTCAGTGAACCGAGTGACCCTTGCTGGCGCAACAGCCACCAGCCGTAACCGATGGGAATAAGCATCAGCACGTCGAGGTATGCTCGTTGCCAAAACGGTTTGGTTGATGCACGAGCCCGTTCGCTTTTAAATGAGACAATCGTATACTTCGAGGTCAAAAATGCTGGGACGAGGGCGGCAATCAGCATAAAGCCAACAATCTGGAAGGCGCGCGTCCAGGCGTCTTGTGACATGCCGATGGGGAGCGGATCGACCGGTTTGAAATCGAGGAATGAGCGGGTCCAGGTCATGAATAGTGCTGCCAGTTGACCGAGGATTACGCCTACCGAGATGGCAGCAACACCGATAATCATCCATTCAATAAAGTAGATGCCCATGATTTGACTGCGCGATGCACCACGACTGCGGAGCACGGCGATTTCGTTGCTTTGGCGTTGGACGACGAGTCCAGCGACTAACACGACGAAGTAGGCAATCAAACCGAGGACAGGAATACTAAAAATCGTCAGGATGGCGGTGAGTTGATTGACGCGTGCGATGTGGCGTACAAGTGCATCGAGAGGAGATACATCAAGGCGCATGCCCTCGAGGATTTTGTTGGCGTCTGAGGTCGTACGATCGATACGACCGCCAAATGCAGGCACCTCGCTGGAGCGGATGACGCTACCATCAGTCACCAGATACCAGACGGCCACGTTGACTGGTTCGGGGTTGGCGGCGAGGATGTGCTGACTGAATGCCTCTTCGGTGGTGAAGAGTGACTCACGCAGGACTTCGGGGGCATAAAACCAGTATTCGGACTCAGGGTCGCGGGGTTGCCAGATGCCACTCACGCGTACGGGAATCATGCTCTTCTCGGGTGTTTCGCGTTGGGCAAATACGTAGTATATCTCACCGGGTTGGAGGCCCAGTCCGAATGCGAATTCGGCGGAGAGCAAGACTTCGAGGGGTTCATCGACAGATGTGACCTCGGGCAAGCGCCCATCAAGGAGATCGATGTGGTCGCCGATACCTTGTGCATAGGCGAGCGATATCCAACCGAGCGGTTGACCACCACCGTCGGCAGTGAGCCGAAGTGGGATTTTGTCGGTGGCAATATAGCGCGTTTGATTGGTGACATCAAGGCCGAGCTGATCGGCAACCTCATCGGCAAAATAGGTGTTGACTGCGGCAAGTTTTTGGGTGTCGACATTGCCTGAGATGCTACCGAGATAACGATACATGAAGGCAAAGGGGGGGCGACGCGTGCCATTCAGCGGACTGCTGAGTTCATCGCGCAAAATGCGGTAGCCGACCGCTTCGGCATAGACGGGGATACTGACCACGATTGCGACTGCGACGGTGAAACCCGCCGCAATCGCCAGAATCAATGATAAGTTACTCCAGAGCCTACGTCCGACCACTACGACCATGCCAGTAAGCCACGCCCAAGGCGAGCTTCCCAGGGCACGGCGAGGGCGGTTGGCGGCTGAGTCGATTGATTTAGTTGCCATCGATCCGCTCCTCAGGTTGGGTTACTGGCCTACGACAATATCGCCTTCTTTGAGGCCTTCGAGAATCTCAACGCGTTCGCTACTGACGATGCCGATGCGCACGTCTTGGCGGCGCTGGCGATCGCCCTCTTTGATGACGACAAAGCGGCGTCCCTCAAAGGTGCGTACAGCTTGTGGTGGGAGCCAGAGCGCCTCAGGTTGGCGTTTGAGTGTGACCACAACTTGGGCCAAATCGCCGACATCAACGGTCAAATCACGTGGCAAATCAAACGAAATGTGGTAGGCAGGGTCTGCGTTAATGGTTGACGATGACGATGTTGCTTTGGTTGGTAGTTTGACAATCGTACCTGGCACGGTAACGGCTGGTGCACGGGCAAAGAAGATTTCGACGGCCATACCGACGCCGATGCGGGTGGAATCCTCGGTTGACACGCTTTGGACGAGGATTTCTTTGTCAGTGTCGTTGATGACGGTGATGACGGGGCGATAGGCCTCGACTGATTTGCCAGGAGCGGTGCCGATTTCGGCGACGATACCATCAAATGGAGCAATCAACTGACCGGCTGCGATGGCCTTCTTGATGTTTTCGAGTTGCAATTCGGCAGCCGAAAGCGCCTTTTCAAGTTCGGGATCGCCCGTTTGAGATGCTTCCTGAACAGATAGCTCTGCGCGCTTCACGGCGCGTTCGGCACTGGCAATCTCATCGGCATCAGGAGTCTTCACCAGTATGTCGTAGGCGATTTGGGCGCGCTCAAGGTTTGCTTCAGCCGCTTGGATGAGCGGTTGGCGTACAGCTTTGGCGGTCTGAAGTTGCTGATTGGCGGTATTCATCGCTGCAGTGCCGCGATCAAGGTTGTTTTGGGCGGTGATATACGCCTGACGACGCTGGTCGTATTGTGGATTCTTTACGTCGCTTTTGATGTCGTCCCAGTCATACAGGGCTTGTGAGAATGCTTCTTGGATGAGTGGCAGGTTACGCGTGGCCTCGTTGAGGGCGATTTGGGCATTCTCGATGTCAATTGCCGTGTTGGCGATCACGCTGCTTAAGTTGGCTTTGGCGTTCTCGAGCGTGGCTTTGGCGGTTGCCACATCGGCAGCCTTGGGCTCTTTGAGGCGATTCAGGCGTGCTTGGGCTTCAGCCAAATCAAGGGCAGCGCGTTGCCGTGACAAGTCACGCTGGGTTGCACTGCGGTCGTATTGGATTTTGACTTGGGTGTAATTGACCTCGGCTTGGCGTAGTTGATTTGGCAAGTCACCCAAATCGAGTTCTGCGATAACCGTGCCGGCGGTAATTACGTCGTTGCGCTGGACGTTAATGACTTTGACGAAGCCATTCTGTTCGAATGCAAGTTCTTGTTGTTTGAGAGCAGCCACGGTGCCACTGACTTTGATTTGGTCGACCACTTCGCCCACAGCGACGGTGTATGTTTGCTTTTCGAGTGCTGGTGCGGGTGGGCGTGGAGTCGGTGTGGCACTGGTGTTTTGATCACTACTCGGAGTGCTACAGGATACCAGCATAAAGATAATGACGCTTAGCACGATGAGCTTCTGACGCATAGACAAACCTCTGCTTTGTGGTTATTGACCGTGAACATCTTCGTAATCACGATTATACGCTATAAAGATTGACAAATGTATGATAAGTAGTGGCGAATTTATACATTCTGTTGAGTTTTAGGTGATGATAAACCTCAGGGCTCAAACATGCATGATGAGTACAATAGCACGTTCACATGAAAAACAGATGAACCGAGGTGGTACCTATCTGCAGATTGAGAGGGTCTGATGGTATAAGATGGTATAATTCGCAAAGATATGTGGTGAAGGAGTTTTGAGCGTGCGCACCAGCACCCGGCACCTACAGTTTAGTGTAAGTCAAAACGACGACTCGATTATTGCTGACACAATACTGAAGTGTGTAGCTGATGATTCAGTGTCGATTGCTATGCACAAAGGTGATTTGTTTGTTGTGCTTGAGGGAAGTGGTGACCTGGTCAAGCAACGGACGGCGTTGCAGCTGGTGATGCGCACGGTGCGTAAAACGTTTTATGAGAATAATTCGTTTAGCGTGCAGTCGTCGTTACGCCGTGCCATTGTGGCAGCGAACAATGCGCTGTATGAATATAATGTCAGCCTGCCGGTGGCCCGTCGTTGCGTCCTGGGCATGAGTGCGGTGGTCATTAAGGGCAATGATGTGTTTGTCGCACAAATATTGCCTGGACAAATCTACGTCAATCATCAGGGCGAATTGCGCGCAATACCGATTGACATGACATGGCGCAATAATCAGAACCGTGTGGGTAGTCTGACTGGTGTGAGCACGAACCTTCTCGGTGGTAGTTTATCGGTCGAGCCGGAATTCTATCGCGATCAAATAGCAATCGGTGATGGGTTGATTTTGGCGACGAGCAACATGGCGAGTATCTTACCCAAGGCCACCGTCATTGATATTCTCTCGCAGTCAACGCTGTCAGGAATGGTGTTGTCGTTACGCGAACTCTGTGAAAAGGCCTCAATCCCGTCGGCTTATGGGCTGGTATTGTTGATTGATGAACAAATTATTGAGAAACCGACAGCGCGTACAGGGAGCTTTTCGAGTATTACGCAGCAGTTGATGGTTGCCACCGATAGCACCGGACTATGGGTCAATCAGGTGGTTGATTGGGTGCGTGGTGTGTTTTATGGGCGCGAGGAATCGCGTTTTAATAAGTCGATGGGGCGTTGGCGGTTGACAACGCGGAATGAACACCAGCGCATCACACGCAAACCCCCCGAAGTGCCGTACTCGCCTGATCCGATTCCAAACCCTGCGCCGATTGATTTAGGTGATGACATAGAGGCTCAAGCTGCGCGTATGGCGCGTCGTGATAAAACGCCAACGCAGAGGGGTGGTCCAGTGCGTGTGATTGATGCCACCCAGGTTGAGGTGCCATCAACGCCTGTTGATACGAATTATGCACAGCAGATGCGTTATCGAACGCAGATTACTGAACCGATTCGCTATGGTGAGTTGATCGGTTCACTCGCGCAGAATGTGTTTACGTGGCGTTGGATGCCACGCAAAAACAACAATAATCGGCGGATGCAAGCAGTCAATCGTTCGGCGGGGTTGTCGTTGTCGTATCGCAAACAAGCTCCGCCTTTTCCGTGGGCGATGTTTGTGGCAATGGTGGCAATTATCGCCGTGTCATTCTTTTATGGCACAAATGTCGCGCGTGAAAATCGCTTGCAACGTGGTGAGAACAGTCTCAAAAATGCCGAGACAGCGGTCCAATCAATTTACGAGTCGGTTGATGAACGTGAGGCGTTGCAACGTATTGAACTCGCACGGACGATGTTGGTTGATCTCGAACAAACCGGCATTATCACGGCAACGACGAGTAATCGTCAACGGTACTTGACGATGGTCACACGTATTGAGAAGGCCGAAGTTATCACCCAGCGACGGTCGTTTTTGACGGACGTTACCGAGGTTGCGCAACATCCCATTCAAAGTGGTGTGTTTACGAGTGTGGTTGTACCACCGCCAGCAAGCACCGTTGAAAACTCATTTAACTTCTCACAAATTTACTTACACGACGGTAATGCTGGTGTGCTATATCAAGTGCCTCGTGAGGGTGGTGAACCAAGCGTGGTGTTGCGACCGAATAGTCAGATTGGCGATTTACAGATTTCACGCGTGCATGATATCGCATGGCGTTTTGACAGCATTATTGTGGTGGCACAGAGCATCGATAACGGTCCGTTCATTTACATGTTCCGCAACGGCAACGATTGGAACTATAGTATTTTGGCGGGCAGTTTGGAGTGGAGTACTACTGGGCGGACGATGCGCATGCAGACGTTCAACGGTAATTTGTATCTTTGGGGGGTGACACCGGCGAATATCTTGCGGTATTTGTCCACCCAGTTTGGCGACTTCCCTGAGCCATGGATTCAAAACGACGGCGGTCAAATTCTCGAGACTGCGGTTGACATGGGCATCGATGGGCGGATTTATTTGTTGATGCCAGATGGGACAATTCAGTATTTACGCGATACGCAGGATGGACAACGCGGCTACGAGAAGTCGTTGCCGATTCCTGATATTACTCCTCCACTGCAATCGGCTGCGCGTTTGGTGGTTACGGGTGATGCTGAGTCCGGATCGTTCTTTATTTTGGATAATTACTTTGGGCGTATCATCCAAATTGAGAAGCGCACTGGTCGGTTTATTCAACAAATTACAGTACCTGCAGACAGCGATATCACCCTTGATAATTTGACTGCACTTGTAATCGACGAAAATCAGGCACGGCCGATTTTGTACTTCATTAATGGTGGCACATTGTATCGTGCACCAATGCCTGATCCACCGTTACCATTTAATCAACGGGTAGACAGCGTGGTACTCCCGACGAAGACACCGGATGTTCCGTGACATGTGAAGGGGGTATCTATGTCGATGCGTACGACCGAGCGTATTGCCAATACGCGCACATCTGATCCGTGTACGATTGTGATTTTTGGGGCGACTGGCGATTTAACGCGTCGCAAGTTGGTGCCTGCGTTGTATAACCTACGTCGAGAGGGTCTATTACACAATAATGTGACCATCTTGGGGTTTGCCCGGCGCGACTGGAGTGATGATTATTTTCGCTCGTTATTATTTGACGAGGGTAACAAGCACTCGCGTGTGACGATGGCCGGCTCGATGTGGCATGATTTTGCCCAGCGTATCAGCTATATTCGTTCAACATTTGAAGATGCCGAAGGGTATCAAGCGCTTGCGCAACAGCTTGATGATATCGACCAACAGCAGGGTACTGCGGGGAATCGGCTGTTTTATTTGGCGACACCACCAGAGTCGTACGAGGATATTATTCGCAATTTGGGGGCAGCTGGACTGGCGAATTCGGCAAATGGTGGATGGACGCGCATCATTGTCGAAAAGCCGTTTGGGCATGATTTGGCGAGTGCGCTGAATCTCAACAACGTCATCCACGAAGTGTTTGATGAGCGTCAGGTCTATCGCATTGACCATTATCTCGGCAAAGAGACGGTGCAGAACTTGTTGGTGCTCCGTTTTGCCAACGGTATTTTTGAGCCGATGTGGAATCGACGTTATATCGACCACGTACAAATCACTGTAGCCGAGAACATCGGCGTCGAGGGACGTGGTGGGTACTACGAACAAGCTGGTGCTATCCGTGACATGGTGCAGAACCACATGATGCAACTCTTGTCGTTGACGGCCATGGAGCCGCCAGTTGGTGGCGCCAGTGCAGATGCAGTACGTGACGAGAAGGTCAAAGTATTGCGTGCGGTACGACCGATCCCTGCACACGAAGTCAATCGACACACGGTGCGTGGGCGCTATACGGCTGGGCCAGGGACTGCGCCAGCGTATCTTGATGAGACAGGTGTACAACCTGGATCAACTACAGAGACGTACGTGGCGATGCGTTTCGAAATCGAGAGCTGGCGTTGGGCAGGTGTGCCGTTCTTTTTGCGGACTGGCAAGCGGATGCCTGTGCGAGCAAGCGAGATTTCGGTGACCTTTCGTAGTGCACCGTTGATGTTGTTCCAGGACGGGCCGATGTCACGATCAGCGCCGAATGAATTGTCGATTCGCATCCAACCAAACGAAGGTGTGGCGTTACGCTTTAACTCGAAAGTGCCAGGGCAGGCCAATGATATCCGACCGGTGACGATGAACTTCAACTACGTTGATGCATTCGGAGGCGAATCACCCGAGGCGTATGAGCGGTTGTTGCTTGATGCGATGATTGGCGATTCGACGCTGTTTACGCGCAGTGATGAAGTAGAGACCTCGTGGTCGCTGATTAATCCAATTATCGAGGGATGGCAGATGCTGAACTCACCGATTCACGAGTACGTGGGTGGCAGTTGGGGACCGGATGCGTCGCACGAATTCATTGGGGCGTCTGGTCGGAGCTGGCGCCGCTTATCGTAGGAGCCAGGCATGCGTCGGTATCGCATTCTCGCATTTGATGGTGGGGGGATTCTCGGGCTGATGACGCTCGCGTTGCTCGAGCGTGTTCTCGAGGAGTTCCCGCGATTCATCGAGGATGCGGACGTGATAGCCGGGACCTCAACCGGTGGCATTATTGCGTTGGCCTTGGCGCACGGGATGCATCCGCGTGAAATTCGGCATTTGTACGAAAGCAAGGCTGCGTCGATTTTTCGTGATTCGTGGGCCGATGATGTGCTCGATCTGGGCAACATGCTCGGGGCGAATTATGACGGGCGTGGGCTGGAGCAAGAGTTACGGCGGATATTTGGTGATACCACACTTGGTCAACTCAAGAAGAACGTGTTAATCCCGGCATTTGATTTGGACAACGCATCGCCCAACCCGCTACGGCGGCGTTGGGCGGCGAAGTTTTTTTCGAATATGGGTGGGGTGTACGGCGATCAAGAGGTACCGGCCTACAAGGTGGCGATGTACACCAGTGCGGCGCCGACGTACTTTCCGGCCTATGAAGGGTATATTGACGGTGGCGTGGTGGCCAATAATCCAAGTATAGCTGCCTTGGCGCATGCGCTTGATACGCGCAAGCAACCAAGCCCACCTGCACTTGACGATATTGCGTTGTGCTCGATGGGTGTGGGGCAGTCATTGCGGTACATCGATGGTGACCGCCTTGACTGGGGGTATGCGCAATGGGCGCGACCGTTGGTGAGTATTTTGATTAACGGGGTTATGGGGGTGGTGGATTACCAGTGTCAGCAGTTTTTGCATGATCGATATTGGCGGCTTAATCCCGCCTATCCACCACAGGCGAACCTTGAACTTGATGCTATCGACCGTATTCCATATTTGATTGAATTTGCACGGAATGTCGATCTGACGACGACGTTTTTGTGGATTGATCGCACATGGCGTGAGCCAGATCGCTAATCACGCTACTCGATTGCGCCGACCATGGTAATGATTTGCCACGCAGTGTAGATGGCGAGCGTAGCCGGTAGACTCGCCAGTACGATGACATAGATGATACTAAATACGCGCGTAGCAGGGCGGTTGCCCATGATTTTGAAGCGTGGCATCATGCGATTACGGATGGTGTATTGAATGCCACCAACGACCCCAAAGCCAATGGCTGCAAAGACGATGGCTGCGATGATCGAAATAATGATGCCTACGATAATCATTTGAGCTCCTCTGCCGCTTTGGGCTTGGTCAACAGGCGATAAAATACTGCACCGAGCGGTAACATCATCCAAAAACTCAATAAGCGAAACAAAATAGCAGCCCCTAACGCCCCATGAATTGGTACGCCTTGGAGATGTAACGAAAACGACAATGCGGCTTCAACAGCACCACCACCGCCAGGCAATATGGTGAACAAACTGACAATCAGCGACATGCCGTACGCAGCAAGAACATCCAAAAACGGTGCATCGATGCGCATACCGTAGAGGAGTGCTGTCAGGGCGAGAGCATGGAACACGAATATCCCCATTTGCAGCGCAACGATGCGGCCAAACTTACTGGGTTGTGCGGCAAAAATCGCCCGACTGTTGGCGATTTCTTCGATTAAGAGCTCGAGAGATTTGGTATCCCACTCAATGCCGATTTTGAGCAAGCCAAGGCGAAGTCGATGCAACCAGCGTGCGACACTTTCGGCGGGACGCGTGGCAACGACGACCAAAAACGTAGCGACGCACAACGTGACAATCACTGCGGTGATAATCGGTGTGGTTGCCGTAAAATCAGCCGTAAGCGTGAGATAGAGTAATCCAGCACTGAACATGAGCAAGGCGGCGCCGTTCCAACTGAGTAATTCAGTGCCGGCGACAACTGCCACGCTGCTTGTGGGGAACCCACGTATGCGCAAAGCGGCCACCAAAAATGCATAGGCGGCAACACTCCCCATTGGGACAGCTTGATTGAGTAGAATGCCTACTAAAGCCGTTCCTATAAGCCATAGCATTGTCTCACGGTGATTGAGGATCGACAGGACTGAACCATATATCCAACCGGCACAGATAAACCCGAGCACAATCATGATGAATGCCACACCAATCCAGAGCGGCTCGGTGGTTTGGAGCAAATGAAATGCCTCGCTGAGTTCAGCGCGATTGTAGTACGCCAGTGTGATGACCAAACTAATCAGGATAATACTAATTATCCATGACCAAGGAATCCTACGTAATGACATGCAAACCTGTCTCTATTGTACTGACCGTGAATATCATACCACTGATACTTGGAGAATAACATGCCCTCAGCGAATGATGTGACGCTGAGGGCTGAGTTGATATGCAGGCAATCACACGTTAGTGGTCGTGTTCATGGCCAAAATGTAAGTGCGCATGACTGTGCGGTTGGCCATCGTGCAAGTGATAGTGTGCATGGACGAGATTGGCATTCAGTAGCATATCGTGGTTGGCCAGGATGGTGGTGGGTGTGTCATGGGCGACAATCTGACCTTGCTTAAAGACGTAGGCATCGTCGGCGATGTCGGGTACGGTATCAAGATCATGCGTGGCAACGACCACCGTCTTGCCGGTGTTGGCCCAGCCGACAAGGAAGTCGACAACGCGACTTTGGCTTTTGGGGTCAAGGGCTGCCGTTGGCTCGTCAAGCAAGATGACCTCAGGGTCGATGACCAGCACTGAGGCAATGGCCACGCGCTTCTTCTCGCCACCAGAGAGACGATGGGGCGCACGATCTTTGAGGTGGGTAATCTCGAGCATGTCGAGGGCTTCATTAACTTTTTGGCGGATGGTAGCCGTCTCCCAGCGTAGTTGTAACGGTCCGAAGGCGACTTCGTCGAAGACGGTCGGGTTGAACAACTGCACGTCAGGGTTTTGGAAGACAAATGCCACACGCTTACGGAAGGACAAGGCAAAGGTGTCGTCCATTAAATGCGACTCATCGAGTGTATGCCCGAAGGCCTCAACCGTGCCTGATTGTGCGAAGTAGAGCCCGTCAAGGATGCGCAACAGCGTCGATTTGCCTGACCCATTGGCTCCAAGAATTGCCACGCGTTGCCCACGCTGAATCTGCATACTGATGCCCTTGAGTGCTGGATTGTCGACGGTGTTTGCATAGGCATATTCGACGTTGTTGAGATTAAAAATCGTTTCCATCTGTGTTACTCCATATGCCTACTGCAAACCAAACCATAAACCAATGCCGACGAAGACGGTCAAAAGAGGAATCGCAATATAGTCAGCCGTGGTCAAACGAAACTCGTCGAGGGTATACACCTCGCCACGGTAGCCACGCGATTGCATCGCCAAAAAGACATCGTTGCCAAGCTGGAAGCTTTTGCTGAGCAGGACGCCAACAGTGGCCGCTGCGAGGCGCCGGGCCTCTTTGTCGGGTAATTTACCAATCATGCGGCTTTGGCGAGCCTCGAACATGTCGCTGGCTGATTGCAACATCAAGAAAATATAACGATATGTCATGCCCAATATCACTACGACGAGTGTCGGGATGCCGATGACGCGCATCGATTTGAGCACATGCATCCACGGCGTGGTCATGACAAGCAAGAACGACAAGGTAATGCTGACCTCGGAGCGCAATAACAAGAATATGGCACTACGCAGGCCATACTCGCTGATTGGCCAGTTGAGCCATGGGAGGGTTGCAAGTGTCGGTCCGGGCGTAATAAAAATAGCCGGAAACCCGATCATTCCGCTGAAAATAAACATGCCAACCCAAATTGGTCCGAATGACTTGATGATGGGAATGCGTGAGAGCAATGCCAAAAGTAACGCAAATACTGCTACGACCGCCACGACCCATACATGCCGTGCGGCTGCTCCGGTGATAATCAACCCAAGCATGCCAACAAACTTGACGCGTGGGTCAAGTCGTTGGAGGACGCCACTTTGTTCGGATAACTGTTCGGCGTAGAGTGAGCGTTCGAGCGTCTCACTGAGTGCGTCGATGGTCCGTTGAATGAAATTGCCACGACGTTTGCCGTGATGCGCCTCACCACCCATGCGAAAACTCCTCGGACAAGTAAAACTGACGACAATGGGGCGTGCACGGATGCAAACGCCCCATTGAGTCGATGATGAAAGAAAATGACGGGGTATTTAGTTGGTGGCGCCGTTGTTCTTGCGGAATCGGTCGGCAATTGCCCCGTATAGCAAGAAACAGAGCATGACTAATCCAGTGCCCATAACCGCTGAGAAGATGTAGCCGACTGCCTCGTGAGAAATAAACGGTACGGCGTAGTCAGGAATGGGCGCCTCAAACCATGACCCTAATGACTCCAAACCCGCTGGAGTGCTTGCAACTGGTGGCTCTGCGCCGAGTGACGCCTCGGTGATGGCCTGACGGGCAGCGGGATCGGCAAACTCCTCAGCGCCCCACTCGCCCCAGGCGGTACCGGCGGCAATCAACCCGAGCGGTGAAAGAATCATCATTATGGCGATCATAACCCACAAACGCCGTGTGCCTGCCCACGTGCCGTCGACCTTGGCTTCAGCATCCTTTTGGGCGGTCAGTGATAACAACGCGACATCGCTGCGTTGCAAGTAGGCAACGACGCCTGCGGTGATGAACATCTCGGCCAGACCGGCGATGCCGATGTGCCCGATCATCATGGCTGGGATGGCTACGTCAAGACCGTATGGCGCATACAATGGTGCGCCGTTGGCGTCAGTGAACCACAGTGGCTGTACGCCGAACTGCAAAGCGGTCACGAATGCGGCTGCGTTAATTGCGAGATAGCCTGCCAGTCCAGCGGCAATGACGCGGCGTGGCGACGTCAAGGCACTTTTGCCGGATACGGCGTTGTAAACCCAAATGGCGACGAACGAACCGACGACGGCGATGTTGAAGCTGTTGGCACCGATGGCGAGAATACCGCCATCGCCGAAGAAGATGGCTTGAATGGCCAAGGCGATCGATACCGCAAGAATTGATCCCCACGGTCCGAGGACGATGGCGGCAATGGCGGCACCAGTCGCATGGCCGGTTGTACCACCAGGGAGCGGTAAATTAAACATCATGATGATGAATGAAAACGCAGCGAACACGGAGAGCAACGGCACCATGCGCATGCTTAACATTTTTTTGACGCGCTTACCGGCGATATACCAAAACGGTGCTGTAGCAGCGTATAAAGCGACGGTTGTACTTGGGCTAAGATACCCCTCTGGAATGTGCATCCTGTTGGACTCCTCTCACATGTGTCGGTTTTGAGGGTTCGTGTATGATGTATTTCTTAATGACCCTTAACAACTCGTACGTGTGACAAGTGCAATCTGGATGTAGGAATGTGCTAGTGAGACGGTGGGAGAGTATCTGCGAGCCAACGCTCTACAATCACCACATCACGCCACTCACCGTCGAGCTGGGCATGAGCCTGGTAGATGCCGACCTCGCGGAAGCCGAGTTTGGCCATGAGTCGGCGACTTGGCTGATTGGTGACAAACACGCGCGAAAGAACCTTCCAGAATCCATGTGTCTGCGCAGCCGCAAGTAACGCCTGCATCACGACGTATCCAGCGTTGCGCCCACGCCAGTCGTGTTCTACATAGACAGAGAACTCAGCAATCCCGGCATAGCATTCACGCGTGCGATATCGTGATGTGCTGGCAAAGGCAATGACCTGGTCGTCATGACAGGCAACCACGCAAGGGAACTCGGGGTTGTTAATCATGCCCAGCATCTCGTCAGCGCTGCGCGGGCGTGTCTCGAATGTGGCATTGCGATCCGCAATGCCTTGGTTGTAAATATGTGCGAGGGCTGGCGCATCGAGTGCACCAGCCCTGCGGGTCGTGTATGTGGAGGACTTAGGATTGTGTGGCATAGGCAGCCAACGTCTCGTGAATTTGTACCATGTGCTTCTGGTCATGGTTGGCCAACTGCTCAACCAAACGTCGGAGCGTCATCTCGCCGTAGACCGCATGCATACCAGCACGATCGAGTTCATCCGGCTCAATGGTGCTGAGCCCATCAATCGTGGCCTGACGGGTGGCGATGAATTGTTTGAGCACGTCGTGCCCATTCATCTGCTGGTACCCCTTGGCGACCACAATCGGATCTGGCTCAAATCGTGGAAACTCGGGGCGCTCCTCGGCCAAAATACGATCCACGCGGCCGACGTAAAGCTCGTCAATGTCGATCAGGTGGCCGATGTTTTCGATGACTGACCACTCATTTGCAGGCTTAAAACGCATCTGGGCCTCGGTGAGTGCCTGTACCACCTGTGTCAATTGATGGGGGAATTCAACTAAGCGTCGTACATTGTCATGAAAATCCTGCACAGAAAACTCCTTTGTTGTCCGTTAATTAGCTTGATTGCTGATATACGTTCAATACACCACGAATCTGCTGATCGTGGACGTAATCGTGGCGCGCCAAATAACTTACCACAAAGTCCACTCGCCATAAGCCAAATTCACCATGCCAACCAGTCCGTAACAAATCAGCGGCCGAGAGTGTTGCCAAATACGTTAATGTCTGCTGGCGTTCTTGGTCAAGCTCTGCCAGTAGGTCGGTGAGTGTGGCTTGCTGGTACTGGTTCCGCACCACAGCAGCATCTTGGTCGTAGGGGATGATGATTGGGTGATTGAGCTGACACATCCGTTCAATCCGGTAGCGGAGCAACTGTTCGGTGTCAATCAGGTGGCCGACATTTTCGCTAATCGACCATTCATGCGGTGCCGTGCGAAAGCGTAACGCTCGCTCAGATAACGACCCTACCAATGTGCGCAGAAAAGGCTGAAAGTGATTCAACGATGCGACATCTGCATGAAATTTATGCCACTCGTGCATGGGTGCTTAATCCTTTACTGTCTGTTGATAGGCCTGAAAGACGGGTTCCGCGCCGGCGTTCCCCCCACAAATTAAGGCCACTGGTTGTTTGTAGCTACTCACGTCAACGAGCCCTGCTTGGATTGCCGCAATACTGGCCGCCCCCGACGGCTCGACGAGTTGGTTAGCCTCTTGCCAGAGCCAGCGCATTGCGGTGAGCATCTGTGTGTCAGTGACAAGCACAATCCGATCAACATTGGCCCGTGCCAAATCAAGCGTGGTTTGGCTGACCATGCGGGGTGACAACGTATCAGCAAAGGTGCTGATGGATGCGAGCGGTGTCAATGCACCTGCCGAGATACTGTGTTTCATACTTGGTGCGCCAACCGGCTCGATGCCGATAATAGTGGCGTGTGGCCGTGCCTGCTTGATGGCAGTTGCCACGCCCGAGATCAAGCCACCGCCGCCAATCGCCACCAAAAACAGGTCAGCGTCTGGGGCATCATCGAGCATTTCGAGTCCAAGCGTACCCTGTCCTGCAATGGTCGTCTCGGCCTCGAACGAATGCACGTACGGGATATCATGTTTGGCAGCGTATTCTAACGCTGCTTCGTGGGCATCGTCCCAGACTGCGCCATGGCGCACGACTTTGGCGCCCCAAGCAGCAATGCGGGCCTCGCGGTCAGCGGAAGCGCGCTCAGGCAAGTAGATTGTGGCTGGGCACCCGAGGCGCCATGCCGCATATGCCAATGCGACACCATGATTGCCGCCGGATGCACTGCATACGCCACGACTGCGTTGGGTCTGGTCAAGCTGGAGCAAGTTGTTGAATGCGCCACGTACTTTGAATGAGCCGGTGACCTGTAAATTCTCGAGCTTGAGCGTGAGATTAGGGTGCCAATCGCCGCGCAGACTTGGTGTGGGCAATAGTGGGGTATGACGGATGTAGGGTGCGATGCGCGCCCGGGCTTCGTGAAAGGCAACGGCTGCAATCATCGAGATATCCTTACACTTATACGAACTAGGATGATTATAGATGAATTATAGATGATTAATTACTTATATGGAGTTAGCAGTGTTTTCATTAGTAGGTACAATTGGCGCCGCATCGGTGCGTATGCAATTTGGTTGACGTCAGAATTAATGTACCAATCTATCACGATAAAATACCAATCGACGCAATTTCGTTCACTTATTGCAGAACCAGATATCGTCGTATTCATGCCCATAAGACGTTAATCTAGGAAAGACCGCCGGAGTGTTGTTCTGCACATGCCGCTTGATTATTGCTCAATAATAACGTGTTTGGCCAGCGGATTATCGTTCATGCGCGAAGCACATTCATGCATGGACAGCACATGGATAAGTATGAGCGGTAACGGTACGCTTGTCGTTTTGGATTAAATAGACGCACTCCATACCATGCTCACAACTCGTCAATCGGCGCCGTCAAAATTGGTTGAATGAATGCGGCAATTAACGCACGGCGTATCTCGGGTGGCGCAGTAATAAATTGATTAAGGCCCACAACGTGGCCTGTGTATGCTACTCCGATCATAAACGAAACGAGCAGAGTTGCTCGTTGGTGAGTATGAGACAGACCAAGTACGGCAAATTTTTCGATAATCGCATTGCGAAAAATGCCGGCAACCATGTCTGCTGCTTTGGGTTCACTGGCAGCGGCGCGTAATACACTTATCAGCGTTTTGAACCACTCATTGTTGCCGGCAATTTCGACGAAAATCTCTGCAAGTGTGATTCCCCAGCGTTCTTGGGGGATGCCGGCCAAGCGATTCGGTAAGTTGAGATCAGGAATATCAGTGATCACAGACTCAGCAAAAAGCTGTTCTTTGCTCCCAAAATAATGCACGATTAAACTGGGGTCGACATTTGCAAGACTCCCTATCTCGCGCATGGTCGCACGATGATACCCCTTCGCAGCAAAACACTGCTTCGCCGCACGCATGATATCACCACGTGCATCACCATTTGCACCACGTCGACGTCCTACAAGCTTACTTTGCTTCATAATTCAACAACTCGTTTATTTGTTTAATTAGTTCGCATTATACCACAGACCCCCACGGCAAACGCATTAAAAGTATGATGTATCAGTATGGGAAAGAATATACACTGAAAAATACTTTTTGTGTAGCATATAACGTAAATTCATGGAAATGACCAATATATTGATAAGAATAAATGCTGGATGTAACATATTTGACGGTAGGATATGTCACAGGAATAGTGATTGAACAATATTAGGTGTGTGATAGCGTATGATGAGTAACGTGTTGCACGTTGGTCATAATCACCACACTCAAGAGAGTAGCGTACAAGATGGATACAACGATGATGGATCTACGTCAGAGCATCATGCACAAGGTGGTACTCGTGACAGGTGGTCTTGGTGGTATTGGGCGTGCGTGTGTGCAGGCGTTCTTGGCACACGGGGCGAACGTGGCCTTTACGTATGCTGCTGGGGTGGAGTCGCCACAGGTTGCAAATCAGTTATTAGCAATGCATCCTGGTCGACTATCGGCGCATGCACTTGATTTGCGGGAGGCACGTTCGATTCAGCAATGTGTCGATGATGTGGTGGCTCGTTGGGGTCAGGTTCACATGTTGGTGAATAATGCTGCAGTGGGGAGTGCGACGGTGGCCACGTATGCTGACGATGTACAGACACAAGATACCACGATGCTACAGATCAACGCTGACGGTAGTCTCAAGATGTGTCAGGCGTTTTTGGCGGCGGCACAGGCGAATATTACGACGACATCGCGCAAGATTATTAATTTTAGTTCGGTTGGCGGGGGCATCCAAAACTTTCCTGGCTTTCGACTATCTGATGGTATGAGCAAGGCGGCCGTGGCGTTTATGACGAAGCAGTTGGCAGCAGAGCTCGTGCATTCGGCGGTTGACGTGTTTGCGATATGTCCGGGTGCGACCAACACGCCGATGTTCCAAGCGAGCACACTCAATCACATGACTGCCGACGAGCAACAGGCGTTTGCGGCATCGCTCCCCAAAGGGCGCTTGATTGAGCCTGCTGATATCGCCAACATTGTGCTCTTTTTGGCGTCGGCCTACTCGACGCCGATGCACGGTGCGGTGATTGATGCCTCGATGGGGCTCGGGGTGCGACCTGGGCTGATTACCGAGCGTGGGCATTAGGAAATTTCGAGGGGCATCTGCATGGTATGCACGACCTTACCACGACAATTATTGCGTTGATTTGTGGTACAAACCCAAAGGGAAGACGATGGATTTTTGTGATTTGGTGGGAGTAGATATCACTGATACCCATGCGGCCTTCGTCGATGCGTTCTCGGAATACGAGGTGCCGATGGAGATGCCCCTGTCGCGGCTGCAGGCCATGTTGACCACCCGCGATTATCGCCCCGAGTTGTCGACGGCCTGTATGGTCGATGGGCGCATCGTCGGCTTTGTGCTGGTCGGTGGGCGAGTGATTGATGGTGCGTTGCAGGCGTATGACTGCGCCACGGGCGTGATTCGCGCCTTTCAGCAGCAAAAAATTGGCTCGCAGCTATTACCCATGGCGCTTGAACGGGTGCGGGCCGCCGGCGCGAAGCGTTTTGTGCTGGAAGTGCTCGAACACAACACCGCTGCACAGGCACTCTATACCAAACACGGCTTTGGGATTACCCGTTCACTCCATTGTTATCAAACCACACTTGGCGATACATCTATGACCGAGCCGGTGGCGCATCAGCCGCACCTCCTTGATACACTTGATGAGGTGGCCTACAACGGCTTTGTGCCGACCTGGCAAAATCAGTTGGCCTCGTATCGTCATGCACCCGATGCATATCATGTGGTTGCGATGACTCGAGCTGATGGGGTTATGGCGTACGGTATCATCCACCGTGAGAGTGGCAGTATTTTGCAGATGGGCGTGCATCCGGCGTATCGTGACGACGGAGAATTGGTTGCAGAGATTGTGGAGCACCTGGCGCATGCTGTTGGGACGCGTCAGTTGCGTATTGTCAATATCGAGGAAAATTCGTGGCTGGATCGGCAATTTGTCGCATCAGGATGGCAGAACTTTATTAATCAGTACGAAATGGAGCGACGATTTGACTGATGCGATGCGCTATGTGCGGTGAGGTAAGTTATAACCACCCTTTGCGCTTCGCCTCTGCTTTTGCACGGGCTTTCTGCATCATTGCCAGATTCACCTGATTGAGTTGTGCATATTGAGGATGATGAGCAAAGTACGGACCGAGATAGCCGTCTTCGTGGGTGAACGCCATAGTCCAGGCCAAATTGGGTGGAAACACGTAGTAGTCGGATAACGACGATGACTCCGGTAACATGTCCGTCAAGAACGCGAGCGTGCTGTCGTTCGCGAGCACCACGAACTCGACTCCCGATTGACGTTTGTATTCCTCGATGGCTGCATCACCACGCATGCAAGGGTAGCAATCCGCACTGAACACGTGCCAAAGGAATGCACGTGTGTTGATGCCTTGCTTGTTTGCGCCAAATACGGCAAGCCATTCGTTGGCAAATCGATTGGCGTCAGTTTTCGAAAAGTGGCGAATCACGGTGCCTGGGCGAATAAGGGCTCCACTGCGGTCTCCGTGGCCGAAGCGGGTAGGTGTAGCACGAGCCATTGCATCTGGCCTAACTAGGTAGTATCTCTTTTGCACACGATAGAACAGACTTCTGCGATAGGAGTGCATACGTCAATGCAACGTTGGCTTGATCGTATGCAGTAAAATGGAATCCTCAGATAGATACGTAGGTTGAATACACATTTGTTGCATGCGACTGGTAGAACGTTGTCAATCAGTATGAAATGGAGAAACGCTTTGACTGATGCGATGCGCCCACACGTGTTGTTGATTGCTGGGCCGGCTGGTGCCGGCAAAACCAGCATGGCTGCGCTGATTGGGGGCAAATCGGGTTGGGTGGCGTTATCAGAGGACGAGTTTTGGGGGCGCTTGCCGCGCGACCCGCATCTGTTGCGGACGGACGCCGAAAAAACCGCAATCCAAGCGCAGGTCGTCACCGAAGCACGAGCGCATTTGGCGCACGGCATGCGGGTGGTGATTGAATTCATCATTTACGAAGATCCACCACAGCCGATTCAGTTTTATACGGATACGCTGAAAAGTGATAGCTATATTGTCGCTGTCCGCGTGTTGCGCCCAGGCATTGAGACCTTGATGCAGCGCCAAGCACACCGTGGCAACGCCCACGATACCGAGCTGAGTGTCGAGATGCGTCGTCTCAATGCCGCGCATCAACTGCGTTGCCTGCACAGCCCAGCAATTGATGCGACATGGGTGGTTGATACGTCACATTTAACCATCGACGAGTCATATGCGACGTATTTTGGCCATTTGGTCGAGTAACGTGAGTGATTACGCCGGATTGGGGGCCACCATCGGCCGATTGATACGGGCTGCCAGAGCGCTGCCAATCACCGCCGTGACGCCTGCCAAAAAGAAGGCCAGCAGGTAATCGCCGGTCGTATCGCGGATGACGCCACCGAGCCAGGCAGCCAAGGCGGCCCCCATCTGATGGGCAAAAAAGATCCAGCCATAGACCAAGCCGACATTGCGTGCCCCAAACACCTCGCCGGTCAGAGCCACTGTGGGCGGGACGGTGGCGATGTAGTCGAGCCCAAACAAAATCGCAAAGACCGAGAGCTGGAACGGGTCGTGGACGAACGGCAAAAAGAGCAACGAAATCCCGCGGAAGCCGTAGTAGATTGCCAACAACAGGCGCGGCGAGTAGCGGTCAGTCAGCCAGCCTGAGGCCAGCGTCCCGACAAAATTCATCGTACCCATCAACGCCAATACTCCCGCTGCGACATCCGTGGTAAAACCGTGCTCAAGGGCGTGGGCCATCAGGTGTGTGCCAATCAGGCCGTTCGACGTCGCGCCACAGATGAAGAATGTGGTGGCCAGCAACCAGAAATCGGGGTGGCGCAGGGCGCGGCGCATGACCCCCTGTTCGGTGTGCACGGCATTGGCTGGTGGGGCCTCGCCACCATACGGTGAGAGTCCGACGTCGGCCGGATCGGTGCGTACTAGGAGGATGACCGGGATAATCAGGATGACCGTAATCACTGCGAGCAAGATAGAGGCAAAGCGCCAGCCACTGGCAGCGCCGACCAACGCCAAGACGGGCACGAACAAGAGTTGCCCGGCGCTCGTCGCTGCGCCAAACATGCCCTGCACCAAACCGCGGCGCGCCACAAACCAGCGCATGGCGACGGCGGCGCCCAACACACCACCGACAATCCCAGTTCCGAGTCCACTGACGGCACCCCACCAAATGGCGAACTGGAGCTCGTTGGTGACGGTGGTGCCGACATAGGCACTGACGGCGATAAGCACAAGGCCGATGATAGCGGTATTGCGCGTGCCGATGCGGTTAATCAAGGTGCCGACAAATGGGCCGGCGAGACCGTACAATATGAGGCCGATGGCGACTGACAAGCCGAGCGACTCGCGGCTCCAGCCGAATTCGTTGGTCAGGAGCGGCAAAAAGACGCCGGGCGCCACCCGAGTGCCAGCCGAGATCAGAATGGCGCCGGCAATTGCGGCGGCGACCCACCAGTGACGTGAAATACGCATAGCACGACCTTATTGCATACATGAATTGTTGTGTATCATAGCAAAGATTGTTCGTATGCCCGCAAGTTTTGCCGACTAAAGGACGTATTGCATGACTGTTGAACCGATTTTGGCCGACCTAGAGTTGCTTGCCAGCGAGCGCATGAAAAAATACTATCTCGCGCAGGGTGTCCGCGAACCGGTATATGGTGCACCAACCGGCGCCATGAAGCCAATTGCGCGCCCACTCAAAGGCAACCAAGCCATCGCCGAAGCTCTCTACGCCACCGGCGTGTTTGATGCAATGTACCTTGCCGGCATGATTTGTGATGTCGACACCATGACCCCGGCTGACTTTCGACGCTGGATGGACCAGGCGTACTGTGCATTTATTGCCGAATCGGTGGTGGCAGTCTCGCTCGCCGAGACCTCATTTGCCCAAGTGCTCGCCGCCGAATTCATCTCAAGCCCAATTGAAGCACACGCTGCTGGTGGCTGGAGCTGCTACGAGTGGTTGCTCGGCTCGCGCAAAGACCATGAGTTTGATGTGGCGCATATCACCACCCTGCTTGATCGGGCGGTGGCCACGATTGCGACGGCGCCGCCCCGTGTCCAGTACACCATGATTCGCTTTGTGGTGGCCGTGGGCGTCTCGTATACACCAGCCCACGAGGCGGCGCTCGCGACGGCGAGTCGCATCAACGCCATTATGAACCCGACTAACGACCCCAAGTCGCCCTACGCCAACCCGTACGACGCGATTGTGCGTGAGGTCGACAAGGGGCGAATTGGATTTAAGCGGCGGCATGTGCGTTGTTAAGCCCGTGGCAAGGTGTAGTGCATCACGGCCACCCCGCAATCAAACTTGCGTGCATCAACGAGGGTGAGCG
>Ga0315902_10002363_pt1 | contig 29471 bp, 26 predicted proteins | sample LakEriMetagenome_9_FD_203523 | JGI IMG/M metagenome (GOLD analysis project Ga0315902, IMG submission 203523) | Freshwater fungal communities from buoy surface, Lake Erie, Ohio, United States - Buoy 12 MA117 | ecosystem: Environmental > Aquatic > Freshwater > Lake > Lake biofilm | place: USA...
GAGCAACTTCTGGAGAGTTGCAAGCTGTGCAACCAGCTTGGTTACCTCTGCAGAGAGTGCTGTCACAGCGTCAACTGCAGCCTGTGCAGTCTCCTGAGCAGCGATTGCTGCAGAAGCTGCCTCATCGGCGGCTTCCTGAGCCAGGATCGCAGCATCAGTTGCTGCGATCGCAGCATCAGTTGCTTCCTGAGCAGCATCGAGTGCTGAGTTAGCCGCATCTTCAGCAGCGTTGATCACGGTAACGGTCTCACCTGATGTGACTTGTCCAGCTGTTGGGAGACCCGCGCCACCTTTGATTAGAGCTACAAAGTTCCCACCGACAGTAGGTACATTGACTTTATAAGTCTTTACACCTTCAGTCAGCGCAACGGAAGTGTCCGTTACATCAGTTCCAGAACTGTAATCAATTCCGGCTGCCAACAGCACAAGAGTCTGTGAAGGAACAACAAACCCATTAGCATCCTTTGCTGTCAGGGTGATGGTTGCTTCCTCTCCCTCTGCATAGCTTGTCTTATTGAAAGCAAGACCTACCGTTGCGGCAGTTCCGACAACGCGCAGATCAAACTCTGCCGAGACAATCTGAGTAGTTGGAAGACTTGCTGCTGCAGTTCCAAAAGCAAAGTTTGCCACTTTGATCTTGGTTGTACCTGTATCACCGAGTGTGATTCCGCATGTTGCGTAACCCGTTGCGGTGCTATAGGAGTACAAGCAACCACCTGTTGAAGTTGCATTTGATACAACCTTGGTATCAGAACTATGAACAAACCATGAATCAGATGTGGCAGGAAGAATTCCGCCTGTCGCATCCTTGATCACAAGTCGAATCACAGTCTGAGAATCTGACGCTTGCTTTGAAGTAACCGTCTTGCCCAACGTCAAAGTTGCAGTTGCTGGCGCACCAGAAAATGAAACAGTTTCGGTTGCAAGTACGGTAGACGTCAGTCCCTTGTACAAGGAAATTGTTGCAGTCCCACCAGTGCCATCAGATAGGACTCGGAGATGTTGCAGACCTCCGATTATCGCAACTGATCGAGCAGCAGTGCCGGGGTTAGCATTGCTGGCATCTGCAGGTTGCACCAATCCAGGACCAGTGATCACAGCTGTAATCGACTCCGAGAAGGAAGCTGGGGTCAACTGTGTTCGAGTCTCACCTGCAGCATTTGTTGGACGTACAAAAATGCTGGCAACATGAGTGGCCGCTGTCAAACCAGAAGCTACGACAGTCGAGTCACTAGTTTGGGCATTGATGTCACCCGTTGATGTGCTAATTACTGAAGTAGCCGCAGTCATGACGCGATCTGAACCCGTTACGGTCAGTTTATACGTCACAGCCGCTGCTGTCATTCCTGTGGTGTTGGTAGTCGGATAGAAGGTCCATGTGTAAGTACCCACAGTAGCAACTTGCACGAGTGAGAACTTGAATACCATTTTCGAACTACTACCAGCAGTGCCTTGCGCCCAGGCTGAACCAGTTGCGCTAGCACTAGTAGTTGTAACTGCAACTGAATCAGTGGTCGGAGCAAGAGACTGAGTTCCACCAGGACCAGTTGCTTCAGTGAGAATTGCTGTAACAATGAACGAGTCGGCTGTCCCGATATTCGCCCAATTTGCCGTGACGTTTACGGTTGCAGTTTCTCCCTGCTTGACTGTGGCCTCCGTGGCTGCAATCGTCAGGGTGGTCGCAGCCATTGTTGCGTTTGACGGGCCCGTTGCGAGAGCGCCAAACCCAAGAGCAGCAACCACTGCAAGCGCAATACGCTTGAAGCTTGTCTTGTTAGACATTTGTTTCCTTTCAATAGTCGTCACAGAGACGTTCTCTGTGACGGCTTTGAGATGGGTCGCACGTGCTGACACATCTCCATCCCCACCCCGTTTCCGGTAGAGGTGAGGAAATCTGAGTATCGAACCCCCCAATTATGCCCCATCTCCCTGGGAATCTGCTGATACCAAGACCGCTTGAGCAAGGATTTTGGTCTTGGTCGAGTCCAGAAGGACCCGGGTAGCAATCACTTGCGGAGGTGAGGTGAGGTCGGTTCCAGAGGTGCTCGTGGGCACCTTGACAGCCGTCTCCACAGCGGAGTCGACCATCATGATCGCAGCAAGGAGGTAGTTGCCTGAGGCAAGACGCTCCACATCGGTAGAAACATAAGAGAGGCGCAATGGCCGCCAACCCCCGTCAATCCCTACCGAAACTTTAGCAACATAGGAAGTACCAAATGCATCGACAAAGATAGATTGGTTTATCAATACATTTGTGGCACCGGATTTTGTGCTTACGATATTTGAGAGTATCAGACCTGATTCAGTCACTATGAATTTCTGTTGTCCCGCAAAGAGCAAACCTAGAGAACCATACGAATCGGCAACTGAAAAACCGATAGGAGCCCCCTCCATATCGACACCTACAAAGGTTGGCATAGAAGGTATTTGCGAGAAAGCACGCGAAACTGATTTCTCTGCCGGTTGAGTATTCGTCTCCTGAAAATCAGACGTCTGAGGACTTGATTGACCTTCATCGGCTGTAGGTGGAGAAGTGTTCTCAGTCGACAAGTCACTCTCGATCAATTTCTCCGTCACTACAGGTGTCTCCACGGAGAGAAAATCTCCGGTGGTGAGTGAGTTGAATCCCACGAAGGCAGAGAGAACTAGGACCAGAGATAGCGCGACTCGTGAGGACTTTTGGACACCTCTCTCTAGTTTTCTAAACGTGACCGATAGAAGATCCAATGCAGTTAGCCCGCGCTCCTCATCAATGATTCGCTCAGCAAGGATGCGCCTTAGCCCAGCTCGAGCCCTTGCAACCGTATGACGAACAGACTTCTCGGAAATGCCAAGTTCTCGTGCGATATCTGATGTGGAACGACCCTCAAACTCCCACATAATCAAAGCTGCACGTTCTGCTGGAGAGAGGAGAGATATAGCCTCACGGACGATAGCTGCATCATCGGCCGCGGAGACTACGTCCGCATGGTCTACCACTTGACTCCACGAGGCTTCCAATTCGCTTGCTGCATCATCTAGGACCACAAGCCGTGGTTGACGTTGCTCTCGGCGATGGATATCAATACTTAGGTTTTCAAGAACACGATGAAAATATGATCGGGCGTGCTCAGAACTCTCCAACTCCGGACAAGCCAAGAGGACACGGACCAAGGCGTCCTGGACGATTTCCTCAGACTCAGCAGAAGTTTGTGTTATTCGGCGAGCGTGAGAAAGGAATTCAGACCGATTTTGGACGAAGAACGCGCCGAGCTCAGCCGCGGTCCAGTGCCCGGGTGACTTGCTCGAAGGGTTCATCGGAGTTCATCCTTGCTGTAGGGACAAATAGACATCGTCCTAACCTTCATAACGATCCCACTCGTTTGATGTAGTTAGAAACGGACAAATCGGACAAGTGGCTACACAGTAGTTAGAGGTTGGGGTTGAAAGGATCCATCTCCTTCAAGCGCTCATAAGCGCGCTCGCGATCTTCAGGAGTCGTACTTGAAAGAACTTGGCGAACTTGCCACGCCATGAAATCCCTTGGGTAGTGATCAAGCAATTCAATGACAATCTCGCTGGCCAGAGGCTCATTGTTCGCTTTAATGGCCGCGTCCAAGGCCAACTCCATATGATAAGCCGTCGCTCCGAGCGCCTTGGCCTGTGCGAATTGCTCAACGGCATTTCCGGTTTGTAGTGCATCCTTGAATTTAGCATCCGCATTGAAAGGTACGAATGCCAATACAAAACCCACCCCCGCACCAACTATTCCTAGAAGTGCAATTGACGCGGGGAGCTGAGGACTATCCTTCGTCGGCTTGGGTTCGGCGCGAATAATCGCGTCCTTACGGGTGGCTATTTCATATCCAATAAGTGCACCGGTGAACATCCATCCCCAAATGCCGACGCCTATTTGATTGATGCTAATCGCCGCCTGAATCAAATAAGCAACCCATGTTGAGAACAAGGCCACAAAATATGGATTGAATGCACGCTCTCGTCGCGCGAGGCGCCAAGCAGCCCGTACGGCATAGCCCAAGAGAAAGAGATAAGCGAAAATCAAAGGAAAACCACCAGACGCTGAGATATCAAGGTAGATGTTGTGGGCAGTGTTCGTTATTCGATCAGGAGTGGTTCGCAAGGTTGCCATCTCACCTCGAACTTCACGATACCAATCTCCGTAAGAGTCAAGCCCCACTCCGAATACTGGATTCCTAAGAGTCATCGCCCAACCGGCATACCAATAATCAAATCGAAAAAGAATTGTCTCACCAAAAACAAAGCGGGCTAATGGTCCGATGTTATTCAGGGCAAGAGCGGTGAAAGCAAAGCCAACTAAACCCAAAAAGAGGTAGGGAATCTGCAAGATCCTAAGTGGTTTGTGAGCACGCACAAAGAAGAACCCCGCAAACCCCATACCAGCTAGGTAAATCATGAAACCTTGTATAGACCCAGTCTCAAGGATGATGAAGAGATCAATCACAACCATCGCGAGGAGCAAGGCTCGGACATAGACACGCTGATTTGGAGCAAGCGCCAAGACAGTTGCACAAATTGAGCCCAATCCAAAAAATGCTGACGAGAAGTTGACATTGCCCAAAGTTGCAAATGGAGCCATCAAACTCCAAGAGATAGGATCCTTACCGGCAATCTGGAACATCGCATAAATAGTCGTAGGAACTGCAGTCAAAACCAGGGCGTCCACCAATTTGTGGTAAAAGGATCGCACTTGAATCATCGCAGTTGCGAGCAAGATAATTATGAGACACAGATAGCCCAAGTACCCGTTATTTCGTCCAAATACACCCCAGAACTGCTGATTCAAAGGAGCACCACTTACAAACATGACCAGAGACATCCAGGAAATGAATGTGAGAGCGGCTGTACGGACTCCTCTTGGCAAACGTCCAAGGTGTTCTCTCATGCCAGGGATAAGGATGAATATGATGCCGAATGAACAACTTGCCACGAAAACCATCTTGATGAGATTGATTGGATCAAAATTTGAAAAAGGCGAAATGGCTAATGTCGTTGCCGGTCCTACAATCAATAGAAGAGTACTTATTCGCTTTGTGACTGCAACTCGACTCATCAACGGAGAATACGGCATCAATTGCAAAACTCTAAACTTCTAACTCAATCAGAGGTCCTAGCCAAAACACACTGAGTTACAGGATGATGGCATAAGACCAAGCCTACCCAAATTGCACTAAACAACCTAAATCTGAAGATACTCTTCTTGATCTTTGCCGTGCAAACTATAATCCTGCAAGTGTACTAAACTATGGGTGGGCCCTGTCGGGATCGAACCGACGACCCACGGATTAAAAGTCCGTTGCTCTGCCAACTGAGCTAAAGGCCCGAAAATCAATTGAGGCTTTTCCATCCCAACTTTATCTCGCTTCCTTCACTATTACAATGGGAATCGACAAGATTCGAGACAAAAACTGGTTGTGGCATCCGGAACTCAAACAAAAGAACATAAGAGCTGACTGTGTTTCCTCTCTTCTATGTCTTTTGTGAGAAACCGCGTATCAGTAGACCGTTTGAAGACTTTTCTGAAACAACTCTCGCTGGAACTCCAGCTATAGTTATTCCACCCTCGACAAAGCTCTGATTCACTACTGCATTTGAACCAATCACTGTATTGGGACCGATTATGATGTCTCCAAACACCTTCGCACCAGGACCGATGTAGCAGTTATCGCCAATTCGCGGAGCCGTCAAAGATTTACCTGCTTCCGTTCCAATGTTCACACCGACGTGAATTCGACAGTTTGCCCCAATCCTTGCACCACCATTGACAATAATCGACCCATAGTGAGCTATTGACAACCCGGGCCCAAAGGTATTTGGAGAAATTGAAAAACCCAGCCTTACAGAAATTCGCCTAAACAGAAACTTACGAAGTAAAATGACACCTCGACTTCGCTGACAGTTGAGTGAGTATTCAAGCTTACGTAGCCTTATTTGGAATGTGCAAATGGGATTGAGTAGCGACTTGAGTCTGCCAAAACCATCAATGCCAAGCGATCTCTTATCGGATTGAATAAACATACGGAGATCTTTGCGCGACTCAATCCTTATAGAGTCCATAAGTAATCTCCAATAGAAGCTTTCCTTTGATAAAGGGGCATGCTAACAGAAGACTACATCCTAAGAGACAACTCTGGATTCATTACTCTTGACTAGAAGTCCAAGAGATTCCCGTCCCCAGAGTTTGAAGCGAAACACCTTGAAGGGGAGGCACACCACGAAAGAGGTTTCTTCCGTCAATAATAAACTGCAGTTTCTTCCATTCTGCTCTTGATGCAAATATGTCTCTAAACTCGTTAGATTCATTTTGGATGATCACGAGACTGAAGTCCTCTGTATTAGACTTTAGACTGGTAAGGCCTACGGTTTCTAGTTGTTCAGAATTCAGGAGGGGATCAAAAACTTCCACAGAGCAACCCAGAGACTTAAGTGATTGATATAACGGAAAAACGCCAGAAAAAGCTAATTCAGGGACTCCTGCCCGATAAGTGGCTCCCAAAATTAGAACCTTCACATTTTTGGTTTCTTGAAAAAGGTGAGATGCCAATGATGCGGTGTATCTAGGCATTCCAGAGTTCACCTCGCGGGCTAATCGTACTATCGTGGCGTTTGGATCGTTCCAAAGATAGAATTGAGGGTAGACAGGAATACAGTGACCGCCAACAGCAACACCAGGCTGATGAAGATGTGAGAAAGGTTGCGAATTGGCCGCTTCAATCACTTCATAAATATTCAAATTATTGCCTTGAGCGTAGAGCGCAAATTGATTCACTAAGCCAATGTTGACATCTCGATACGTAGTTTCAGCCAATTTAACGAACTCTGCGGCTTCACTTGAACTCAATTGCCACACTCCATTTAGACGTTCTAGGTCTGCTCGAAAGTCAAAGTCAAAGACACGCTCATAAAACCCTGCTGCACGGGATGTGCAAGACTTAGTAACTCCTCCAACAAGTTTTGGATAGCGACGAAAATCTGAAAACACACGACCTGTAAGAACTCTTTCTGGGGAAAAGGCAACAAAAAAGTCAATTCCCACGGTCATTTGACTATCGACCTCTAGAATTTTAGTGAAGCGATTACGGGTTGTTCCGATAGGCAAAGTTGTTTCAAAAATTACCAAGGTGCCTTGTTGCATATTCCTAGCAATTCCCTTAGTTACATCATCCATCGAGGAAAAGACAGGCACACCCTCGTCGTCTACCACCAAGGGAACTACAACTACGACCACTTCCGACTTTGGAACTGATTCTTCAAGATTTGTCGCCACGGTCAACAAGTCACTTTGAATCACATCACGTAGATGACTCTCTAAGCCTGGTTCTCCCGTGAAGGGTACTCTACCTCTGCTAACCAATTGAACAACTTGTGGATTTGTATCAACCCCGATAACTCTCTCACCCTTCATCGCAAACTGAACAGCTAGCGGAAGTCCAATTTTTCCTAATCCAATAACAGTTACGGTCATAGGGAAACCGACTCCTTTGTGGATGCGCTGGCCACTACTGATTCGGCTACCGCCAGAGTTCTGGTTGCGTCATCTAATGGCACAATTTCTGAGTCAAGGCCCATGATGGCATTCCTAAAATTTTCATGTTCAACCAACAAGGGCTCGGGTTTATCAAATGCGAAGATATGAATGTCTCCTTGACTCACTCCCTTGAAGTGAGCTAGATGAGGTTGAGATATTCGGTGGATTCCATTTGAATAAAAAGTCAATTCCGTGGTCAGGGTATCCACAACAAAAGACCCTTTCTCGCCAGTGACAACGGTTTTCCTCTCTTTCAACGGACTGAGCCAATTCACAATGTGATTTACAACAGTCATATCTCTCAGTTGTGCAGTTATTGCAATCAAGTCCTCATGCTCTTGTCCTGATCTCATGCTGGAGAAAGCCCCCACCGTTGAGTATTCTGAGCGCGTGATCCATCGCGTAGTATCAATATCATGAGTGGCGAGGTCCATGACAACTCCAACATCAACAATTCTCATAGGGAAAGGACCTTGCCTGCGTGTAACAATTTGAAATACTTCTCCTAGTTCACCATCAAGAACTCGTTTTCGTAGCTGTCTAATTGCAGCGTTATATCTCTCGATATGACCAATTGCCGCTATTACACCATTCTGAGATGCACATTTTGTCATCCTACTCGCAGAGATAGAATCGTGAGAAATAGGTTTTTCAATCAAGACATGAATGCCAGAGCTCATCAAAATAGTCGCAAGTTCCTCATGAGTAGAGGTCGGAGTTGCTACAACACAATAATCAACAGACAGATCAATAATTTCCTCTACGGAACGCAACCAAGGGACAGGTGAATCTGATTGAGATGTATCAATTCTCGGATCAACAACACCAACAAATTCAACCCCCTCAAGATTAGCCAATATTCTCGCGTGGTTCCTACCCATTGAGCCAAAACCAAGCAGGGCCGCTCGCAACACGATTCAGTACAACCGTTCACTCAACTTGTTCACGGAACTGACTATCCGATTGAGATCACGGCGACTCAAAGCGGGATGTACAGGCAAAGATATTACCTCTCGACAGGCTCTCTCGGTCTCTGGTAAGTGAGCATCGACATTGAAGGAAGCTAACTTATGAACCGGTGTTGGGTAGTACACCCCTGTTCCCACTCCCATCAACTCAAGTCGCTGACAAAAATCATCCCGATTAGTTGAAACTCGAATCGTATATTGATGAAATACATGACGATATGACGAAGGAGTGTGGGGAGTCACCACTGCAATTAGATTCTTCGATAGGAAGTCAGCATTACTTATCCGTTTGTCAGTCCACTTTTCAATTTGACCCAATTGCACTAACCCGATAGCAGCATGAATATCAGTCATTCGAAAATTAAAGCCTACTATTTCATTTTTGTAGCGTTGCTCCATTCCTTGATTACGAAGAAGTCTCGACGTTCTCGCAACAGCAGAATTCTTAGTCACCACCATGCCTCCCTCACCCGAAGTCATATTCTTTGTGGGGTAGAAAGAGAAAGCCGCAGCATCTCCAAATGTGCCAACAGAATGCTCGTCTATTTGTGCTAAGTGAGCTTGTGCAGCATCTTCAACCACAAGAAGTCCATATTTCTGCGCGATATCAGCAATTTGAGCCATATCAGCTGGAAGCCCATATAAGTGGACGACTAGGATCATGCGAGTCTTCTTCGAAATCGCGGCTTCAATTTTCTTTACATCCAAGTTGAAGGTTTTTGGATCTATATCAACAAAGACGGGCCGAGCACCCGTAAGCATCACGCTATTTGCAGTAGCAGCAAAAGTGAACGAGGGAACAATTACCTCATCATCCTTGCCAATTCCCAAGGACATCAGCGCAACTAGTAGTGCTGATGTTCCAGAGTTTACAGCAACACACTCCCTCCCACCGACAAGTTTAGAGAATTCTGTCTCAAATTGAGATACGACGGGACCCTGCGTCAAGTTTCCACTCTTCATTACCTTCTTCACCGCTCGAAACTCATCACGAGCAAGAATGGGTTTAGCCATTTCGATTCTTCTCATGGTTGTTACTCCTCAAACATTTGTCCGTTTACCATGCGGTACTGTAAACGAGTCGCAGGACATACAAATTTATCGCCAATTGCAAGCAATCGATAACCCGCCTTGCCGACCCAGCCGATTTGTCTAGCCGGATTACCCGCTACAAGGGCAAAGTCTGGAACATCTCGTAGAACTACAGATCCTGCGCCAACCAAAGCCCACTTACCAATTTGCACGGGGGCCACACAAATCGATCCTGCGCCGATGGATGCCCCTTCCAAGATGGAGACTCCTACGGCTAACCAGTCCGAAGCATCCTTTAGTTTTCCATTTTCAAGAGTGGCTCGTGGGTACCTGTCGTTTGTCAGCACGACTGCGGGGCCAATAAATACTGAGTCACCTATCCTCGCAGGCTCATAAATTAGAGCTCCATTTTGAATCTTGCAGTTACTCCCAATTGAAACTCCGAGCCCAACATATACGGATCGCCCTAAAACACAGTTTTGTCCAACTGTTGCTTTCTCTCTAACCTGTGTAAGGTCCCAAATACGTGTTCCCTGCCCGATGGTAGCCAAATGAGACACCTGTGCTGAATCTGCTATTTGCACCTGCATATGGGGAGTCTACCCATAATTGATCAGGTATTTAGGAAAAAGATCAGGTGAGAGATCGCAACCCATGTTCGATAAATGAGGAAAAATGGAATTCGATCCTGGAGCAGAGCTGAAATCCTAATATCAACCCCAAGATGTTATCCTTTCTCTCATGAGTTTTGCCTTTATTAATCAGCTCTATGAACAAGTAGCTCATGTGGAGGATCTGGAAAAACGGAGTGACCCATCTGATAACAGAAGGCTGAGGCATACTCATAAAGTACTGTCAAAACTGGTAACCAACGAGGCCAAGTTACTAGAGGTTGGACCTGGGAATGGATTCATCTCTGGTGCAATCAAAGATCTCATATCGAGATACAATCTCGATTTTTTTGCTCTTGATATCAGTGCACAGTTTCTGAAGAAAACAAGAGCGAAATCAGGCGGAAAAGCAACGATCATTACTTCGAATATTTCAGAAACCAACTTTCACATTCATGAAAAATTCGACTTCATACTCTGCCAAGAAGTCATTGAACACTTAACAGCTCCTTTTGTAGCACTTGTAAATATGAACGCGTGCCTAAAATCAGATGGATATCTGATTATTACCATTCCAAATACCTTTAGACTAAGGTACATTTGGCAGCTTATTCTGTGTCAGCCAACCCGGATTCTTGACACTCACATTGCAGAAATCTCCCCTATCGGCCTCCTCAAGCTTGTTTCAATGGCTGGTTTTGAACCCATCAGCCTCGCGTTTAAGAACACGAAATGGCATTGGCTCCCAAATCCTTTAACCATGTTTTTATCAAGTGAAATCTTTTTGGTTGCGACGAAGATATCTGGGCCAGAGTTACCATGGAAAGAATTAACGTCCCAAATAATGCAGTCCTGGAACGAATTTTGAGGTGAAATGCGGATCGCCGTAATCACTCAAGGACTCTCGTTTCTCGTCACCGAGATTTCGACGCGGCACTTGGTTGGCATATGTGAATCAGCTCCTCGGAATTTCTTGCTCAACGGTCAACTTAGAAAACCTAAACCAATCAGATCCCTCATACGCTCTCATTTTCCAAAACAGGGAACCCTCAAGAAATTTGCGATGCAACATTCAATTCCTTACTTTTTGTTACACAAGAATAACGATGATGAGTTCAATGAGTGGCTAAGAGATCTCAGGCCTGATGCAGTCCTTGTGTATAGCATGTCTAAACTCTTGAAACCCGGTAGTTTGAGTATACCTCGATTAGGTTTTATAAACTTTCATCCTAGCCTCCTTCCAAAGTATAGAGGTTCAAACCCTTGGTTTTGGGTCTTTTACTTTGCAGAGGCAGAAAATGGAGTTACTGTTCACAAAATTGATTCAGGTCTTGACACAGGAAACATTTTGCTTCAAGAGAGCTTTCCAATTCGATTTGGTGCTAGCAAACTTGAAGTTGTCAGTCAGTTTGAGGAACAGTCAAGGAGACTTCTGCCTCGTTTATTTGAATTGCTCTCCATAGGAAAGGTCGATGGGACTCCGCAACGTTTCTCTCAAGATGAAGTTCTTGCGCCTGAACCTAGCTTGACGCTTCTCACATCTATAAAATGGGATGAATGGGATGTTGAGAGGGCATTTCACTTTCTCTGCGGAATGCTAGGCGAATATCCGCAACTGATCGCCTTTGAACAAGCCGACAGTCGCCAGAGACTCAGCGTCACCAGCTACACGAAGGGCTCCACTCCACCCCACCACATTGTCGATGAGCAACTATCGTTGAATTGCTCCAACGGTAGAGTGTTCTTTGAGTGGGAGAACTAAGATGAACGGAATGAACCAAGAGAATTCTCAACAAATTGTCTTTGAAGAAGACTTCTACTTGAATGCTACTGCAGGAAATGAGAGATGGAATGAAGTTTCCATTTTGGATGAAAGGGGTATTGTTGAAGCAAGATTCGTATTTAGTTACCAAGAGAAACTTGGTTTGCGAACAATAGGTATGCCACCGCTGGTTCCTGTTTTAGGTCCTTGGATCAATCCACAAGTAATTGAATCTAAATCTCATGACTACATTTATGAGCTAGTGTCTAAAATCATTGCAAAGTTGCCGAGATTTGATCACTTTGACCAATCATTTCATCATTCTCGCTCTGATTGGCTTGCATGGTATTGGGCAGGCTTTGAGCAAACATCTTATTACACGCACTTACTTACGCGTGAAACCACAGCCAGTTTGTTTGATAGCCTCAGGGAAAACACAAAGCGATCTCTAGACAAGGCTCAGAGGAAAAATTCACTAACTTGCCAAATCGGAGTGCCCTTTCCTGAGCTCTTCTCTGTCTTAGAAAATTCCTATGCTCGTCAGCACTTAGGAAATCTAAGCAAAATGGAAATGGAACCTCTCACGCGACTCCATCAGGCATTGATTCAGAACAATAGAGGCACAATCTTGGGAATAACTAATCCCAAAGGTCAAGTCCTCGCTGCCACCCTCCTAGTATGGGACTCTTCATTCGTCTATTACTTGCGGGGAGGTGTCAACTCTTCAAGCATCAACACAGGAGCTGGCACCATGGCAATTTGGGAATCGATAAAGTTTGCCCATAATATGCATCGGGTGTTTGATTTTGAGGGTTCAATGGTCAAAAGCATAAATCATTTCTTTAGAGGATTTAGGCCTATACCCACTCCATACTCACGCATCTCCCATAGTACTTCTAAATATAGACTTCACCGACGTGCGAGTAACTTGTCGAGACACTTTCTGGGGATTTAGCACTTGTTGACAATAACCACTAATCCTTCTTGCAAGAGAGAGAAACAATATTCTGTACAGGTCTTAAATCATTGGCTAGAAAAAGAATGTTTTCAACTGCAATTCGCAGATATACCCAATACTCTCATCCACGCTAGTTTTACGACTCAATCTCGTTGTATTGAATTGCCTGATCTCATTCTATCAAAGTCGACACCAACTAATTTGACCGTATCTGAAGTGATTCACTTGAATTTGTCTCTTCCGTTTCGAAAGAATCCATCACCGATTAAGTCGTTCGCTATTCCACGAGAATTCATTACATCCAAGGCAGATTGTCGAGAGAGTGTCGATGGCAATATATATATTGCTATTGATTTACTTGGGTTGATTTGGTTTCAATTGTCCTTAGCTGAAGAATCTAATGATAAGAACCTGGATCTTCATGGAAGACACCTGTCAACATCAAACTGGCTCGGAAGAGAGCAACTACTTCACAGGCCAATCCTTGACGAATGGGTTGATCTTTTTTTCGACATAGTTAGGCATGTATTTCCCACAGAGTCTTTGACTCCCAGGAGGTTCTTACCTATGCAAGTTTCGCATGACATTGATGTTCCATTCAAGTACCGTACATTTTCGGTTCAAGAATTTCTTCGAAAAATTGTGTCTGAAGCAAGGTTCTCTCGAAGCTTGACTAAGACCTTAGATCTGGCATCGCAAATGCTTCAAGTTCAGCTTCGTCAAGCAGAAGACCCTTTCTTTATCTTTCCCCAACTCCTGGACTTTCTTGATGAACTTGACTTACACAGTGACTTCTACTTCCTGGCGGGTGGGAAAGACAAGCGTTTTGATTGCCCTGATTATCTCAATAGTCGCCTTATCCGCGACTTGATTCGTGAAATTGAATCTCGAGGCCATAACATCGGAATTCACTTTAGTTATTCCAGTTTTGATGACGAAGCGCAGATGGAGGATGAACTTTTACGTCTTCAAAAAACTGTACGGAGGCAAATTACGCATAGTCGACAACATTATCTTCGCTGGAGCTCACTCGAATCGCCAAGGCGTCTACAGGCCTTAGGTATTTGTTTTGATTCGACGCTGACGTATGCAGATCACGCTGGCTTCCGATGTGGCACTTCGAAGAGTTTTCCGCTCTTTGATCTCAAGAATAGGAAAGCACTGGAGGTTTTTGAGTTTCCCCTCGTGGCCATGGAAGTTTCGCTTCTTGACGCCAACTACATGAATCTGAATCCCTCGGAGGCTCTAGCTAAATTATTGCTTCTCAAGTCTGCGGCCATATCTTTCGGCGGTGGATTCTCAATTCTGTGGCACAACAATAGACTTTCGGAAAATTGGCAATGGGAAGTTTTTAGAAGGGCTCTCCAAGCTTAGGATTTTTCATAATGCTTGATTTCGAGTACTGTGGAGTAACCACTGCAAATTACGAGGCTTTTTGCAATTTCTCAATTCAATTGAATCTTCTTAGACAAGTGTTCCGTGATTTCTATCTTCTTGCCTCTAGAAGGTCCCGAACAGCAGCAACTATTTTTGGTACTGATACATAATACTGATCTTCTAGTTTTGGGCTAGTTGGAGCACTTACGAAGGGTAGATTGATTGATGCACAAGCAAATGTTTTTTCACTTGATATTTCACGAGAAACGCTTGCCAAAATCTCTGATCCCATGCTAGCAACGGACCATGTGTTTTCAACTGATAATAAATGCCCAGTTTTCGCCACTGACTGAACAGTTGCATCGGGCTTGAAGGGTGAGAGAACTCTTTGATCAATCACCTCACAACTTATGTTCAGATCGTGCAAAAAGTTAGCAGCTTCTAAGTTTAGATTTGTCGTATGGCCTGTTCCCCACAAAGTTATATCTGTTCCAATTCTCACAACCTTCGCTGATTCTTTACTTAGCGGCGGAAAGGTTTCTGCAGTTCGAAATTTCTCAGTTGCGCTGTAATCCCAACGATCTTCAATAAATAGGACCGGATCTGATGCGCATAGGCTTTGCTTTAGTAATCTGTATGCGTCTGATGGAGAGCTTGGCATAATCACCCTTATTCCCGGAATATGGCAGAACCAAGAGTAGACAGCCTGGGAGTGCTGAGCTCCTTGCTCATTTCCACGGTTGATTATTCCGCGGATAGTGATGGGTAATTCGACTTCCTGTCCTAGGGCCGATCGCCACTTTGCAATGGAATTCACTATTGCATCCATGGCCATCAGCATGAAGTCCATGCGGGGGTGAACGACTAAAGCTCGTTTACCAGTAAGAGCCAACCCCAGTGCCATACTCGTAACAGCATTTTCCGAAACCGGTGTGTCAATCACTCGGTCAATAGTATATTTCTTTTCGAGTCCCTCCATAGTTTGCCCCACATAAAAGGGGCTCCATAAACCTTGACCAAGAACAACAAGATTAGGTTGTTCAGCAAGAGACTCATCAATCGCCGTTCTTATGGCTTCAGAATAGGTGTACCTTCTCATCTACTGGATCTCATATCGAAACAAGTCCTCGGGCCACGGGTCTCGAAAAGCTTGGTCGTACAACTTTTCTAAATCTTTCTGAATTGCAATTGACATATCTTCCTGATGCAAAAACGGTAATAGTGCGTTCTCCTCCAAAATATTACCTAATAATTTGATGGGATCTCGCCCTTTCCACTTCTCCAAGTCATTTACCCGATGGAGTCCGATAAAGGTATCTTCCTCAGCACCCACGTGTCCCAGCAATCTATATGTCTTTGCTTCAACAAAAAATGGCTTACCTGTATCTCGCATACTCGTTACAACTACATTTAGTAGGTCATAAGAAGTTATGTAGTTATTGCCGTCAATTACCTCATGGGAAATCCTATTTGCTTCGGCGAACCTTGTCAATGACCGATCGGGCTGCCTTTCGTCAATATGTAAGTGCGATGAAAATTCATTGTTTTCACACACAAATAGAATTGGTAGTTGCATTTTAGCAGCAATATTGAGTGACTCGTGAAAGACGCCCTCTTCGGTGGCACCGTCTCCAAAAAATGCAACCGCTATCGCACCTGAATTTCGAAGACCCAAGGCAGCCCCGACCGCAACAGGAATAGTCCCTGCGACGATTGGCATGGATCCCATGAACCCAACTTTTGGTGCAGTAATGTGCATCGAACCACCCCGACCTCTAGAGCAGCCGGTAACACGTCCCAAGATTTCAGCAAAGAGATCTTTTGTACTCCCGCCAAGGGCCAAGTAGTGACCGTGCGATCGATGATTACCGAAGACTCTGTCTGAAGCATCTATTGAGTCTGCGACTGCTACAGCTATGGCCTCTTGCCCAACTCCAAGATGTATGGGGGTTTTGAAATCGCCTTTCTGGCTCATTCTGCCTACCAAATTCTCAAAGTGACGAATCAACACCATCATTCTCCATGCACTGATCAGCTGGGTGGCAGAAGAATGGAATTCTGGAGGAAGGCTAGTCACCTTGATAGAACTCCCTAATCGTCGAGCAAACTTGTTCAACTTCTCGAGTAGTCAAGTATTGATTCATTGGTAGCAGCAGGACGCGCTTAAAAAGTGACTCTGTCTTGTCCAGTGACCTTACTTTGATACCCTCAAGCTCAAATTGATGGACTGCCTTACCGCCCCACGGTTGAGCAAAGCCAATTTGACGGCTTCCCAAGAAATTCATTAGTGCTTCTCGTTGTCCAACCTCGATTTCAAAATTCTGAAAAACATCTACGCGCGATTCTCCTGGAAGAATTTGAGGAGGAAGTTTGATGTCCTCCAAATCACCTAGACGTTCAAAATAAATGGAGGAGAGTTGTTGTCGCTTATTTAGAGTAGCGCTCAGAAACTTCAATTTTGAATTTAGGATAGCAGCTTGAAGATTATCAAGTCGGGAGTTTACACCCCATGAGATGACTTTTCCTGTTTCGTCCCTGCCATGATTTCGAAGTTGTCGCAGCGTCCTAGCGATTTCCTCATCCTGAACAAAGATTCCTCCACCGTCGCCGTAGCAGCCTAAGTTTTTTGCTGGAAAGAAGCTAAGAGTTCCTGCTGAGCCAAAAGTTCCAGCGAATTTTTGGTTCAATTGGGCTCCAAGTCCTTGAGCATTATCTTCAATAACGGCTAAGCCCTTAGAGCTTGCGATTGAAACTATGTCGTCAAGGCGACAGGCTCTCCCATTGAGGTTCACGGGAATGATACAGGTGGTCCTAGGAGAAATTGCTTCCTTGATAGCTTCTACCGAAACTAGGTGGTCGTCGTCGCAATCCACTAGAACAGGTATGCCTCCGACGAGGTGAATGGCATCAGCTGTAGCTATGTAAGTATGAGAAGGAATAATTACTTCATCACCTTTTCCAATGCCAAGTGCTTGCAGAGCCAACCAAATTGCATCAGTTCCATTAGCAACTCCCACCATGAAAGTGGAATCGAAATATCGTCGCATTTCTTCTTCAAAAATTTCTAGGTCTTTTCTCAGGATGAAGTCTGATCTTGATAACACATCATCGATGATACTTTTGACCTGATTTTTCTCGGACTCGTAAACCCGTGCATAATCAAAAAACGATACGGTCATTTTTACTCATTTCATAAAGGGAATCTGGTTGAGCAGGGTGGATATTTCTGTGTTCGCTTTTTCATAATCGGCATGGGTTCCAATATCAATCCAATAGTACGGACCCTCGCTCAAGAATGTGCTTACTTTCTTCTTCTCAGAAAGGAGTCGTTTGACGAGAATGTCTACATCAACCTTCTCCCCTGGAGCAATGTAGTTACACACTTCTCGTGAATAGACATAAATCCCCACATTATCTAAGAATTCTAGCTCTGGTTTCTCAATGAACTGAATCACGTCTCCTTCACTATCTACTTCAATGGAACCGACAGGGAGACGATGTCTGGTTTTTCGAATCGCAATGGTCAGAATTGCATTGCTTTCGCAATGACTTTTGTACATCTCGCGTAAATCAAGTGAAGTTATAATGTCGCCATTCATGACAAGCAAGTTCGAGTCATAGGGTCCAAATAAGGCAGGTATTGCTCCACTAGTTCCAAGTGGTTCATCCTCATGAAAAAAGTGAAACTTGGGGAGGCGTGAATCACTTGAATGAGCTTCGAGTAAATGCTCTATTTGCCTCCCCTCATAGCCAAGTGAGACATTTACCTGGTCAAAACCGAAGTACTTGAACTGTCGCGCAATAATCTCTATCACGGGAACTCCACCCACTGGCAGGAGGGGCTTCGGTATGACTATGGTGTAAGGATGGAGGCGGGTCCCCCTTCCACCTGCCAGGATTGCGCCTTTCATAGGGGAAAGATACTTCTATCGGGCATAGGATTGAACGTTCCTATACGACAATCGTTGCTCTTGAATCCATTTCCAAGTCCACTCTAGGCCAGACTGAAGGTCCACTTGTGCTTTCCAGCCCAGCTCACTTCTGGCCTGCGTCGGATCTGAAAGAAGAATGTCCACTTCGCTAGTCGGGGGCCTCAGTCTCTCTGGTGATTGTTTGATGGATAACTTCTTCTCGGTCACCTTTGAGATTTCCTTGATTAGATCAAGAATCGAGACTGAATTACCGGTTCCAAGTTGGATTGTCCTTCCATTGTAGATTTGGCTCGTATGGATAGCTAATTCAAATGCCCGTACGGTGTCAGTCACGAATGTGAAATCCCTTACGGACTGTGTATTTCCTATCTCTATCTCATTCCCGAGGAGGCATTGGCTCAGAATTGTTGGGATAACGGCGCGTCGAGACTGCCTTGGCCCATAAGTATTGAACGGTCTAATTATGGTTGCTTGTAATGAAAAACTATCAACAAAACTCTTAACGAGGTGATCTGCTGCGGCCTTCGATGCTGCGTAAGGACTCTGTGGTCTAAAGGCGTGAGAAACATCTATCGGAACTTTTTCTGGAGTCCCATAGATCTCACTGGTTGAGGTATGAATCAACTTGCAGTCGAACTTTCTAACCGCCTCTAGAATATTAAGGGTGCCACCAATATTGGTGTCAGCATAGGACCGAGGAGCTGCATAACTGTAGGGAATTGCAACTAACGCAGCCAGATGCAAAACAACATCTACTCCCTTCGTCAAATCCTGAACAAAACCTGTATCTCTCACGTCACCCAATTGGACTTCAATATCCCTTAATATGGAGTCTGAGAGCCACCCTGATGATGAATTAGAATTATATTGGCAGAGCGCTCGAACGTCGTATCCACAGCTCACCAAGAACTCGACCAAGTGACTCCCGATAAAACCGCCGGCGCCGGTGACGAGAACTTTCACTAGACATCTCAATTCTGACTTGTTATGGTCAGTCTGACCACTAATAGCAGGCTAGCATGCACAGGTGCTAAACGAAATAATCCGGCATTCAGTAAACTTTATTCGGCTCTCTGTTGCCCTAATAAATCCCGCCAGCGACTACGTTGGCTGGGGCAAGCGCGACAAATCGTCTGCAAGGAAGTATTTCAATAGCCGGCAACAACAATCAAACTTTTTCTTGTGGAATCAGCTGTCAATTGAAGATGGCAAGAAAATCTGTGAAATTGGTTCAAATGCTGGAAGTCGGATCTTTGATCTCGCCGCACAACATCCTCTTCTTGAGTTTTGTGGAATTGATATGAACTCGGATGCCATCTCTTTTGCAAATCATCAAGCCCGGAAAATGGACTTGAAGAATCTAGAATTTGTGACGTTAGACATTAGAAATAGTCAATTTCGTGAATTCTTGAGAGAGCATGAGTTTGCATGCATTTTCAGTTGGGCTACTCTCATTTATGTCCACCCTTGGAACATAAAAAGAGTTCTTGAGGCTATGCTTCAAAACGCTGACGAATTTGTGATCGTTGAACAAATAGAATTGAAAAAGAGATTTTCTATTGTCTACTACATGGGACACCTTAAGTGGAAGCACAATTACAGCCAATTGATTGTTGATATCTCAGAAAAACAAAAAATGCAAGTTTCGATTGAGGTGCAAGAAGTCCCTAAAGACGTTTGGGATCCAGGTGGTGGAGATGCAAAATTACTAAAAGTAGTGAAGAGGAACTTATGAAAAAAGAATTGCTTATCATCTGTGATCTTGGACATGCCGGACATCGCATACCTTATTTGTCAGTATATCTGTCAAGAAAATATAACGTTACTGTTGTAACCCCCTCAGCGAACCAAAGTCAATTAGAATATCTTGGAATAAACAACAAAGCATTCTTTAGTTTGTGTAAACCCACTCTATTTCCAATGAAATACCAAAGATTCGCTCACCTCGGTTCCTCTATTCAGGGGGTCTACCTAAAATGCTTCCGGCTTTTCGAAAAAGCACTTGCAAAGAGAACTCTCCGTATTTTAGAAGAAAATAGAGTTTTAAGGAGTTATTCGCACTTACTCTTGGATGAGCCAGATATATCCTGGCTGAAGTCTGTATTAGACAAGATTGTCAAGCTTCAGGAGACAAAAAAGTTTGATCTCATTTTATCTTCCTCATCTCCCTTTGTTTGCCACATTGTCGCTTTTCTCATCACAGAGAAGTTTGACATTCCATGGGTTGCAGATTATCGAGACTTGTGGTCTCAAAATTACAATCAAAAAGCCACCAATCAAGTGAAGCTTCAGTTGGAACAAGAAGTTCTCATGGCCAGCAAATTATGCATTACAGCAACGCATGGTCTGGGAGTATCGCTATCTGAAATCTATGCTGGACCCATCCAAGTGATCCACAATTATTTTGTCGATCAAGTTGGGAATCCTTCTCCATTCGATAGCACCCGTCCAAAGTTTATTGTTTACACTGGCACGATCTATGAGAATAATCAAGAGATAGATAATTTCCTCCGTGCTTTGCAAGACATCAATTTGTCACAAGTGCGCTATGTTCTTCAAGTTTGCGGATATGGATGTGCCCAAATAAGGGAGTGGTATACGAAACGGGGAATGAGAGTTCCAAAGTATGTTCAATTACGAAACCATGTTTCCAAGAGAGAATCCTTAGAGCAGCAAGCACGCGGAAATATACTTCTGCTTTTTGACTGGAAAATTAACTTAGGTGTTGAGTCAACAAAACTAATGGAGTACCTCCCCAAACCTGGATTCATCATGGCATCAGGAAGGCATCCCAGCTCAAGGGTTGCTGAGATTCTAAAGCTGTCAAATCGTGGCCAGTATTTCACGAGTCAATCTGAGATAGTTAGTTTTCTTCGTGCGGCTGATAAGGATGAATCACTATTGTACCCAGAGAGGAATGATTCCTACTTGGCGCAATTCGCGTTCATTCATCAAGCAAAAACTCTTGAGGCAGCGCTTGAAAGAGTAGTAGTAGAATGTCAACAGTGAGCGTAATGTTGCTTCTTGTCCAAGTCTTATTCTTCGCACAATTAGCCAAGGAGAGGTCCTGAGTGTGAGAGTTCTCTTGGTTGCACCATTTGAAAGTGAGCACACCAAGAGGTGGTTACAGAGACTGGTGCAACGTGGTCTTGAAGTAGCTATCTTGGATATGAATGGCCCCTCGTCTACTGAGATCAAAGAGCCTTTTGTCTACTTTTCTCAGAGGGACCTCTTCCCGGGAGTGTGGCAGTGGATGGTTTGGTTGAGAAAAATGGGTTCATGGACGCTGCCACTGAGAGGCCTCGCCTATTTCATGAGCCTAATTCCTCTTTGTAAGTGGCTCAGGAAGAACAAATTTAATGTTGTAAATGTCCACTGGCTCCTTCACCCGTTATCTGTCCTTTTTTCGCTTCAGCGAGTTTGTCCTGTAGTGGCAACACCTTGGGGTTCAGACGTACTGCTTCCCCATCTTCAAGCACGAAAATTTCGTATTCAATTTCAGAGAGTGTTTTATGAATTTTCACTAACGATTGTCACAAAGAGAGTAGATCATTTCATTTGCGATGCTTCACACATCAGACAAAAACTTCTCACCATGCTTGTCCCGCAAGATAGGATTGACTTAGTTTACTTTGGGACTGACGTTGAAAAGTATTGCGCTTCCAATAGAAATGAACAGTTTCGAAGAAGTCACGGTGCCGAACCCGGAGACGTAGTTATCCTTTCCAACAGAATTCTCAATGAAGATGTTTATCAAATCTCACTTCTACTTCGAGCCATTCCCATAATTCTTAGCTCGAATTCACTCACCAAAATTCACATTTGGATTGTCGGTGGAGGAAAGGATGCGCTATGGCTTCAAGAGCTTAGCGAGAAACTAGATTTGACAAGTACCGTTCATTTTTTGGGGCGCCTTCCAGACGACGAGTTTGCAACTGCTACCGCTTCCTGTGATATCTATATCTCCACTTCTCCAACAGACGGTGGACTTGCGGCTAGTGTTGCCGAGGCAATGGCAAGTGAGCGTCCAGTGATAGTTTCAGATTTTGGAGATAACCCATTTTGGCTTGAGAGTGAGACCGCTGGCCTATTGTTCTCAAGCGGAAGTCACTTTAGTCTGGCCGAAAAAGCAGTGAATCTCATCAGAGATCCAAGTGCCGCACTAATTATGGGTAAAAGAGGGAGGGATATCATTGTCGAAAAGAATAACGCTGATATTGAGGCACAAAAAGTGATTGCAGTATATAAAAAAGTTTCTTCACTAAGAGTGAACTAAACGGTCATTTGTATGTGCGGCATCTTTGGTGGAGTTTCTGATGACAAATTCCGCATTGGTCAAGTTAGGCAACTTGCAACAAGGTCCAGCAGGAGAGGCAAGGACTCGTCGGGACTTGCGTTCCATGACCAGAGCACATATCGGATTGAGAGAAACGACGGTGTAATAACAAAACTCATCCCTGAGTACGAAGAAACTCTCACATCAGTTGTAGTTGGCCATAGTCGATTAATAACAAACGGGTTACAAGATAATCAGCCAGTAGTGCGTGATAACATAATCGCGCTTCATAATGGCATCATTCTCAATGCCAAAGATCTTTGGAAAAAAATATCTGCTCGACCTTCTTTACAAATCGACACAGAGATCATAAATGCACTTGTGTGTTTTCTTCTGAAATCAGGTCTCGATGAAGTAGAAATTGGACGTAGAGTCCTGGACGAATGCATAGGAGTGGTGAATTGTTGCATCATTATTCCTGAACGCGGAAGTCTTATTTTGATGAGCAATAATGGGAGTCTCTTCCTCGGTCGCAAAGATGACATCTCTTGTTTTGCTTCTGAAAAGTTTTTCTTAGAGCAATTTGGGTGCGGCGAGATCCAGCAAATTAGTGGCGTTAAGGTCCTTGAGATTCCTGTGGCAAGTTCAATAAGTGAGAGTGGTCCTCTTGGAAAAGTGCGGTCTCGTAACCTCATTCCTCCTCTTCGCACTAAAGTTGTTGCAGAAGAAGCACTTCTTCAATATAAACAGATTGATCTTGTGCGCTGTAAGACCTGCATCCTACCTGAATCTATGCCATTTATAGTTTTTGATTCAGAAGGAACGTGCAACTATTGCCATAATTATGTAAAGCGTAATCAACCACGATCGGTTGGCGAGCTTGAGGCACTCCTAGAACCTCACAAAAGTAAACCAGGTCCAAATTGCATTGTTCCTTTTTCAGGTGGGCGAGACAGCTCATTTGGATTGCATCTAGTCGCGAATAGGTTTGGGTTGAAACCCGTTGCCTATACATATGACTGGGGAATGGTTACAGATCTTGGACGTCGCAACATCAGCTTGATGTGTTCAAAACTAGGAGTCGAAAACATTGTCGTTGCTGCCGACATAGAGTGGAAACGGAAGAATATTCGCAAGAATTTGTTGGCTTGGCTAAAGGAACCACATCTTGGTTTACTCAGTCTGCTTACTGCAGGTGACAAGCACTTCTTTCGTTTTATTGAAAGAATCAAAAGAGAAACAGGTGTTCCCCTTAATATTTGGAGTGTAAATCCGCTCGAAGTCACTCATTTCAAGGCTGGACTACTGGGTGTAAGACCTGACTTTGCCGGAAACAGGGTCTATCAAACTGGTTGGGCGAGACAATATGAGTATCAAGCGAAGAGGTTTGCGGCCATGAGACGAAATCGAGGATATTTCAATAGTTCTCTTGTGGATACCCTTTCGGGTGAATTCTTCAGAAGTAAGGCAAAGGACGAACATTACATTCACTTGTTTGACTTTTGGAAGTGGAATGAACATGAAATTGAAGCTGTCCTTGATTCTTATGGATGGGAACGAGCTGAAGACACGGCCACCACATGGAGAATTGGAGATGGCACTGCAGCCTTTTATAATTACATCCACCACCGTGTATTAGGATTCTCAGAACACGATACATTCCGCAGCAATCAAATTCGCGAAGGTGATATATCGCGTGATGAGGCTCTTCGCTTGGTTAATATTGAAAATCAGCCTAGGTACCAAAATATTCGATGGTATTTAGAAGTATTGCAATTGAGTTTTTCTGATGTAATTGAGCGAGTGAATTCTATTCCACGATTCCGAGGTAATTCATAGCTATGGCACTCTTCACAGAACTTAGACTATTGAGAGCTTGGCAACTACTTTGCAACCCTTACGACTTCGCTTTCAGTCGCGGATGACTTTTTCAAAGATTTCCAGTCGCTTTTTCTCAATCTCATTCACGGAGATGTACTCAATTTGAGATCTTGAAACTCTTAAGAATTTCCATTGAAAAACAAATTTACGTATCAATTCATTGTGAATGCTTATGGAACTTCCATCAGTCGGGAGCTTTAGAATATATGGGGCGCCCTCATCAATGTAAGGATCATCACATCGCGTTATCACTGGCAGTCCGAGGGCCAGGTACTCTCTAACCTTCAAAGGAACAGCTTGCCTCATTTCCGTCACAGTTTGATTCAAGGTGCCTAGTGCAACTGTACAAAGATTCGCAATTGACCAATAACGGTCCATGGCCAATTCGCCATGAAAAAAGAGATTATTGGGAGAAGACTGTCTTCTATCGCTTCCAACAATATGAAAATCCAAGTCGCTGTTGATCCTGGCGAGTTGGATAATTTCAGCAACACCTTGCCAGGGTTGCGACGAACTTCCAATGAAGAACACTCCTAAGCGAGGTGGGGGAAGTGGTACGTCTAGTTGATGGACTGATGTCAAGTCAATCCCATTTCCTAAGCTAAACATCATTTCTTGATTCTTCATACCAATTTCATTGAAGTGCTGCAATTCAGGCGTGACAAAAATACTTGCACGTACATTTCTATACATGAAGAAGCGCAAAACAGAATAGAGGACAAACTTCGTGAAGCTGCGCAATTTCAATTCTTTGCTTGTTCGTGATTGAACTTCCAGGATAATTGGCGTTTCGCTTCTTGGGATTCTTAGTGGAAACACATCTCTGACATAAACCACATCTGGTTTCAAATTGATAGCTGTGGCGATGAGTTGCCATCGATTTAGTGTCCACTGAAAACGATTCAGATTGACACATTTTATTGTCTGACAGCCGACTCCATCCCAACCAAATGCTCCGTCTTGACTCGCTGCTACAACCAAGGTCACGGAATGTCCGAGATTGATCCAGGCTCTACACTGATCCCTAATCTTCTTGAAAACTCCTGATGCAAGTGTGGCGTCAGCACAAACGACGTAAGCAATCTTTAGTGGCCTGATAATTTCTCCTCCTGCGAGATGGTACCTGCAATAGTTATGCCTGACCTACTATTATTATTCCATCATGTACTCTCCCCCAATTCCTGAAGGCCCACCAAAATGAGAGAGTTTCTAATTCTTGAGATATTTTCGGGACTAGGAATGGGTGGAGCTGAGAAAAGCTTTTTGAACAGATATAGGTACCAAAACCCCTTTTTTCGAACCATTGCCCTCAATAGGCGACCAGACATAGACGGATGGAACTTTCCACCAGATCTGGAGGTGGTCACTTGTTCAAAAAGTCTCTACGGGTCACTTCAGTCATTTATTCTTCTCCTACGTCACCTGAATCCTGATGTGGTTATTGTCAGGACTCCAATTGATGCCATAATCGCGAGCTTGTCTCGTATTATCTGCAGAAAATCTCGGTTCTTTCTCGTTTTTGAAGCCCACAGCGTAGTTGTCTCCCTGAACAAGTTCGCCTCGCTACCCATCACTTTCTTACTGAAATTGATTCACAAAAGGATTGATTTGATCTTTGCAGTCTCAAAGGCTGTACAACTAGGTCCATTGTGCAGAGGACATAATCACGTTGTTGTTCATTATCTCGGTTCTGACATTTCTTTGCCAAACATTGATTTTTCAGGGTTGCTTTCGCCGCGCCTTCTTCTCCTAGGACGCTTGATAAAATCCAAGCAACCAGATTTACTTGTTAGAGTCTTGAATGATATCAATTCTCTTTTTCCTCTCCCTAATGACTTTTTATCAATAGTCGGAACTGGACCCCTGTTCGACCCTTTGACCAAAATGATTTCTGATTATGACCTCCGTAGAGTCATCAAGTTGTACGGGAATCAATTTGACATCACACCATTCTTGCTTTCGCATACTCACTTAGTTTCTTGTTCGACCGTTGAAGGTCTTTCTTTAACGTTTTTCGAGGCTAAGTTGGCGGGTCTCAAGATTGTTTCAACTCCGGCTGGTGGCGGCGTTGAAATTCTTGACTCGCATGACATCATTGTTCCCGACTTTGAATTCAATAGTATCCGACATGCAATTATCACGGTTTTGGAATCTGGAGTTGTTGCCGGCTCAGAGAGAGAAGAAATCGTCAAGAAGGCACAATGGATGAAGACTTCAAGGACGTCAAAATACTACTATCAAACTTTATACTCAGAGGTGAAGAAGAATCAAGCTCAAGTAGAGAATCCTCCCCTCGTTTAAATTTTTCCTTTGACTTCTTGAATTCTTTGTTCGCAAGAGAACTGTAGACCATATGATCCAGGACTAAGAAAAATAGATGAAATTGTTCCTCTTGAACATAGCATGTTCTAGTCCTTCTCGGGTTGTCTGAACATCTTCGTCTATTGCGCCCTAAAAACCTACTTCTCAAATTTTCACAAGTGGGTTGTCGGAAAGTATTGCTGGAGAGGATATATCCTCGAAAATTTGAATTCATTGGCGTTGCTACCAAATAAAATTCTATAGTCACTCTTACTTATCCAAATTGACACCCAATCCAAACATTGACTTGTCAGTGAAGTGAGTCCTCAAAATCTGATACAAATCTCTATCAATATGCAATCAAACTCTCTGAAACTTCCGTGGTACCTTCACTTTGAGTTTGTCTCAGGCTCTATGAGTTCGTATTCCACAAGGAATCAAGCTAATTAATAGGCTCTGTGCTTGACCATGACACTGTGACAACGCTGAATGACGGCTTGATTTGCTGCATTTAGGGAGGATTAGGTATGAATTTGGAGGTCTCAGGAATGGTAAAACGACAAATCCATTTCAAAGATGTCCAATATGTTAAATTTTGAGGTTGTACAGATTGTCAGTCCGCATACCATTTTCGCAATCACACTTGGAAGTATTGATCTGTGTGTGATGGTATGCAAGATGCTTCGCCATGTTAACATCCTTTGTTTGTCGGGCCATCAGTCGTCTAGGTCTTATAGGTCAGCTAGAAACATTCCAGAATCATGCAATTTGTTGTGACAATACTAGCTTACGCAAGAATAATCTTCCTTTACAGTCACAGGAACGCTCCTTGTCAAATTTTCCGTTTCAGATTTATTGTCCATTTGCATAATTTGTGATCTGAGTACGTATGCCCCATAACTCTGGGAAAAAAGTAAACGAATTCAATTTTTCCAGGACTTCAACTGGTGTTCCTTGTGTTCCCCTGACACCAGAACCAATACTTCGCTCAACAACTTTGAAGTGTCGTAAGCGCCATAAAGATATTCGTTCGTCAAGTTCCAGCATCCATTCTGCCAGTTGAAAAAGATCTTCATATTTTCTGTCATTTAAGAAAAGTTGAAGAAGATCAACTTGGTTTATTTCCAACAGTTTACGAAATTCTATCCCTAGTTCGGGAATAATTCTCCTAAGTTGATTGAATCCAGGAGAATCGAATCCCGATCCATGTCCAAGGGCCCTTCGTACTTGTTGATAGTCCCAGGGCGACATCTTCTCTAGCACATCTAAGGCATTATGCGTTTGGTGAATGCAAAGCACTGCCCGACTCAATAGACGTTGTGGTTCACGTAAGTTGTTTTGACGTAACTCTTCAGTCGCTTCGCGGACCTCGGCACTAGCCAACTTCAACCAGAGCTCTGAGGTCTGATGCACAACCGTGAATAGAAGTTCATCTCGATGTTCCCATTGGTCTGAGTTTTTTTGCAAACTCAGCAATTCAGCCGTCCGAAGGTAATTCTCGTAGTCACTCTTACCGGAGCCGCTAAGAACTGGTGGTTTCGCATAACTCATAGGCAGAGACTAACTGACGTAATCCGACGCAAGAAGAGCCCTGTGCTCAAACAATGACTTCATGAGTAGCTCAACGTCGTCTTCGGTGTTATAGAAGTGGGGGCTAATCCTCAGATTTCCGTCTCGCGAGGAGACGACTATCCGATCCTGATCCAGGGTAGATACAAGTTTGCTCTCATCAACTGACTTGAAGGCAATCATCCCTGCATGCGAAGAGGACTCTTCCGGAGTCACGAGGCTTGCTCCCAGGCGGACCAGTTCCTGTCGAAGCATCTTATGCACGAGATAAGTCTGATTCCACGATTTCTCAAGCCCAACATCAAGCAGCAATCTCAATCCTGCAACAGCCGCGAAGACACTTGGAATAGGAGGGGTTCCACCTTCAAATTTTCGAGCATCGATTGCTGGGTCATACCTATCCATCTCCATAGCGAATACATCTCGAGCAGCAAACCAGCCAGTTTGTGTGGGAACTCTTGAGGGATCTTCCTTGACGAGAAGGAATCCAATTCCTGGAAGTCCAAGCATGTACTTTAGAAATCCGCCGACTAGAAAGTCTGCTCCGACTTCATCGAAGTCGATTGGAATGGAACCGGCCGATTGGTAAGCATCGACCATGACAGGGATGCCGTGCTTGTGTCCTAGTTGGCTTATTGCCTTGATTTCGGACATTGCGCCAGTCCGATAGGAGACATGGGTAACTGCTAGGAGCGCAACCCGTTCATCAAGCGCAGCCTCAAGCTTTTCTAAACTTAGAGTTCCATCTTGCTCGGCGGGCACATGAACTACCTCGGCACCTCGACGCTCCTGTGCATGGAGAATCTGACCCATAGTCGGGAATTCGAGATCGGTTGTGACGATTCGTTTTTTTGGTCCAGAAAAGTCAAAAGATGAAAGGACTGAGTTGATTCCCGCTGAGGCATTCGAAGTGATAGCAACATTTGTTGGTTTGGTTTTGAATGCCTGAGCTACCAACTGTCGCAACTCTTCCTGCTTCTTGACCCACACTTCCCAGAGTGAACCCTTCTCATACATTCCGTCGAGGTATTCGTTGAGCGCATCGCGAACTGGAATTGCGAGGGCGCCCTGTGAACAGGAGTTGAGATAGGTCACTCTTTCGAAGACCGGAAAGAGATGGCGATACTTCGATGCAATGTCCATGCCTAGGCCACCTCGGATTCTGAATTGAGCAGGAATATAACTCTAAACTGGATTGTCTTCTGCATCCCCTACGGAATAATCCCCTCATGGATGTCTACATCGCAGAGGCGGCCCG
>Ga0315902_10002366_pt1 | contig 29455 bp, 19 predicted proteins | sample LakEriMetagenome_9_FD_203523 | JGI IMG/M metagenome (GOLD analysis project Ga0315902, IMG submission 203523) | Freshwater fungal communities from buoy surface, Lake Erie, Ohio, United States - Buoy 12 MA117 | ecosystem: Environmental > Aquatic > Freshwater > Lake > Lake biofilm | place: USA...
CTGTGGCACTTGTAGCACTTTTCGCTGAGAATCGGCAGGATCTTGCCTTGGAAAAAGTCGAGCTGCTCCTTGGTCGGCTCGTCTGCGAACGCAGGCAGCGCGAGTGCAAGTGCTCCGGTGAGGATGAATGCGGGGTGTGACTTGCTCATGGGCGAAGGAACGGGGGGCTGAAGCGCGGAAAAATTATGCGCGGGAATTGCGGTGCATCAATATGGGAGTTGTGCTTGAAAAGGAAAGCGCCCGCCGGAGGCCTCGGCTTCCGGCGGGCGCTGAGCAGATTGCTGTTCCAGCGTCCGCGGTTAGCCGACGAGCGCCTTCACGACCTTGCCGTAGTTGTCGGTAAAGCGGAAGTCGCGGCCATTGTAGCGGTAGGTGAGTTTCTCGTGGTCGAAGCCGAGCAGCGCGAGCTGCGTGGCGTGCAGGTCGTGGATGTGGACCTTGTTCTCCACAGCCTTGGAGCCGAACTCGTCGGTCGAGCCGTAGGCTTGGCCGCCCTTGACGCCGCCGCCGGCCATCCATGCGACCATCGCGCGACCGTTGTGGTCGCGGCCAGGGTTGGCACTGCCATTGCGGTCCGCTGTGACGGTGCGGCCGAATTCGCCGCCCCAGATGATGAGTGTCGAATCGAGCAGGCCACGCTGCTTGAGGTCGTTGATGAGCGCCGCTGCGGGCGTGTCGAGACGTCCGCCGGTCGTCGGCAGGGCGGTCTGGATGTTTCCGTGCATGTCCCATCCGCCGGCTTCCACCTGGACGAAACGGACACCGCGCTCGACGAGGCGGCGGGCGACGAGGAGCTTCGAGCCGAGGTCGGTCTTGCCGTATTCTTCCTGAATGTTCTCGGGCTCCTTCGAGACGTCGAAAGCCTCGGTGGCTTCGGTCTGCATCTTGAACGCCATTTCAAACGCCTCGATGCGGGCCTCGAGCTGCGCGTCCTTCTGGAGCGCTGCGGCGTGCATCTTGTTGAGATCCTTGACGAGGTCGAGCTGACGGCGCTGGCGCTCCATCGGGCTGAACTGGTTGCGGATGTTCAGAATCACGTTGTCGAGATTCATTCCGCGCGAGTAGTTCACGTTCACGCCCTGGTAGGTGCCGGGCAGGAAGGACGACTGACGCCACTCGGGACGGCCACCGATGGTGACGAAGCCGGGCATGTTCTGGTTGTCCGTGCCGAGGCCGTACACGACCCATGAGCCGAAGGACGGCTTGGGAAGCTGGAGCGAGCCCGTATTCATGAAACGCTGCGCGACTTCGTGGGCCGGGATGTCCGTCCACAGCGAGCGAATGACCGCGATGTCGTCAATGTGTGCGCCGAGTTTTGGGAAGACCTCCATGTTCACCTCCACGCCGCTCTGGCCCTGCTTCGTGAATTTGAACGGCGAGCCGAACGCCAAGCCATCATGCCCCGGGATGCTCTTGCCGTCGAACTTCGTCAATTCCGGCTTCGGATCCCACGTGTCCACCTGCGTGGGGCCGCCCGATGCGAAAATATGGATGATGTGCTTTGCCTTCGCCGGAAAATGCGGCTGCTTCGGCGCGAGGGGATTCAAGACCTTCGGGCCGCCCGGAGCCAGCGCCGATGCCCCTTCCGCCCAAGGATTGATTCCAAACACTGCCGCGAGGCTCATGCCGCCGAAGCCCATGCCCGAACGGAGCAGGAATTGGCGGCGTGTGAAGATGATGTCTTCCGCGGACGGCGAATGTTCGCGGATGTATTTTTCAGTGGGGCGGACGGGGGTGCTCATGATGAATTTCTGGGTTTTGCTTTTGGAATGGACGGTGAGCGCCGAGGGGTGAAAATCACGGCTACCTTATACTGCTACATTGTATCCAATCCCGTGGCTAGCGGAATATCAGCTCATATGCATCTCCCGTTGACTAAGGGATGGGGATTCAAATCCCCATTTTTCCGGCAAGGTGACTGAAGGCTTTCGCGATATCAGTGGCAGTAGGCGATCTCATAGTGATCGGGAACTTTCTTTCTGGCTTGGCGCATCGGCGCATCGGAGCGCGCTTTTGCAAAGCTGTCCATCAGTCCCTTGTTTCAATAATCAATCTGGCCCTCGTCCCGCGACATCGACACGTTCGAGCCCATCGAGCCACCGTGGCAGGCCATCCGAGAATGGATTTCGGCCGACGAAGGGGAATCGGGCTTCGACTTGTTCGACCAGCGCCCCGACTCCGGCAAGCCGGTCGAGATCCCCCTCGAAGACGGATACACACTCGTCCTCGATTTCGACTGAGGCCACGGAGATCGCCGCACCAGAAAAAGCCGCTGCCAAAAAGATGCTTGGCAAAGCGGAGCGGACGACCATTCTCGCGAACAACCCTTGAGCCCATGAATTTCCCCACCACCGACACTCAACCTCGGAAATCCGGCTCTCGGAGCAGCACCGGAAGCCGGCCTCAGCCTTTCTCGACCCCTCGCTCCCCCCAGACCCCCTCACTCCCCGACGCCGATCCCCGTTCTGACCGCCCACGGTGCGGCGGGCGTGAAAGCAAATTCCTAGCAGCGATCATGGCGTTGGCAGTCCTGATCTCAGCCGGGGTTGGGTGTTTTGCGGGAGACGAGAAAGCCGAAGCGAAGAAATCCGCTGGCGAACAAACGGCGCAGGGTGAAGACGCCGTCGAGAAGACGGCACGATCGTGGATGACTGCCGTTCTCAATGGACAACTCGACCAGCTATCCGCTCAGGCTGAAGCGCCATTCTGCCTGCTCGGCCGAATGGTTGACACGGCTGCGGCACTCAAGACTAATCTAGATGTCATGGTGAAGGGGCCGGCGCTTGCAAGGATCAGCAAGCTTCACGCCAGCGGCGGACTCCCGATCACCAAGGTACAGGTTCTCGATCGAGAGCAGACGTCTTTTGTGGCTGGCCGGTCGTTCAAAACACTGGACACGACAGGACTGAAACTTGTCAGAGTTCGGCTATCTGGCGAAGTCGAAGGTGAACGTGGCACGTTCGACTTCGTGGTGGTGGTCAAGTCCGAAGATCAAATGCGTGTCGTTGGATTCGGGGAAGACTGAAACCGACACGCGAACAAGGCGGTGGTGGGTACGTCGCTTCGCGCCGCCCCACACCGCCGCCGTTGGCCAATACGATGAAGAAGATGATCACACCCCCTCACTCCCCGACGCCGATCCCCGTTCTGACCGCCCACGGTGCGGCGGAGTGACAAAGTGACAGACTGATAATCAGAAAACGCTTGCCCTCAACCCAGCAGACTCCTGTGAACCCAACTCTCCTCCCTCGCCGCGACTGGCTCAAAGCCTCCGTCCTCGCCGGCGCCGCCACCGCGCTCTCACCCGGCTCGCCGTTCGCCGCCAGCGCTGCGGCACCGCCCGTTGCGCCCGTGCCCACGCCCGCCCCCGGCATCGACCTCGGTTCACGCCGCGAATTGTTCGTGGACCGCTTCCTCATCGACCGCCTCGAAAACGCCGCGTTGAAATTGCACGAACCCATCTCTGGCGGCGTCGCCATCAAGCTCGATCAACCGTGGGAAGGCCCCGCCAACGCGGGGAAGGTCGTCATCCACCATCGCGAGAAATTTTTCCTCTACTACCGCGCCATGACCCTCGCCAAGGGCGACGACTCCGGCGCGCTGTGCGTCGCCACCAGCGACGACGGTGCGACCTGGACCAAGCCCAAGCTCGGCCTCGTCGAACGCGCCGGACGCCGCGACACCAACCTCGTCGCCGATGAACAGGGCCAACCGCTCATGGTCACGCCCTGGCTCGACACCCGCCCCGGCGTCCCCGACACCGAGCGCATCAAGGCCCTCGCCAGCGAACCGCTCAGCGGCGAAAAACACACCGCGTTCAAAGACCCCGCCGGCCCGAAACGCCTCGCGTTCTGGTCGTCGGCCGATGGCTTCACCTTCCGCAAACTCGCGCGCCAACCCGTGTTCGTGAGCCAGCTCCGCGGCAGTTTCGATGGCGGCAACACGATGTTCTGGAGCGCCGCCGAGCAGCAGTACGTCCTTTATTACCGCTGGTACGACGGCCCGTGGGGAACCGGTCGGCGCACGGTCGCCCGCACCACGTCCCGCGATTTCTTCACCTGGACCGAGCCGGTGCCCATGACCTACGGCGACACCCCGCGCGAGCAGTTTTACACCAACAACACCGGCCCCTATTTCCGCGCGCCGCATCTCTACCTCGCGCTCCCCGCCCGTTTCATGGAAGGCCGCCGCGCCGTGACCGACGACCAGATCAAAGCCATCGGGCTGAAAACCTCGCAGGGACATTTCTACGGCAACGACTGCGCCGACGCCGTGCTCCTCTCCACCCGCGCCAGCTCGACCCACTACGACCGCACCTTCATGGAAACCTTCGTCCGCCCCGGCCCCGGCGCGGCCAACTGGGTCTCGCGCACCAACTACCCGCTCACCGGCATCCATCCCGCCAATGGCGCGCAGCTCATGTTTTTCGTCTCGCGCCATTTCATGCAGGACACCTGGCATCTCGAACGCCTCCTCCTGCGCACCGACGGCTTCGCCTCCGTCAACGCCCCGTGGACCGGCGGTGAAATGGTCACCAAACCCTTCCGCTTCACCGGCCACGAACTCGAAATCAATTACCGCACCAGCGCCCCCGGCAGCGTGCGGGTCGAGCTGCAAGACGCCGCCGGCAAACCCCTCCCCGGCCACGCCCTCGCCGACTGCGTTGAAATCATCGGCGACGAAATCGCGCGCACCGTCCGCTGGAAAAACGGCCCCGACGTGCGCCAGCACGCAGGCCAACCCGTGCGCCTCCGCTTCGTCCTACGCGACGCCGACCTGTATGCGCTGCAGTTTCACCCCTGACCCGTCACCCTTCCGTGGGCCGATTCTAACAGCGCAATCCTGGCGCGAATGGCCAGCGCGTGAAACGCGGCATCAGCAAGAAGCGCGTGGAGGAAGTGATGGCGAAGAAGGGCAAGCTCACCCGCTGGGAAATGCTGCGCTGCCGGGTGCGCTACTTCTGCGACGGTGCGGTGATGGGGACGAAGGACTTCGTCAACGGCATCTTCGAGCACGAACGCCATCGCTTTGGCCCGAAACGCCAGACCTGCGCGCGCCCGATGCGCCACGTCGAGGCGGATGGGCTGACGACCCTGCGCGACCTGCGGCTCAAGCCGGTGGGGTAGGCAGATCCCCCTCACTCCCCACGCCCGTCCCCGTTCTGACCGTTTCCGGTGCGGCGGACGCGAAAGCAATTTCCCTGCAGTCAGCCAGCGAGCTGTTCGAGACGTGCGAGGGAAAAGACCGCGCCGCCATTCAGGAAAAAGCGGGTGAGTTGCTCGCGCAGCGTGCGGTAGAGCGCGGGGTCGGTGCTGGCGAGGGATGCGGGCACATCACGTTTGGCGAAGCGCACGAGCGCGGCGACTTCCGCCCAGCGCTTTTCCTTGAGATACACGTCAATCAATTCCTGCCGGGCGAGGAGTTCGCGGGCGATGAGTTCTTCTTCGCGGGCGGTCATGGGGTGAGGACTTCGAGATAGACGAGATTTTCCTCCGCACGCTCGCGGCTGCCAGGTGGGAATGCGGCGACGAGTGCGCGGATGCGGGCGGCGTCCGGGCGATGCAAGGAGATGAGAAAGCGGATGTCGCTGATGTCCTTTGGATCGGCGCGGATGAGTTTGGCGGCGATGAGGTTTTCCGCAGGAGGGCGGTAGATTTCCAGGCGACCCATGCGATCCACGAGGATGGGTTCGAATAGGCCAAGCTGGGTGAGGCCGGGTTCGACGATTTGGAGATAGGGCCTCACTGGATCGAGTGAGGATTTCGGGTCAAAGAAGATGCCGGCGGCCTCGGCGGCGTTGCGGAGTTCCGCGCGGTCGTAGTCGCTGTGGGGACGCCACACGTCGAGGTTCGCGGAAGTGCGTCCGTCCATGCCGCCGAAGAGGCACGCAGCAGAGCCGATGAGACAGAGCTTCACCGGCGGGCCTTGCGGCGGGAGCGCGGCGGCGAGCTTTTCGAGGATGTGCATCCACTCTGTGGCATTTAGCGTTGGATTTATTTGTTGGTATCATACCGGCATCGGGCGGCGGCGGCAATTCCCGATGTCGCCCTTGTGATATTCTCGGAAACGAAAAAGCCGCCCCGGTTTCCCGAGGCGGCTTTTGTGATTCGTAGCCGCGCTTGTGAAAGCGCGGGCACTTTGAGTGTGCGTTCGCGATCAGCCTGCGGATTCACATCCGCAGCTACGCATTACTTCTTCTTCGCGGCGCGCTTCTCCTCGATGGCGGCCTGGGCGGCGGCGAGGCGGGCGACGGGGACGCGGAAGGGCGAGCAGCTCACGTAGTTCAGGCCCACGCGGTGGAAGAACTTCACGCTGTCCGGATCGCCGCCGTGTTCGCCGCAGATGCCGAGCTTGATGTCGGGGCGCGTGGCGCGTCCCTTCTCGATGGCGATCTTTACGAGCTGGCCGACGCCGGTCTGGTCGAGCGACGCGAAGGGGTTCTTCTTGAAGACTTCATTCTCGGTGTAGGCGTTCAGGAAGTTGCCCATGTCGTCGCGCGAAATGCCGAGCGCAGTCTGCGTGAGGTCGTTCGTGCCGAAGCTGAAGAACTCCGCGGTCTGCGCGATTTCGTCGGCGGTGAGGGCGCCGCGCGGGACTTCGATCATGGTGCCGACCTGGTAGCTCAGCTTCACCTTCTTCTCCTTCTGCACTTCCTCTGCGACGCGATGAACGATGGCGACTTGGAGATCGAGTTCCTTCTTGTATCCGACGAGCGGAATCATGACCTCGGGCTTCACCTTGATGCCCTTCTTCTGCACCTCGGCGGCGGCTTCGAAAATCGCGCGCGCCTGCGTCTCGGTGATCTCGGGATACGCGATGCCGAGGCGGCAGCCGCGATGACCGAGCATCGGGTTGAACTCATGCAGCGCGGCGACACGGGCCTGCACTTTTGCGAGGGTGATGCCGAGCTTCTTCGCGAGTTCGGCTTGAGCCTTTTCCTCGTGCGGGACGAATTCGTGGAGCGGCGGATCGAGCAGGCGGATGGTCGCCGGGAAGCCTTTGAGGGCTTTGAAAATGCCGATGAAGTCTTCCTTCTGGTAGGGCAGGATTTTCTTCAGCGCCTTGCGACGGCCGTCTTCGGTGTCGGCGAGGATCATCTCGCGGACGGCGTCAATGCGGTCGCCCTCGAAGAACATGTGCTCGGTGCGCGTGAGGCCGATGCCGGTCGCGCCGAATGCGATCGCCTGACGCGTCTGCTCGGGGTTGTCGGCGTTCGTGCGGACTGCGAGGCGCGTGGCCTTGCTGCACCACGTCATGAGCTGGTTGAAGGCCTTGAATTTCTCCGTCTTCTGCGCGGCCTTGTCGCCGCCGATGGTGCCGGTGACGATGTTGCTCGGACCGGTCTTCACCTGGCCGCCGTAGATCGTGCCCGCGGTGCCATCAATCGAGAGGAAGTCGCCTTCCTTGAAGACCTGGCCGGAGATGGTCACGGTCTTCTTGTCGTAATCAATCTGCACGCCGGAAGCGCCGCAGATGCAGACCTTGCCCATCTGGCGCGCGACGAGTGCGGCGTGCGAGGAGACGCCGCCCTTCGCCGTGAGGATGCCCTCGGCGGCGATCATGCCGCGGAGATCTTCGGGCGAAGTTTCGTTGCGGACGAGCAGCACTTTCTCGCCCTTCTCGGCAGCGGCCGCTGCGCGGTCGGCGTTGAGATAGATTTTGCCGGACGCTGCGCCGGGACCTGCGGGGAGACCGCTCGCGAGGATCTTTGCCTTCTTGATCTCGGCGAGATCGAAGTCGGGCGCGAGGAGCTGTTCGAGCTGATCGGCGGGGTTGCGCAGGATCGCGGTTTCCCAGTCGATGAGTCCCTCCTTGACCATGTCCATCGAGAACTTCAGCGCCGCGGCTGCGGTGCGCTTGCCGTTGCGCGTCTGGAGCATGAAGAGCTTGCCTTCCTGCACCGTGAACTCGATGTCCTGCACGTCTTTGAAATGCTTCTCGAGGATCTGGCGGACCTTCATCAGCTCCGCGTAGCTCTTCGGCATCTGCTTCTTCAGCTCGGAAACGGGCTCGGGGGTGCGCACGCCAGCGACGACGTCTTCGCCCTGCGCGTTGATGAGGAATTCACCATAGAATTCATTCACGCCATTCGCCGGATTGCGCGTGAACGCGACACCGGAGCCGGAGGTCTCGCCCGTGTTGCCGTACACCATCGCCTGCACGTTCACGGCCGTTCCCCATTCCGTCGGGATGTTGTATTTGCGGCGATACACGATCGCGCGGTCATTCATCCACGAGCCGAACACAGCGCCCGCCGCGCCGCGGAGCTGCTCCCACGCGTCGTTCGGGAATGCCTTGCCGGTGCGCTCCTTTACGAGCTTTTTGAAACGCACAACGAGTTCCTTGTAGTCGGCGACGGTGAGGTGCGCGTCGTCCACCTGCTCCTCGTGATGCTCTTCCTTCAGGTGCTCGATCACGCTCTCGAACGGATCGTGATCCTCGCCCGCGCGCTTCTGCACGCCCATCACCACGTCGCCATACATCTGGATGAAACGGCGGTAGCAGTCCCACGCGAACCGCTCATTCTTCGTCGCCGCCACGAGCGCGAGGACCGTCTGGTCGTTCAGACCGAGGTTCAAAATCGTGTCCATCATGCCGGGCATGGAATCGCGAGCGCCCGAGCGCACCGCGACGAGCAGCGGCATCCCGGTGGTCGCGCCGAACTTGCAGCCCATGATCTTCTCCATGTTGGCCACGCCCTTTTCCATCTCCGATTGGAGCGTCGCGGGATACGTGCGCTTGTTCGCGTAGTAGTAGGTGCAAACGTCCGTCGTGATCGTGAATCCGGGAGGCACCGGCAGGCCGATGCGCGTCATCTCCGCGAGGTTCGCGCCCTTGCCGCCGAGCAGCGCCTTCATGCTGCCGTCGCCGTCGGCCTTCGCAGCGCCCCAGGTGTAGATGTATTTCACGGATTTGCTTTTTGCAGATTTAGCGGGGGCGGTGGATTTTTTAGCGGGTTTTGATGCCATAGAGGTGTGTGTGGTTTGAATCAGGGTTGAAATCATTGCGTCGGGGCAGCGCGGGGGCGTTCCTTCCGGGCAAAAAATGGGCGCGCTGTATGCCACAGCACGCCGGGGGTGCAAAGGGATTTTGCGGGAAATGTGGCCGGGCCTGTCGTGAATTTTAGAACGTTCCGAAAGTCGGATTCTAACGCGGAGGCGCAGAGGAGACTGAGAGGTCTGCAGAGGAGGATGGAAATAGAGCGCTCCGCGCCCCTGCGTTGAAAAGAGGTGTTTCATTACACTCTCTGTGATTTGAAATCGAAAGATACGGCTGGGGTGGGGCGCAGCCACGAATCCATCGCCTGATGTCAGACCCACGAAATGTAGCTCACGACAAGAAAGTCCTCCAAGAGAAGAAACACCACGGCGAGGATCCTGCGGTGGGCGCGGCGGAGAAGGTGCAGCCGGGCCGGAAACCGGAGATGCAGCATACCCACGCGCACGAAGACCCGGCTACCGAGCGGGCGGAAGCGGCGGCGCAGGAGGTGGAGCAGATCAAGGCAGCGGCGGCGGCCCACGCCGAGAAGACGGACATCCACAAGCACCCTTAATCCCGAAGGCACGCAGGCAGGCAACCAATCAACTGATTAGAGACGTCCAGCAAAACCTCTGCGAGGGGATCGGCGAACCGATCGGGGACATCCCTTACGACCTGCTGGTTTGCCGAATGGATATCCGCTGCTAGCGTGCGCGCCTCATGGCTGAAACGACACCCAAGACAGTCCTGGCGAAGTGGCGTGGCTGGCTGCGGCGAATCGGGAAGTGGATGCTCTGGACGCTGCTTGCGCTCGCGGTGCTGCACAGGCCGCTGCTCCATTTTGCGGGACGGCGCGTGGCGATCTGGCTGGCGGCGAGGGAACACATGATCTTGGATTTGCGTCTCAGCGGAAACATGTGGAGCCGGATTGAGGCGCGCGACATTTCGATCCGCGCCGACGAAAAGGGGCCGGCGCCCATCGAACGGCTGAAGCTGGATCGCCTTGCGGTGGATTATGATCTTTGGAAGGTGATTCACTCGGATTGGTCGCACGCGTTGCGCCGTGTGCAGGTCGGCGCGCTGGATGGCGTGATCGCGGTGCAGGCGCCGGAGAAAGCAGCCGGGCCAAGGACGCCGATCGCGACGGCATTCGGGGAACTCCTTTCGAGATCGCTCTCGCCGGTGGAGCAACTGTCAGTCGGTCGCGTGGATCTCGAAGTGAAGGGCGTGGTGGCGATTCACGGCTTGCAGGCGGAAGTCAGCAACCGGCAGCCGGGCCATATCGCGTGGGAGAAAATCAACCTGTCCGGATTTCCAGACTTCGGCCCGGCACGCGCGGAACTCGTGACGGGCGAATCCACGTTTGTGATTTCCAATCTGGCGCTGCTCCCGCAAGTGATCGTGCGCCGGCTGTCGCTGAATCACGTCACCCCGACGCTGCCACGCGGAGGACTGGAAGTGCTCATCGAAGCGGGAGGCGGCACCGCGGGACTGCGCGTCGAGCCCTCGCTCACAAAGGATGCGCTCGATGTCTCGGTGGATGTGGTTGCGCTGCGGCTGAACGAAGTCGCGGCGCCGTTTGGCGTCGAACTGCCGGCATCCGCGGCCATCGAGAGCTTTCACGCGAAGTTCACGGGGCAACCTGAGAATCTCGAAACCTCCACCGCAGATGTCGCCTTCGTTTTCCGAATGGAGGAGAAGGCGCTGTTCCCCGCTGCGCTGGTGCGCGGCGAGGCCAAGCTGAGCCGCGGCGTGTTCCGCATTTCGGAACTCACGGCCTCTTCCTCGGGAATGGACCTGCGCATCAGCGGTGAATTGAACGTGCCGCTGCACGATTTTGCGCCCGCGAAGCTCGGCGGGGAGATCACATGGAAACTCTTCGCGCCCGATCTCGCCGCGCTCCGTGTGCGCGACGTGCCGGCCATTCGCGGAGCGATGTCCGGGGCGGGACGGCTGCGGTTTGAAAATGGCGAAGCCCACACCACCGGCGAGATTGTGGCGATGAAGCTCTCGCAGGGCGGAGTGCAGATTGATTCCGCGACATTCCACGCGGATGCGCGGAGAAAAATCGAGTCACTGAACGACATTCTCGCAGGCCTCGCCGCGAATCTTTCCGTCGACATGAAGGGCGTGACCGTAAATGGCATCCGCCTGGATGCCGTGTCGGCGACAGGAAAACTCGACGGGCCGCGCGTGAGCATCGGGCAGTTCAATGTGACGAGCGGGGAGAACCGCGTCACCGGCTCGGGACGCGCGACGCTGAAGCCCGGTGGCGCAGGACTCGCGGGACCGCCGGAGATGGACGTGCAGATTGCCGCGCCAAGCGTGGAGCAATTTGGCGTCGCGGTGAATGGTGCCGCGCTGTCCGGCGCCGTGACTGCCGACGGAAAGCTGCGACTGGAGGGCACGCGGCTCGCAGGAACTTTGCAGGCAGTCGGGACGGAACTGCGGCTCGGAAAAACCCCGCTCGGCGGATTCCGCGCGCAGGTGAAATTCGAGGACGGCGCGGCAATTTTCGAATCGCTGAACATTGCCGTCGCCGGTGCCGGTGAAATCACCGCGAAGGGCCGTGCCACGCTCGAAGCGCCGATGGCCTACAGCGGCGAGATTCATGTGAAACTTCCCAGCCTCGGAAAGCTCGACGCACTGCTCGCGACGGTGGGCCACCCGGCAAAACTCGGCGGTGCGCTGACGCTCGATTGGTCGGGTGACGGGCAAATCGCGGGCATGAAGCACAACGGAAAACTGACAGTGAACGGCAAGGGCGTGCGCCACGATGCGCTGCTGCTGCACGAAATTCGCTTCGGGGCAGCATATTCGCCGGAGCAGTTCGACGCGGGTGAATTCCTCATCGTCGCTGACAAAACAAAAATCACCGGGCGCATCCTGTGGAAAGCCGGACGTCTCGATCTGTCGGACTTCTTGGTTTCGATCGCCGGGCAGGAGGCCGTGAAGGGCGCCGCATCCATTCCGCTGACTCCGGCAAACCCCGACGGCATCGTGCCGCCCGACCAACCGCTGAGCGCGCAGTTCACCGGCCGAAATGTGGATCTCGCGAAAATCCTTTCGAGCGCGGGAGTGACGGCACCGCTGTCCGGAAACGTGTCGGGCGATCTCTCCGTCAGCGGGACACTGGCAAAGCCGGAGATGAGCCTCAGTGTCGCGGCGCGTTCGGTGAAAAGCCCGAAGGCCGGGTCGGTCGCGCCCGCGGATGCCGATGTGAAGATGTCCATCTCCAACTCGCGGCTCACGCTCGATGCCGTCGCGAAGCAGCGCGACATCCAGCCCGTCACCGTGAAGGCGTCGCTGCCCTTCGACGTGGGAAAGCTGCGCGCAAAGCCGGCGCTCCTGCGCGACCTGCCGCTGATGGTCGCCGTGAAGCTGCCGAAAAGCCCGCTTGCGGTGGTTCCGAATTTCGTCCCGGCTGTCGCAAGGGTGGACGGTACCGTGGTCGCGGATGTCGAAGTGCATGGCACTGTCGCGAAGCCGGTCGTGAGCGGCGAAGTGTCCATTGTGACGAGGAGCGTGCGGCTCACCGCGGGGACGTTCCCGCCGATCTCAAATTTCACGACGAAGCTCACGTTCCGCGATGACACGGTCACGCTCCGCGACACGCGCGGGGAAATCGGCGGCGGCACATTCAATGTGGAGGGCAGCGTGAATGTCGCGAAGCCGGCGTTCGATCTGCGGCTTCGCTCGGACAAGGTGCTCGTCATGCGCGACGAATCCATCACGGTCCGCGCGGATGCGGATGTGACGGTAAAGGGGCCGCTCAACTCCGCCACCGCGGCGGGGACGGTCTTTGTGACGCAGAGCCGATTTCTCAAGGATGTGGACATCCTGCCGCTCACGCTGCCGGGCAAGCCGGTGCCGCAGGTGCGCACCGTTGCGGCACCGGTGCGGATTTCCTTCCCGAAGCCGCCGTTGCGCGACTGGAAATTCGACATCGCGATCAAGACGCGGGAAAAAGACTCGTTCCTCGTACGCGGGAACCTCGCGAAAGGTTCGTTGGCGATGGACCTGCGGCTCGGGGGCACGGGTCTGAATCCATTCCTCACCGGGCAGGTGCAGATTGAAAATTTTACGGCGATTCTGCCGGCCAGCAAACTGGAGATGCAGAGCGGCAACGTGACGTTTTACGAGAGGGAGCCATTTCAGCCGCAGCTCCAGATCCAGGCGGAGTCCCGCATCGGAAAGAACACCGTGAATGCGACCATCACGGGCTCCGCCGGCGCGCCGCATCTGGAACTCGAAAGCGAGCCGCCGCTGCCGCAGAAGGACATCCTCTCCTTGCTCGCAACGGGGACGACGAGCGGCGAGCTCGGCTCAAATGCCAGCGTGCTTGCCACAAAAATCGCGCTCCTCAAAGTGAAGGGGTGGTATCGGAAAACGTTCCGCAAAGGCGCGGGCGATCCGTCGGCTGACGCACCAGATTCGCTCGTCAACCGGTTCGACCTGGACATCAGCAACGTGGACGCAAAGACCGGGCGGCCGAATGTGGAGGGGAGTGTGCGCATCACCGACAACCTGTTTTTTCTTGGTGAGGTGGACATGCAGGGGCAGTTCACCGGGAAGGTAAAATATCTGCTGCGATTCCGATGATGAATGGCACGAACAAAACTTCCGGATTCGCCGTGGTGTTGTCTGCTGTCCTCTATGTCTTGCAGGGCATCGCATTCAGTGCGGACGCCAACGTGCGTTTTCCGGGAGCCAGCAGTTTCACCGAGGAGAAACTTCGCAGTGCGCTGGCCGAGCAACTCCAGGAAATCGCCACATCGGGCCTGGCGCCCGCGCGCGCCGACGATGCCGCGTGGTTCCTCGGCGCATTTTACAGGAGGCAGGGATTTCCCTCCGCGGATGTGACGTTCGACATCCGCGGTTCGCAGCTTGTGCTCAAAGTGCGCGAGGGTGAGCGCATTTTCGTGCAGTCGCTGGATTTCGTAGGCAACCGGAGTTTCGACGGCAAGAAGCTCGCCGAGTACATGGTCGGGCTGGCACCTGACAGGCTGGCGGAATCGAAGCTGCCGTACAACGAAACCGAAATCGCCGCGGGTGTGGAAAGAGTCTCGGCGTTCTATCAATCCGAGGGGTTTCTCGACATGGTGGCGGATGCGTCCGGCACGCGGATCAGCGCGAGCGGAAGAAGCGCCGGAGTCGTGGTGCGCATTGTCGAGGGGCCGAAGTATTTCCTCGGTGCGATCACCTTTGCGGGGCACCCGCTCTTCGGGCGGGATGAACTGCTCGGCGCGCTCGCGCTGAAGCCCGATGCGCCCTTCACCCCGTCTGCGGCGGACGGGATGCAACGCACGTTGCAGGGCCATTATGTTTCGAAGGGATACTTCGCAGCGAAGGTCGAATGGCACGCGGACCGCACGCGCGCAAAGGGCGGACGTGCGCCGGTCACGTTGGTGTGCGAGCCGGGGCCGCGGTTCCGCGTCGGCGCCGTCGTGCCGAGCGGTACCGACCGGCTTTCACCGGAGTTCATCGAGAGGCGCTTCGACTCGCTCGTGGGGGAAGTTTACGACCCGGAAAAACTCGAGCGACGGTATCGGGAGCTCACCAAGACGGGACTTTTCAAGAGCCTCCATGTGCGGCCCGTGCCCGTGGGCACGGACTCGCTGAACCTCGAAGTCGAAGTCGTGGAGGCAAAGGCGAAGGAGATCGGTTTTGAGCTCGGCTACGGGAGCTACGACGGCGTTTCCGCAGGCGTGCGGATCGGCGACAGGAATTTCCTCCGCTTCGGGCGTCCGCTGTCGTTGAGCCTGCAATATTCGCAGCGCGGATTCCGCGGCGAACTGCTCTATGTGGATCCGTGGCTCTTCGATTCGCAGTGGATGCTGCGTGCAAAAATCTACTCACAGTTCCGCAACGAGATTGGGTATTCAAAAGCGGCCGAAGGGCTGCGGCTGGAACTCACCCGAAAATTTACACCGCACTGGGAGGCGGGCGGCTACACGGCGTTTGAAACGACGAAGATCAGCGACATCACGATTGATGCGCGTCTTGCCGGCCCGAAGGAGTACGCGCTCGCCGGAGTGGGACTCACGCAGACGCTCGACTATCGCAATGACGTGACGAACCCGACGCGCGGATGGGTCTTCACCTCGTCCGCCGATATCTCTGCGCTCGATGGCCGCATCGCGTTCGCGCGCGCGTCGGCCCGCTATTCGTGGTACCGCACTTTCGGAAAGTCACTGTTCGGTTTCGGTGCGCGCGCCGGGTGGATCATTCCGTTCGGCGATGAAAATGAGATCCCCATCGATCTGCGCTATTTCAACGGCGGGGGCACGACCGTGCGCAGTTTTGCCGAGCGCAAACTGCGCCCGAAGGACGCGGGTGGGCATCCGCTGGGCGGCAACTTTTACACGGTATTCAATGCCGAGTGGGAGCACCCCATTTCCGGAGCATTCAGCGGCGCGGTCTTCGCGGACGCGGGAAACCTGGTGGGCGGTTCCACGGTGTCGCTCGACGACATGCGTTACGCGATCGGCGTGGGGCTCCGCTACCAGCTCCCCATCGGCCCGTTGCGGGTGGACTACGGCATCAATCCGAGCCCGAAAGCGGGCGATGCACCCGGCGCGTTGCATGTGAGTTTCGGTTTCGCATTTTAGCGGGAACGCGCCACGTCGGGGCAGCGAAGGTGCGTTCCTTCCGGGCAAAAATGGGCGGGCTGTATGCCACAGCGGGCAAGTGGTGGAAAGGGATTTTACAGGGAAAATGCCGGGGGCAAAAACGGACCGCTTCGGGCTTCCCGAGCCCGGCGGTCAGTCGATCATTTTGGGATTCCCATCAAAGCACCACCGGCTGCAAACCAAACGCCTGTGCAGCGGCGAGCATGTGCCGGTCGCTCGTGTGGATCGCCGTGAAGCCTTCCTCCACCGCGCACGTCAGATGCAGCGCATCCGCAGCGCGGAGGAAAATGTTCGCGGGCACCGCGCGCAGGCGTTTCGCGGATGCATTCAGCATTGCATCATCCAGCGGCACCCATCGCCACATCCCGGCATCGCAGTCCTCCTGGAATTGATCGCACAGCAGATGAAAGCCCGCCTCATCCACGACCTTCTCACGAAACTTCCGATGGAATACGCTCACCACCTCAGCCCTTCCCAGGGAGAGGCAGGATACTGTCAACATACGGGATAGGCTTGCCTGCTTTGCCGTGCCGTCGCTCGCCACTCTGCATTTCCAATCAGCCCGCTTCCTGCCGAGACTGTGTGAAAAGTCCGCGTGCGGCGGAAAACAGCCGTCCCGGCTGTGATGGCAGGCGGGCCTCCGGCCTGCCGTGCACTGTGCCGACAGGCTGGAAGCCTGTCTGCCATGACAGGCGAGGACGCCTGTCTTCCGGCCCTCGGCGACTTCTCACACAGTCTGTGCCGTCGGCGGCTACGGAGCTTAGAGGGTGTCCCGGAATTCAAACCGCGGTCGCGCAAAGACGCAAAGACGCAAAGAAGCGCTGGGAAATCCTCCTCCCTTTGCGTCTTTGCGCCTTTGCGCGACACAGAAAGCAGGACTTCCGGTACACTCTCTTAGGGCATGGCGAGCACTTTCGTGAGGAACGCCAGCGAGTCGGCGGTTTCGTCCATCACCTTCGTGAGTGCGGTGCCTGCGCCGTGGCCGGCGCTGGTCTCGATGCGGATGAGCACGGGCGGTGCGGCGGGGGCTTGGGATTCTTGCAGGCGCGCGGCGAATTTGAAGCTGTGTGCGGGTACGACGCGGTCGTCGTGGTCGGCGGTCATCACGAGTGTGGCGGGATAGCGCGTGCCGGGCTTGAGATTGTGATACGGCGAGTAGGCGCGCAGCGCGGCGAAGTCGTCCGCGTTTTCGCTGCTGCCGTAGTCGCTTTTCCACGCCCAGCCGATGGTGAATTTGTGGAAGCGCAGCATGTCCATCACGCCGACGGCGGGAATCGCTGCGCCGAAAAGCTCGGGCCGCTGGGTCATCGCCGCGCCGACGAGCAGGCCGCCGTTGCTGCCGCCCTGGATGGCGAGCTTTTCCGGGCGCGTGTATTTGTTTTCGATGAGCCATTTGGCGGCGGCGATGAAGTCGTCGAAGACGTTTTGCTTTTGCAGCTTCGTCCCGGCCTTGTGCCAGTCCGCGCCGTATTCGCCGCCGCCGCGCAGGGTCGCGACGGCGTAGATGCCGCCCATTTCCAGCCACACCGCGCGCGAGATGGAGAATGCGGGCGTGAGCGAAATATTGAAGCCGCCGTAGCCGTAGAGAATCGTCGGCGAGTTGCCGTCGGGCGCGAGGCCGCGCTTGTGCGTGATGAACATCGGGACGCGCGTGCCGTCCTTGCTCGTCACGAAGACCTGCTTCGTCTCGTAGGCCGCGCTGTCAAAATCCACGGTCGGCTTTTTCCACAGCTTCGCCTCGCACGTCGCGACATCGAGCCGGTAGATCGCGCCCGGCTCCGTGAAGCTCGTGTAGCTGAAAAATGTCTGTCGGTCCTGTGCGCTTCCGCCGAAGCCGCCGACGGTGCCGAGGCCCGGCAGCGCGAGAGTGCGCTCGAATGCGAAGCGGCCCGGCGGACGATCCAGCGCGGGCGCGAAGACCTTCACCTCGCTGTGAGCGTCCTTGAGATATTGGCAGAAAAGTTTGCCGCCGACGCTGCTGACGCCGTCGAGTTTTTCCGCCGCCTGCGGAATCGTCTCATGCCATTTCGCGCGTTCGGGCTCGCGGATGTCCACTGCGATCACGCGGTAGCGCGGCGCATCGAGGTCCGTCTGGAAAAAGAAGATCGCGCCGAGGTTGTCCACGAAATGATACGCCGCATCGAAGTCGTTCAGCAGCTCGACGACTTTCGCGTCCGGCTGCGTGAGGTCTTTGTAGAAGATGCGGTTCTTCGTGTCCGTGCCCTGCGTGACGTGGATGACGAGCCAGCGCCCGTCGTCGGTGACGCTGCCGTGAAATCCCCAGTCGCCGTGATCCTTCCGCTCGTAGATGAGCGTGTCGGCGCTCTGCGGAGTGCCGAGCTTGTGGAAGTAGAGCTTTTGAAATTCGACCTTCCCCTTCAGTTCCTCGCCCGACTTCGGCTCGTCGAAGCGCGAGTAGAAAAAGCCGCTGCCGTCCTTCATCCACGACGCGCCGCTGAACTTCACCCACTTGATGAGGTCATCGCGATCCTTGCCCGTCGCCGTGTCGCGCACGCGGAATTCCTCCCAGTCGCTGCCCGCGCGGCTGAGGCCGTATGCGAGCAGCTTGCCGTCGTCGCTCGGCGAGTTGCCCTTGAGCGACACGGTGCCGTCGGCCGAGAGCGTGTTCGGATCGAGCAGCACGCGCGGCGTCGCGTCGAGCGAATCGGCGGTGTAGAGCACGCGCTGGTTTTGGAGGCCGGAATTGTAGGTCCAAAAGAAACGCCCGCCGCGCTCGAACGGTTCGCCGAAGCGCTCGTAATTCCAGATCTTCGCGAGCCGCTCGCGGATTTGCCCGCGCCGGGGAATGCCCGCGAGAAATGCGGACGTGACGCGGTTTTGCTCCACGACCCACGCCTTTGTTTCGGGGGCGTTGTCGTCCTCCAGCCAGCGATACGGGTCGGCGACCTTCGTGCCGAAATATTCATCCACCACGTCCTCCTTGCGCGTCTTCGGGTAAGTGATGTCCGTCGCGTCGGCGGCGAGTGCGGTGGTGGTGAGCATGGTGATGAGGAGCGTTTTCATTGGGAAATTTTCAGCGTGCGGGGGCGCGGACGGTTGCGTGCCGGGGCTGGAAAGCCCCGGCTACAGAATGGCGGCTCACGTCCTGCGCCAAGGAAGCGGCACAGCCGTCGGTAGCCGGGGCTTTCCAGCCCCGGCATCCATGTCTGTGCGCGATCATTTTTCCGAATCGGCACTCTCGCGGAATTGCGACGCGATGAGCGCAAACACCGCGGCGACCACGAGCATCAGCCCCACGTAGGCGAGCATCTCGTTCGAGACGGAGGTGCGCCGCACCATTTCGCCCGCCGCATTTTTCACGCTGTTGAGTTCCGTGACCACGGAGGCGAGCTTGTTCCCGAGCGCGACGCTGAGCAGCCAGAAGCTCATGATGGTGCTCTTCAGCCGCGCTGGCGCGGCGGAGAATGCAAACTCCAGGCCCGTCGCCGAGATGAGCACCTCGCCGGCGGTCATCACGCCGTAGGGAAGCAGTTGCCAGAGCACGCTGAGTTTTTCGCCGCCCTCGATCCGCTTCTGCAGCATCGCCGAGATGAGGAATGCGAGTGCCGCAAGCACCATGCCCGCGCCCATGCGCCGCAGGAGCGTGGGACGCACGCCCATGCGTGAGACGGCGGGATACAGCCATGTGATGAAAAGCGGGATGATCGCCATCACGAAGATCGGGTTCACCGACTGCATCGTCTCGCCGTTGATCGCGTAGTCGCCGAGCATCACCGGCACCATTTGCTGCCCCTGCTGCACCCAGGTCGTGTGCTGCTGATCGAAGAGCGACCAGAAGACCGTGACCGGCAAGAACACGAGCGCGATCCGCCACAGCGTCGCGCGATCCGCCGCGCGCGTGGCCGCATCCACGGGCGGAAGCGTCGAGGTCGGCGGCTTCATCACGAAGGTCTTCCGTCCTGAGAAAAATATCGCCGTCGCGAGCATCATGAAGATTCCCGGGATGAGGAAGGCGACCGAGTAGCTGGTCTTCGCGCGGATGTAGGGCAGCAGCAGGAAGGCGAAGAAGGATCCGAAATTGATGCTCCAATAAAACAGGCTGTAAGCCTTTGTGAGCTGCTTCTCCTGGCCCGGCCCGAATTGATCGCCGACAAATGCGGACACGCACGGCTTGATGCCGCCCGAGCCGATCGCGAGCAGGATGAGTCCAGAGTAGAGCCCCCACTTTGTGCCTTCCGTCGCGGACATCAGCGCGTGGCCCGCGCAGTATGCGAAGGAAACCCAGAGGATTGTGCGATAGCGTCCCCACCAGCGATCCGCGATGAATGCGCCGATGAGCGGAAGCAGATACGTGAGGCTCTTCCAGTCATGCACGATCTTCTTCGCCGCGATGCCGCCCTGCTCGCCGCCGCCGAAAAGCGTCGTTGCGTAGCCGGTGAGAATCGCGACGACGCCATAGTAACTCAGCCGCTCGCACGCCTCGTTGCCTACGATGAATTTTGTCTGCGGGGGGAGGCGGTCGTTGCTCATGGGGGAAAATGGAGGGCGCTTTGCTAGCCGTTCACGCTGCGTGAGGACAATCAACTTCGCATCCGCCGCCGGGAGGAGGCGGGCCGATCTTTCTGCGCGCCGAGTTGAAGTGCCCGCCTCCTGCCTTCGGCGGCTACGGTTTCACTTCTTCGCGGCGATCGCAGCAGAAGTGTCCTCGACGAACTTCCGTTCCTCCGCGCCGAGCTTGTCGAGCGCGACCTCGTACACTTTCGAGTTCACGTAAAAGCGCGCGGCATTGTTGCGCACGACGGTCGGCTTTTTCGGCACGTTCATCGGCGCGGCTGCGGTGCCTTCGATCACGATGTCCTCAAACGCGATCAGCTTGCCGACAAAAGTTTTTCCGTCCGACATTTTCCACTGCCGCGGCTCGCCGATCACGATGTGTGTCACGGTGCGCGCGGTCGGCTGCGGGCGTGCCGGCTGAGAGTAGCCGATCGAGCTTCCGCCCGATGCGGCCTCGCCGATGCGGGTGGTGTCGAATTTTTTCGGAGTGGCCGGGATGCCGACCTGTGCCGCGAGCGGCAGCGATGTGAGAAGCCCGAACACGACAGAGGGGAGGAACACATTCATCTGGGGAAAATGCCGTGTCTTTGCGGCGAGGCAAGGGCAGAGCGAGGCGGCAGAGCGAGGCGGGCGCATTCCCGCCTTGCTTGCGTCTCCCGGCACGCGGCGTATGATTCAATCCTATGAACACCATGAGCAGTCTCACATCGTCACGTAATCTGCGGGTCTCCGGCGGTTCAGGCCGCGTCTTCGCAGGCATGTTGGGCATCCTCGCGATGCTGTTCCTCGGCACGGCTCTCAGCCGCGCGGGCAGCGGCGGGGTGATTGACAATGGCGCGTTCTTTTCCGAGCAGGCGAAGACCGACGCCGTGAAGGTGATCGGCGAGATGGAGCGCACGCTGCGCAAGGGCGTGCTCGTCGAGACGTTCAAGGAAATCCCCGCGGAGGTGAAGGCGGGCGTGAATGACAAAGACAAGGCGGCGATGTCGAAAATGTATGACCAGTGGGCACTGAAGCAGGCGAAGCAGCACGGCGTGAACGGCGTGTATGTGCTCCTCGTGAAGACGCCTTCGCACCTCCAGGTCGAGGTCGGCACGGATACGCAGCAGCAGGCATTTACGCTGAAGGATCGCGCTGCGCTCGTGAGCCTCATGATCGGAAAACTCGGCGCGAAGCAGAATGATGAGGCCCTGCGTGACGGCGTGAGTTTTGTGCAGGCCACGATGAAATCCCACGCTCCGAACCGCGCCCGCACGGGTGCCGCGCCGGTGCCGGCATCGGCATCGCATCCTGCGGAAAAATCGGGCGGATGGGGCTGGATCATTCAGTTCATCGTCATCGGCCTCGTGGTGTGGGTGGTCATCGGAATCATCCGCGCGATCTCCGGCAGGGCGAGCGGCGGTGCAGCGATGGGGCAGCCCGGCATGGGCGGCGGAGGTGGCGGATTTTTCAGCTCACTCATCGGCGGTATGTTTGGCGCGGCGGCGGGAATGTGGATGTATGACCAGTTCTTCAGCAGTCACGGGAACAGCGCGTACGGTGCGGACCGCAACGATCAGAACAGCGGAGACAGCGGCTTCTCCGGACAGGACAACGACTACACCGGTTCCGGCGACGACTTCGGCGGCGGTTCAGACAGCGGAAGCTCCGGCGGCGGTGATTTTGGCGGGGGAGGGGACTCTGGCGGCGGAGATTTCTGACCGGCGCGCAAGGACTTCACGGCGTCGTGCATCGGACGCGGACGGCAGTTTGTTGGAGATCGCAGTTCCGGCGCGGAATTTTTTTGTGAGCCCATTTCGCGAAACCCGGTAGTCGTGTGGCGACGAAACGATGATGCCTGACGAACACGACGATGCAGAAGCATCCGCACCGCGCGCGGAGGTCGGGCGCTTTCCCAGGCTGAAGGCAGCGCGCGAACGCGGGCTCGTCGTCGCGGCGATGGATCTGCCGTATTGGATCGAGCGCGAGGACGGAGCATGGGTGCTTTTCGTCGAGGAAAATGCGCGCGGGCAGGCGGCGGCGGCGCTGGCGGAATTTGAGGCGGAGGAGCAGGCGCGGGTGCATGTGCAGAAGCCCGAGCCGCTGGTGATCCCGAAGCTCGCGCTGGCGCTCACCCTCGTGGCGATGGTGATTTTTTACCGGATGCAGACCGGCGCGAATCCGGTGCTGATCGAGCGCGGCGTCGCGGTGGATGCGCGGATTCTGCACGGGGAATGGTGGCGCTGTTTCACGGCGCTCACGCTGCACGGCGGCGTCGAGCACCTCGTGTCGAATCTCGGCCTCGCGGTGTTTGCGTTTGCGTTTGCGTTTTCACGCTTCGGCGCTGGCGCGGGGCTGCTTGGTACGGTGCTCGGCGGCGCGATGGGGAATCTGCTGAATGCATTTGCCCACGCCGCGAAACCGCACGTGAGCCTGGGTTCCTCGACGGCGCTCTTCGCGAGCCTCGGCCTGCTCGCAGGCGGCGAACTCGCGGCGCGGCTCATGCACCGCGCGACGCGCACGGGCTGGCAGTTGCTCGTGCCGGTCGGTGCGGGGCTGGCGTTTCTCTCGCTCTACGGCGGCGCGGGATCGAATCGCGACGGCACTCCGATCATGGACACGGGGAATGTGGATCTGATGGCGCACCTGTTCGGGCTCGTCGCGGGTGTGGCGCTCGGCTCGGTTTTGTTTGCCGCGGGATTGCGGCGCGGGGCGCGAGCGTGGGTGCAGCCGGTGTGTGGCGGTGCGGTGATCGTCGTGCTGGCGGCGGCGTGGATGGCAGCCTCGCGAATGTAGCGCTGCGCTACTTTTTCGCCGCCTCGCGCTTCAGGCGCTTGAGCAGCTTGAAAAACTTCAGCGTGTCGCGGATGGGGTGGATCTTGCTCACCTCGTCGCCGTAGATCGTGCTCACGCGTGCTGCGCCGATTTTGCATCCGCGCCGCGCGGCGAGTGCGAGCATCTCGGTCTCGAAGTCGAAGCCGCCGCTTTCCATCGCGAGCAGTTCCTTGGCGAGCGAGCGGTGGAACATGCGGAAGCCGCATTGCGAATCCGGCACGCGCTGGCCGATGACCCGGCTGATCGTCCAGCTCATGTAGCGGTTCGTGCATCGGCGGACGAAGGGCATGTCGCGGATGTCGCCCATGCGGTTGCCGACGATCAGTGGCGCGCCGGTGGCGTTGGATTCGGTGAGGAAATTTGGAATCTCCGAGGGAAGGTGCTGCCCGTCGCCGTCGAGGATGAGGATGAATTCGACTGCCGCACGATCGAGCAGCGCGCGCAGGCCCGTTTTGATCGCCGCACCTTTGCCGGCATTTTTTTCGTGCCGGATGACTTCGACTCCCGCGGCGCGGGCTTCGTCGCTTGTGCGATCGGTTGAGCCGTCGTCCACGACGAGCACGAGGTCGAGTTGCGCCCTTGTCGCAGAGGCAACTTCGCGGATGTGCTTTTCCTCGAAATAGCTCGGGATGAGCGCGGCGACGTTCGCGCGGGTGGCAGTGGGCTGGGCTGTCATGCGGCGAGGATTAGCAGGCTGCGCGCCGCGTCACTTCAAGTTGTGGCGCGTGCGAGGGTCGTAGTCGGCGGCGTGATACGAACTGCGCACGAGCGGGCCGCTGGCGACGAATTCGAATCCTTTGTCGTAAGCGATGCGTTCGTAGAGCTTGAATGTGTCGGGATGCACGTATTCGAGGACCGGCAGGTGCTGTGCGCTCGGGCGCAGGTATTGCCCGATGGTGAGGAGCTGCACGCCGTGTTCGCGCAGGTCGTCCATCGTCTGGAAAATCTCCGGCTCCGTCTCGCCGAGGCCGAGCATGAGTCCGCTCTTCGTCACGATGCCGGGCGCGATCTCCTTCATGCGGCGAAGCACCTTCATGCTCACCGCGTATTTTGCGCGGGAGCGAACCATCGGCGTGAGGCGCTCCACGGTCTCGATGTTGTGGTTGAAAATGTGCGGGCGCGCTTCGGCGATGAGCGCGAGGCATTCCTCCTTTGCGTGAAAATCGGGAACGAGCACCTCAATGACGATCTCCGGCGCGGCGTCGCGCACAGCCTCGATCGTCTTTGCAAAATGCAGCGCACCGCCGTCTTTCAAATCGTCGCGCGCGACGGCGGTGATGACGACGTGCTTGAGCTTCATGCGGCGGATTGCCTCGGCCACGCGAGCGGGCTCGTCGTCCTCCAGCGCGAACGGTTTTGCCGTGGTCACCGCGCAGAAGCCGCACGCGCGCGTGCAGCGTTCGCCGGCGATCATGAAGGTCGCGGTGCCGCTGCTCCAGCATTCCCAGCGGTTCGGGCACTGCGCGCTTTCGCAGACGGTGTTCAGGCGCAGATCGGTGATGAGCGCCTTCGTGGAAAAGAAGACCGGGTTGTTGGGCAGGCGCACCTTGATCCAATCAGGCTTGCGGGCCTGATGGAGCGCGGGATCGATCTTGGAGCACGACATCGGGCGCGGAACGTAGAGGCGTGGGAGGAAGATTCAACATCCAACGTCCAATGTTCGGCCCGGCGTTCAGCCGCTGTCCGTTAAAAGTTGGACGTTAAAAGTTGGACGTTAAACGGTTGGCCCGCCGCAGGTCCGGTGCGGATTTGAATGCGCGTCGTGACATCGCGACGCCGCTGCGCGGCGCTCTCATACATCGAATGGTGGAAGTCGGACGTTGCCGCGGTTTTTCCACCGGTGAAAAAATGTGTGCTTTCATGATGCTCGCTTGTATTTTCGCGGGAATGAAAGCGATCCTCCTCACTCTTTCACTGCTCGTCTTCTTCGCCGCAGCGGGCAACGCCATAGACATCACCACGCCGGACGGGACGTTCAAGGGTGTGGTGGTGAAGAAGGTTCTGGCCGATGCCGTGACTGTCACGCACAGCGATGGCACGGCGCTGATTGACTTTGATTTCCTCCCGCCTGCGATGCAGGCCGAAGTCGGCTGGACGCCGGAGAAATCCGCCGCGCGCAAAGCCGCGAGGGAGGCGGAGATGAAGCGCATCGCCGACGCGGAGAAGGAGGCTGACGAGGCGCCGATGCGGGCGGCGAAGGAGGCGGCGGCGAAGAAAAAGGCCGAGGAGGATCGGATCGCCGCCGAGGAAAAGGCGAAACGCAAGGTCGAGAATGCCGCGTTCGAGGCGGAAATCGCGAAGGCGACGGCGGAGCAAATCGCGGCGGCGGCAAAATTGCGCGAGCAACTGGACCGCGACCGCAAGGGACTCCCTCCGTTGGCCGAGGAAGTGCCGGTCGCGTCGGTGCTCGGGGACAAGGTGAAGGAAATCACGGAGCCGCCTGCGCCGAAAAGGACGGTGATCACGCCGGGGCTGGGATCGGTGTCGGATTCGATCGTGCATGGGAATCCGCTGCTCGAGAATCCGTGGGTGTGGACTGGGGTCGGCCTGGGAGTGATCGTTGTGGTGGTCCTTTTCATGCTGCCATCGGCCAACCGGACGAAGCTGCCGCCGAAGTTTGTGAAGCGGCATTGAGGGGCGGGCCGGGGATCCTGTCTGCGGTATGGCGCCGATGAACGGGTGCGTTTGAGGCGGCGCATTTTCGTCTGGTATCTCCCAAAGCGAGCGCTGGCCAGCGGGTAGTCTTCCGATACGATTTGAAGAACCCGACCAAACCTATGAGCGCCAACCTCGACCCGCTGATTTCACAAAAGCTGAACGCATTTGCGCGGCGGCGCAGGCGGCTCATCACCATCAAGGGAGTGCTCGCCGCGATCGCGGCGCTCGTGCTCACGATGCTCGTGGTTGCGCGCGTGGATCTGAGCTGGAGGCTGCCCGAGTGGGCGCGGTGGACGCTGAGCGGCACGGCGTATCTCGCGGTGCTCGTGGTGCTGTGGCGGCAATGTCTGCGGCAACTGCTGCACGCGCCCGACGAGCGGCAGCTTGCGCGGCTGATCGAGCACGCGGAGCCAGGGCTGCGTGAGGATTTGCTCTCGGCGGTGGAACTCGGTCGCACGCCTGGCGAGGTCTTTGATTCGGAGCAATTCCGTGCGCTGTTGCAGGCAGATGTCGCGCGTCGCATGGGCGGGGTGGAGATGAAGTCGCTGCTGCCTGTCTCGCTGATCCGACGCACGATCGGATGGGCGTTTGCCATCGGTGTCGCAGCGGTCGCGATGATGTTTGCAAGCGGCTGGAGCCTTCGGACGCTGCTGCTGCGCGCGCTCGCGCCGTGGGCAAATCTTGAGCGCGTGTCGCGCACGAAGGTGGTCATGCAGTTGCCCGAGGGCGGCGACCGGATCGTGCCGCAGGGCGACACGGTGCGTGTGGAGATTTTGCTCACGGGCCAGCCCTCGAACCGCGCGCGCATCGAGACGATGGGCGACACCGGTGGCTGGCAGGTGATGGACATGGAGCCGCTGGGAAATGATCGTTTCGCGGCAACCGTGCAGGTGAGCCGTGCGAGCGTGCGGTATCGCATCAAGGCCGGCGACGCGCTCACGCGGAAGTATCTGCTCGATGCGCGCGAGAGGCCCTACGTGACGGAATTTGCAAAGACGTTCCACTTTCCAAAATACAGCGAGATGCCCGACCGCAGCGTGACGGAAAAGGACGGCGCGCTTGCCGCGCTCGAAGGCACGGAGGTCGAGCTGAAGCTGAAGACAAACCAGCCCGTGAAGCGCGCGGACCTGCTCGTCGAGCAGGGCAAGACGAGCAGCACCGTGGTGCTCACCGCGGGTGCGGACGGATTGCTCGCGGGAAAAATCACGATGAACGCGAGCGGCAGCTACCGAGTGCATCTCACGGGCGCGGAGACGGGATTTGAAAACAAGTTTTCGCCCGAAAATGAAATCCGCGCGGAGGCGGATCTTTTGCCTTCGGTGGAGATCGAGAAGCCCAAGACCGATCTGATTCTTCCCGCAAACGAGATGGTGGACATCAGCGGAACCGCGACGGACGACCTCGGCCTCGCGAAAGTGTCGCGGCTCGTGAAGATCAATTCCGGCGGCTGGAATGAAACCGTGCTCGCGAAGAAGCCGGGCAAGCAGTTCCGCATCGGGGACAAGTGGGATCTTTTCCAGGCGGGCGTGAAGCCGGGCGATTTGCTGACGATGAAATTGGTCGCGACGGATTTGAAGGGCAGCAAGGCGGAGTCGCGTCCGCTGCAAGTGACGATTACGGCGTCGGGATTTGAGATGCGGCGCGTGCAGGCGCTCGATTCGCTGCGCGCGCTGAACGACAGCGTGCGCGCGCTCGCGGAGAATGCCTCGCAGTTTCACTCTGCGGTGCGCAAGGCGAACGAGTCCGCCAGCGGCGCGGACGAGGCGGCGCTGAAGCAGTCGGGCATGGCGATCGCGGGCGCGGCGACGGAGTTCGACGGGAAATTCACCGAGGCGTGGACGGCGCTCGGTACCGCGCTGCGCGAGGCGAAGGGCGGGCATCTGACAGCGGAACTTGTGATGCTTGGCCGTGAGCTGGCGCGCATGGGATTTGGCTCGGCAAAAATCGCGCGTGCGGAAGCCGGGGCGATCACACTTTCACCCGCCGCGCGCAAGCTGCAGGCGGCCGCGCTGGAGGCATCCGCGGATGTCTCGCGCCGTGCGAAATCCGCCGAGTCGCTGGCGGAGGCGATCACACTTTCCGAGGAGACCGCAGTGCTCGCGGAGAATGGCGTCATCCTCATGCGCGAGCGGAAGCGGCTGATGGAGATGGCGGTCGCATCCGGCACGAACGAGATGCAGTGGGCGTCGCTTTCGAGCAGGCTCAAGGTGACGGCTTCGCAGACGAAGGCCATCGAGGACATCCTCGCGGCGATGGGCGCGCGCAGTGGGGTCGGAAAGGAGCGTTCGAAGACCGCGGCGCTCATGCTCGCGAAGAGCCGCGAGGGGCTCATGAAGGCGTTCCCGTCGGAAGATGGCACTTATAAGAGTGAGGCGATCAAGCTCGCGATGTTGAAGCTCGGGGAATTCAACCGCGTGATCGAGGTGACTGCGCGCGGGTTCAACGACTGGAATCGCGAACTCGGCCTGCGCCCTGTCGCGCTGATGCGCGATGCTGCGAACGAGGCCGGGCCGGCGTATGCGGCGGTGACGAAACTCACGGAATCGCTGGAGCCGATCGCGAAGGAGCAGACGTTCACGGCGGAGGTCCGCATGCTGCTCGCCGATGTGCGGTGGAAAGTGTGCTCGGAACTTTTCAAGACGAACGGCGACCTCGAGGAAATCCGCCATCGTGCGGACAATCAGTTTGTGTCCGACGTGCGGCAGACGGTCGCGGCGATCGAGGCGCTGCACGCTATCGCGCCCGGCACGGACGCCGCGGAGATACGCGCGAAGCTGGACGAGATGGACTCGATCTTCCGCGTGTTGGAGAGCGGGCACAATTTGCAGGAGGCGATGGACGGGTTTACGCAGCTAGCATCGTCTGAGCGGTGGGAGCTGCGCGATATCGCGTCGCGCACGGACGCGCCGCGCGACTGGCGCTGGCTGGAGTCGCGGATGCGGGAGATCCCCGGCGAACTTTCGCGAGCGAAGCCTGCGAAGGCGGACGTGGAACTGACGAAGGTGTTCGCGGATGCGCAGCAGATTTTGCTGAAGGCGCAACAGCTCGAAGGCTGGCGCTCGATGGAGCGGGAGATGGGTGGGCGCGTGAATTTTGAACACCTTCCGGTGACCGCGCGGAAGGACGCCGAGCAGCTCGCCGGGCAGGCGAAGTTCGCGCTCGATCTTTTCCGCAAGGCGATGGCCGACGCACGCAACCGGCTGGCGAAACTTTCGCCGACCGTGAGCCAGCTCGCCGCGGCGCTCGCGAAGGAACAGACCGAGGTGAAGAAGGAGACCGAGAAGCGTGCGGAGACTGCGAAGGAAAAAAATCCCGAGGACGCGAAGAAAGAGGCCGAGAAGCAGATCGCGCAGCAGCAGCATCTCAACCAGAAGGTCGAGACGCTGAAGGATCTCGTTCGCGCGGAGGCGAACAAGCAGGACATTTTGCAGAAGGATCAACGCGAGAAAATGCGCGATGCTGACGACGCGCTCGCAATGCTGAAGGATCCGCCGCCGCGCGCGGAGCAGGCGTTGCAGGATGCAGCGGCAGCCGCACCGGAGCAGCAGAAGGCCGACCTTAACCGTGCCGTCGAGCAGCAGCAGAAGCTCGCGGACGCGCTGAAGCAGATCGCGGAGCACTTTGAAAAAATGGAGCAGGGCAAGCTCGCCGACGACACGCGCGCGGCAACGCGCGCGGCAATGCGCGAGGCGGAGAAGGAACTCGGCATCAAGGAGCAGCTCGACGCGCAGCAGGCGCACGCGCAGATGCTCGCCGAGATGGCGCAGAAGGATCCCGCGCAGTTGCTCAAGGAACTCGAAGCCAAGGTGCCCGAGAATCCCGCGATGCAGAAGGAGCTGAGCACGATTTCAAAGGAC
>Ga0315902_10002367_pt1 | contig 29455 bp, 27 predicted proteins | sample LakEriMetagenome_9_FD_203523 | JGI IMG/M metagenome (GOLD analysis project Ga0315902, IMG submission 203523) | Freshwater fungal communities from buoy surface, Lake Erie, Ohio, United States - Buoy 12 MA117 | ecosystem: Environmental > Aquatic > Freshwater > Lake > Lake biofilm | place: USA...
ATGCATCAGCCGAATTTAATTTATCTAAAGTTGCCCGCTCATTTATCGCCGGCATCTTGAAGCATTCATCTGAAATCACTGCAGTAACAAATCAATGGGTGAACTCATATAAGCGCCTGCAAGGTGGGGGAGAAGCGCCTTCGTTGATTTCGTGGGGCCATAACGATCGCAGTTCGTTAGTACGTATCCCGATGTATAAACCAAATAAAGAGAATTCAACTCGTATCGAATTTCGTTCACCTGATTCTGCCTGCAATCCATATCTGGCATATGCCGTGATGTTGGCTGCGGGCCTCAAGGGAATTGAAGAGAAGTACGAGCTATTAGATAACTCCAACCCAGAATCACTTCCAGCCAATCTCGATGAAGCGATTGGGGTTATGGAGAAGAGCGCACTGGTCCGTGAGACATTAGGTGAGCATGTCTTTGAATATGTTCTGCGCAATAAGCGCGCCGAGTGGCAGGACTATCGCCGCCAGGTCAGCGCTTACGAGTTAGACCGTTATTTACCTGTCCTGTAACGCCTAATTTGCCCTGAGGGCTGTTACTTTATCGGCATGGCTAAAGCGATAACAGATAACGGTTTACGACGCATCAATTTAATTGCTGGTGTTCTTCACTTGGCGCAGATGGTGGCAGTACTTGCTCTCGCATCGGATTTCACGCTTCCAATCACCGCGCGATACATGTCAGGTCCTCCCGGAAGTACTTACGGCGATCTAATCGTCTTATGGGATGCGCCACTTGCAATTGGTGTTGCAGTGTTCTTGGGATTGTCTGCTCTCGCCCACTTTATTGTCGTTAGCCCTAAATTCTTTCCACGTTACATCGCAGGGCTAGCAGCGCACCGAAACTTCTTCCGTTGGGTTGAATATTCAATTAGCTCTTCAGTGATGATCGTCCTGATCGCACAAGTAACTGGAATTTCAGAGGTAACAGCGCTTATCTCTATCTTCGGTGTTAACGCTTCGATGATTCTCTTTGGTTGGCTGCAGGAAAAATATGAAGAACCTGGTAACGGTGGATGGGTCCCATTTATCTTCGGTTGTATCACCGGCATAGTTCCTTGGTTAGCACTTGTCTTCTATGTCTTTGCAATCGGCGGGGAAGGCGAGAATAAAGCGCCAACCTTCGTCTATTTCATCGTCTTCACCATCTTCGTTCTATTCAACTCATTCGCACTTGTTCAATTTGTTCAATATAAGAAGATCGGCAAATGGTCGGATTATCTTCGCGGAGAGCGCACCTACATCACGCTTTCACTAGTTGCGAAATCGCTCCTTGCGTGGCAGATCTTCGCCAATACACTTATCCCCGTATAGAAATTTATTTAAACTTTTATTGGAGGATACGTGTCACTACGTTGGGGATATTTAGGCGCAGGCGGAATCGCTAAGACAATTGCAGCAGATTTTGGCCATGCTGGTTTAAAGATTCAAGCAGTTGCGACTCGCGACATGGCGCGAACCAACGCCTTTGCCGATCAATTTAACATTCCAAACCGACACCCAGATTATGCATCTCTAGTTGCAGATCCTGAAGTAGATGTCATCTATATATCTACTGTGCAGACCTTGCACCGCGATCATGCGCTCTTGGCGATTGAGGCCGGCAAGCATGTCTTGCTAGAAAAACCTTTCACCATGAACGCTGCAGATGCTCATGAAATCTATGCAGCTGCAAAGCGCAAAAATGTCTTTGTAATGGAGGCGATGTGGACTCGTTTCTTGCCGACTATGACTGCAGTTTTTGCGGCGATTAACGCAGGCGAAATTGGTACACCTCACTTTGTCTATGCCGATCACAGCCAGTATCTGCCAATCGAAAGAGCGCCGCGTCTTTGGAATCGCGAACAAGGTGGCGGTGCGCATTACGACCTAGGTATTTATCCAATGCATATGGCAATTTGCGCGCTCGGTTTCCCAGATTCAGTAAGTGGAAAATCGATCATGACCGATACCGGCGTTGACTCTGCAACTGCTGCCGTCTTGCAATACAACAACGGCAGCCTGGCGTTGATTAACTCATGCATGACTATGGCTGGCACTCTTACTGCGGCAATTCACGGCGATAAAGGTCGCATTGAAATTGATGGATGGTTCTTCGAACAGACAACATTTAGCATCTTCGATAATAAGCATCAGCTAGTGCGCACTTATGAAGAAAAAATTGCCGGACGCGGAATGCAGTACCAAGCAATTCACGTTGAAGAGTGCATTGCTAAAGGGCTAACTGAAAGTCCGATTCTTAGCCTTGCTGAAACTGTAAAAATTATGGAAGTTATGGAGCAGGTTCACGTCTTTTAAGCCCGGCTTGCTCGTATCTGACTAATCGCGTTACTATTTATACATGACACTTCGCAGCCTCCTCCTTCGCTGCCGTGGCGGGGCCAAGTAACCGGTCCCCTCGCCGCGGGGTTTGTCGCACCGGTAAAACCCGACAAAACCCAAAAAATTAGGAGTTAAGAAATGTCTCAAGATAAGAATTTTCCTGATCAAAAACCTTCCGCGATGCCGGTGCATCGTTACTCATCATTTATTCCAGTAGATCTTAAAGATCGCACCTGGCCAACTAAGCAGATGACCAAGGCGCCGCAGTGGTGTTCGGTTGATCTACGCGATGGTAATCAAGCGTTGATCGATCCCATGGATACGCCGCGCAAGTTGGCGATGTTCAAGCTTTTGGTAAAGATGGGCTACAAAGAGATCGAAGTTGGTTTCCCATCTGCTTCACAAACTGATTTTGATTTCGTTCGCAAAATTATCGACGAAGATATGATCCCCGATGATGTTGTCATCCAGGTTCTTACTCAAGCCCGCGAACCGTTAATCCGCCGCACCTATGAAGCGATCAAAGGCTCTAAGCAAGCGATCGTCCACCTTTACAACTCGACCTCAACTCTGCAACGTCGCGTGGTCTTTGGCCTAGATAAAGAAGGCATTAAGAAGATTGCAACTGATGGAGCCCAACTCTGTCTTGACCTGGTTTCCACTGTGCCTGGTACCAAGGTTTCCTTTGAGTATTCACCAGAGTCATATACCGGCACCGAACTCGAATTCGCAGTTGAAGTTTGCAACGCAGTAAATGCGATCTGGAAGCCGACACCGCAGTGGAAGACGATCATGAACTTGCCAGCAACAGTTGAAATGGCAACGCCCAATGTTTACGCCGATTCGATCGAGTGGATGTGTCGCAACCTTGTAAACCGTGAGAGCGTAATTGTTTCACTTCACCCACATAACGATCGCGGTACTGGAGTTGCAGCCGCTGAACTTGGTTATTTAGCAGGAGCAGATCGCATTGAAGGAACGCTCTTTGGAAACGGTGAGCGCACCGGAAATGTATGTCTGGTAACCCTTGGCATGAATTTGGTTTCGCATGGCATCGATCCGATGATTGATTTCTCAGATATCGATGAGATTCGCCGTACTGTGGAATATGCCAACCAACTTCGTGTTCCAGAGCGCCATCCATACGGTGGAGATCTAGTCTTCACCGCCTTCTCTGGTTCGCATCAAGATGCGATTAAGAAGGGCTTTGAGCACCTTGAAAGAGATGCGCAGGCGGCAGGCGTTGATAAAGATAAGTTCACTTGGGCGATTCCGTATCTACCAATTGATCCAAAAGATATTGGCCGCTCATACGAAGCCGTTATTCGCGTTAATTCACAATCCGGTAAGGGTGGAGTTTCCTATCTGATGAAGAATGAGCATCATCTTGATCTGCCACGTCGCCATCAAATTGAATTTAGTCGAGTTGTGCAGACTAAGACAGATACCGAAGGTGGCGAGATAACTTCAGATGCGCTCTGGCATATCTTCGAAGATGAATATTTGCCAACTGAATCTGCTCCTTGGGGACGTTTCAGACTTCGAGGACTTTCGCAGACTTCAGTATTAAACGAAGATGTTCACCTAACTGTGACAATTCTTGATCGTGGTGAAGTTAAAGAACTTTCCGGCCAAGGCAACGGTCCAATCGCTGCCTTCTGCAATATCTTGCAGAACTACGGCGTAGATGTTCGAGTCCTTGATTACTACGAGCATGCACTTTCTGCCGGTGGCGATGCATCAGCTGCTGCCTACTTGGAGTGCTCAATCGGTAGCGAAGTTTTCTGGGGCGTCGGAATCGACCCAAACACCACAACTGCTTCACTTAAAGCGGTCGTGTCTGCAATAAATCGCGCTATTCGCTGACTACCTTTACCTTCGTGAGCCTTTATCGTGACGAAGCGATTATTTTGCGCACCCAGAAGTTGGGTGAAGCAGATCGCATCATCACGCTCTTAACCCGCGAACACGGTCGCGTCCGCGGCGTTGCCAAAGGCGTGCGTCGCACGATGTCTAAATTTGGTGCGCGCCTTGAACCAGGCAGCCATGTAGATATCCAACTTCATAAAGGGCGCACCTTCGACACAATCACCCAAGTTGAAGCGATCAATAATTACGGTGAAGCGCTAACCGATGATTACCAACGTTGGACAATTGCATCCGCAATTTTGGAAACTGCCGAACGTTTTACTTCACAAGAGTACGAACCAGCGTTGCAAGAGTTTCAATTAGTTGTCGGCGGCATGAAGGCCCTCGCTGAAAATCGTTATGACCCATCTCTTATCTTGGATGCATTCCTATTGCGATCTCTTGCTATTGGTGGCTATGCGCCATCTACTACTAATTGTTCACGCTGTGAAAAACCCGGACCACATCGCTACTTCTCACTCGTTGGCGGGGGATCGGTCTGTCTGGAGTGTCGCCCATCAGCATCGGCAACTCCCGCCCCTGAAACTCTGCAATTACTTGGCGCGCTTTTGAGTAGTGATTGGGATATCGCGCAAGCAAGTGAACCGCGCCATCGCCGCGAGGCTAGTGGTTTAGTCATTGCTTACTTACAATGGCATCTCGAACGTGGCTTACGGAGCCTGCCGATTGTGGAGAGAGTTTAAGAGTTGAGCAAAAAGATCGAGATCCCCGAACACATCGCGATTGTGATGGATGGCAATGGCCGTTGGGCAAAAGATCGCGGACTTGCACGAACCGCAGGACATGAAGCCGGTGAGAAAGTCTTATTCGATTTAGTAGAAGCAGCAATTGGTTTCGGTGTTAAAGAGTTAAGCGCGTATGCCTTTTCCACCGAAAACTGGAAGCGCACCCCTGAAGAAGTTAAGTTCTTGATGGGTTACAGCCGCGATGTCTTGCGCAAGCGCCGCGATCGTTTAAATGAGATGGGCGTAAAGATCCAATGGATTGGGCGCCCGCAGCGTTTATGGAAATCAGTTATCTCTGAGCTAGAAGAAGCCCAAGAGTTAACAAAGAAGAACAAGACCTTAACTTTAAATATGTGCGTTAACTACGGCGGACGTTCTGAACTAGTTGATGCGACCACTGCACTGGCGCGCGATGTAAAGCGTGGCAAGTTAAAGCCTGATGCAATTACTGAAAAGACGATTGAGAAATATCTTTACTCACCAAAGATGCGCGATGTTGATCTCTTCTTACGTTCATCAGGGGAGCAGCGCACCAGCAACTTCTTACCGTGGCAATCGGTCTATGCCGAATTCGTCTTTATGGATGTCTTATGGCCAGATATGACGCCAAAACAATTGTGGAAAGCTATCGAGATTTATTCTGAACGTGACCGGCGGTTCGGGAAAGCGTAGTAGCTAGCACTTTGTGCAGAGGCCAAAGATCTCTGCAGTATGTCCGACATCGCGAAAGCCATGTTCTTCAGCCATCATCTTCGCCCACTTTTCAATTGCACCGCCTTCAATTTCAACGGTATCTCCGCAACCTTTACAAACGAGGTGATGGTGGTGGGCTTCACCGCATAAGCGATAGATCGCTTCACCATCATCGCGGCGCAGAACATCAACGATCTTGTCGTTAACCAAACTCTGCAGCGCGCGATAAACGGTGGTTAGCCCAATGCTTTCGCCTTCACGTTGCATGAGGCGATAAATTTCCTGCGCGCTGGCAAAACCGCCAGCGCGCTCAAGGGTGCTCAGAACCCTTGGGTTGGATCTAGACATTATTCGACGTGGCCTTCTTCATGCACTTCGCCATCTTCATGATGTTCGCCTTCTTCATCCATATGGCCAACCTCTTCATGCACAGAGGTATTACTTCCGTGAGCATGTGCATCTCCACTATGCAAGAAACTGACTAGCCCCCACATCACAAATACTCCAAGAATCGTGGCGAGAATTGTGAGCTTCGATGAGTGACGGGAATGCGCCTCCGGCAAGATATGTGAAGTTGCCAAGTAGATAACAATTCCAGAGAAGACGGCGAGATAGATAGCGATCAAATTATCTCCAAGTACCAATGTGGTTCCAAGAGCTGCACCGCTCACGCGGGCAATCGCATCCACACCCAATAACCAAATTCCCTTGCGCCCCCACTTGCCGCTTTTAACCAAGAATGAAACGGTATTTAAACCATCGCTAAATGCGTGAACTAACAACGCGATGAATACGGCAATTCCTAAATCAGAGCTAACTTTAAACGCGACGCCAAGTGCTAGGCCATCAAGGAATACGTGTCCGCCCATCGCAAGTGCACCGAGCGCTCCTGTGATATTTGATGAGTGATTATGGTCATGGCCGTAATCAGACTCAGCTGGTTCATGAGAACCAAATAGCTGCTCGTAGAAGTGAAGTAGCAAAAATCCGGCGATCAGCGCAACCGAAACAGCAGGTGCATGAAAGATCTCTTGAGTGCCGAGTTCAAATACTTCAGGCAGAAGATCGAATGCGACCAATCCAAGTAAGAGGCCAGCAGATAGCCCAAGAACTAAATGGAGGCGATCCTTTGATTTAATGGCGAGAAATCCACCAGCGGTAGTTGCGAGGGCGGTTAAGGCGGCCAAGCCGATAGCGATATTCATGGCGAAAAGATAGCACAAATGAAAATGGTTTTCATTTCCGTATGCCATCTACGGCGTGGCGCTAGGCTCAAGCCATGATCGCGATCGCAAGATTTGAGCAGGCGCTAAGCCAAGCCGTGGATTTTCGGGCTGAACTTGAGTCGGTCAAGGCGGTTTTATCTGAAGCTGCTGGATTTATCTCAGCCACGGTCGGTCAGAATTTAGATGAGCCAACCCTTTGGGTATTAACCACCGAATGGGAGAACGTCGGCTCATATCGCAGGGCGCTGAGTTCAACTCGTGCAAAGTTAGAGGCGATTCCTGTGCTCGCCCGCGCAATCGATGAACCTGGAGCGTACGAGTAAACTAAGCACACGATTGCAACGCCCGTTGTGATTCGCCGACAGCCAGCCGGACGGATGGAGATTTTGAAATGGCCGTAGATCGTTTAGAAAATATTGTTTCCCTCGCCAAGCGACGTGGATTTGTTTATCCCTCATCAGAAATTTACGGCGGACTTCGCGCCTCTTGGGATTACGGCCCGCTCGGTGTTGAGCTTAAGAACAATGTAAAGCGCCAATGGTGGAAATCCATGGTGATGGGCCGCGAAGATGTTGTCGGTCTCGACTCATGTGTGATCTTGGCGCGCGAAGTTTGGGAAGCATCTGGACACGTTGCCACATTTAGCGATCCGCTTACCGAATGTACTGCTTGTAATAAACGTTACCGCGCAGACCATCTTGAAGAAGCATATGAGACAAAGCATAAGAAGAAGCTTGAATCACTCGCTGATATGAACTGCCCGGCTTGCGGAAATAAAGGCCAGTTCACAACTCCAAAACAATTTTCAGGTCTTCTAAAAACTTTCCTTGGACCTGTTGAAGATGAATCTGGACTTGCCTACCTTCGCCCTGAAACGGCGCAGGGAATCTTTATCAACTTTGATCAGGTAATGACGACGTCACGTCGCAAGCCACCATTTGGTATTGGCCAGATTGGAAAATCATTCCGGAACGAAATTACCCCTGGAAACTTTATCTTCCGTACTCGCGAATTCGAGCAGATGGAGATGGAGTTCTTCGTAGTACCTGGCACCGATGAAGATTGGCACCAGTACTGGATCGATACTCGCCTTGCTTGGTATAAAGATCTTGGAATCAATCCTGATCGTTTGCGTATCTACGATCATCCAAAAGAGAAGTTGTCTCATTATTCAAAGCGCACCGCAGATATCGAATACAAGTTTGAATTCGCCGGCACCGAATGGGGCGAGCTGGAAGGTATTGCTAACCGCACAGATTTCGATCTAAAGGCGCACTCTGCTGCATCAGGTAAAGATCTTTCTTACTTTGATCAAGAGAAGAACGAACGCTGGACACCATATGTAATCGAACCAGCAGCAGGTGTAGATCGCTGCGCACTAACCTTCCTGATGGATGCTTTCACTGAAGATGAAGCGCCAAATGCCAAGGGCGAGATGGAAAAGCGTGCGGTACTTAAGCTCGATCACCGTTTAGCTCCAGTTAAGGCTGCAGTACTGCCGCTTTCTCGTAACGCTGATCTTTCGCCAAAGGCGCGCGATCTCGCGGCGCAGTTGCGTAAGAACTGGAATATTGATTTCGATGATGCTGGTGCAATCGGTCGTCGCTACCGTCGTCAAGACGAAATCGGTACTCCATATTGCATCACCATCGACTTTGAAACACTTGATGATCAAGCTGTAACAATTCGCGATCGTGACACTATGGCGCAAGAGCGAATTGCTATTGATCAAGTAGAAGCTTGGCTTGCTCCAAAACTACTTGGTTGCTAATTCGTGTCACTGACCCTGCCGCTTGCAAGTGGTGACCATGTAATCGATCCACCGGTGGTTCTTGCGCCGATGGCGGGTATTACCAACTCTGCTTTTCGCGCGCTATGCCGCGAACAAGGCGCTGGATTATTTGTCTCGGAAATGGTTACTGCACGGGCTTTGATTGAAAGACGGCCCGATACTTTGCGCATGATCGCTCCCGGCGCCGGAGAATGGCCGCGTTCGGTGCAGTTGTACAGCGTTGACCCGCACACGATGCGCGCAGCAGTAACGATGATCGGTAAAGAAAATCTTGCTGATCACATCGATATGAACTTTGGTTGTCCGGTTCCGAAGGTAACTCGCAAAGGCGGGGGAGCAGCGCTGCCTTATAAGCGAAAGTTATTTTCATCTATTGTTGATGCAGCAGTACAAGCGGCAAAACCATTTGGTATTCCAGTGACTGTAAAGATGCGAATTGGTATTGATACCGATCACCACACATATTTAGAAGCTGCCAAGTCAGCATCAGATAGCGGCGTTGCCTGGGTTGCACTGCATGCGCGCACTGCAGAACAAATGTATGAAGGAAAAGCTGATTGGTCGGCGATCGCGCGGTTAGTTGAACATTTAAAACCAACCGGAACGCCAGTGCTTGGAAATGGCGATATCTGGTCAGGCGCTGATGGCATAGCGATGATGGAGCAGACAGGTTGTGCCGGCGTCGTTGTTGGTCGCGGATGTTTAGGTCGCCCTTGGTTATTTGCCGATCTAGTTGAATCCTTTAAAGGCGGCGATAAGCGAGTCCTACCATCGCTCTTTGAAGTTCGCGAAGTTATGTTCCGTCACGCCGAATTAATCGTGGATTACTTTGAATCTGAAGATCGCGGCTGTCGCGACCTGCGCAAACATATGGCTTGGTATTTAAAGGGCTTTAGAGTTCCAAGTGAGCTCCGCCGCCAATTCGGAATGCATTCATCTTTAGCCGAACTTCGCACTTTGCTAGATCAGTTAACAGATCAGCCATATCCAGTTGAAGTCGCCGAAAAACCACGTGGTCGCGTTAGCCATGGCCGTCCGCCAACTCTGCCTGATGGTTGGTTATTAGACCCAGATGAAGATGTTTCAGTTGAATTAGAAGATGCGTTCTCGGGCGGATGATCTTCTTTAAAATAATCCTCCGCGTAATTGCTGCAGTACTTTTAATTATTATCGCCGTTCCGCTCTATGCGGTAGGCGTTACCTGGCAAGCAGCAAATAATCCGCTGACTCGCAAGGGCGATGTCATTGTTGTTCTGGGTGCAGCGCAGTTAAATGGGAGACCAGGTGAGGTACTTGAAGCGCGCTTGCAAGAGGCGAAACGAGTTTATGAACTTGGTCTGGCGCCACACATTATTACCGTTGGCGCAGGTGCTCCGGGTGATCGCACAACAGAGGCGGCATCCGGAAAGTATTGGTTATCAAAAAATGGAGTTAAATCGCGCTATGTAACTTCACTAGAAGTTGGACGTGACACCTGGGTATCAACTGAAAACTATGTAAAGTTTATGAAAGTCAAAGATTGGAAAGATGTAATCATCGTGACTGATCCATTTCATTGTCGACGCGCGATGACGATGGCTAATGATTTAGGGGTGGTTGCAACCTGTTCTCCGGTAAAGACTGGTCCGAACTCCTTAGAAAAATCAGGAAAGCGCTATTTAGTGCGGGAAACTGGGGCCTATCTCTCGTATGTGACCTTAGGCAGACGCGGCATTCATATCAGCGATCATTTAGGGTAGGGCTATGAGCAGCGGTACAGAGAATTACTCAGAGAAAGATCAAGAGCGCTTTCTCTTTGAACCTGCCAAGCGCGCAGGTCGTACCGAATTTATGCGCGATCGCGCACGTGTAATTCACTCAGCAGCGCTGCGCCGCTTAGCTGCAAAAACTCAAGTGGCAGTGCCTTGGGAGAATGATTTTCAACGCACTCGACTTTCACACTCTTTGGAATGTGCGCAGATCGGTCGCGAACTCGGCGAATCACTTGGCGCCGATCCCGACTTACTTGAAACTGCTTGTCTATCACACGATTTAGGCCATCCACCTTTTGGCCACAATGGTGAAGAAGCTCTCGCGGAAGTTGCCAAAGATTTTGGTGGATTTGAAGGAAATGCTCAGAGCTTTCGTCTATTAACTCGCATTGAAGCAAAGACAATTGATGAAGATGGCGCAAGCGTTGGTTTGAATTTAACTCGGGCATCACTTGATGCGGCGACAAAGTATCCATGGCCGCGCGCAATCAACCCACGCAAATTTGGGGTCTATGACGATGATGTAGAGATCTTTAATTGGATGCGCCAAGGTGCACCATCTGATCGCAAATGTATTGAAGCGCAGATTATGGATTGGTCAGATGACTGTGCTTATTCGGTACACGATCTCGAAGATGCAATATTTGTAGGTCAAGTTAAGGTCGATAACTTTGAACGCGACTTTGATATCTTGCATAAAGAGATGTGCGATGGTTATGGCTCAACTGCAACTAAAGATGAAGCAGCAGCTGCTTTGCAACGTCTGCAACAACTTTCTTGCTGGCCGCGTTATTACGATGGCAGCCATCGCTCACTTGCTCGCTTAAAAGATTCAACATCACAACTCATTGGTCGCTTTGTGCTTGCTGCAGAACTAGAGACACGAAAAGTCCACGGCAATGGCGCACTCCGCCGATACGAGGCAGATCTAGTTATTCCACGCGAACAAGAAGTGGAAGTAGATTTCCTGAAGGCAGTGGCCGGACATTACTTAATTAACGCTGCAATTTCGCAAGAGCGCTATGCCAAGCAGCAGATTGTTATTAAAGAGCTAGTTGAGATGTTGCATAAGCATGCTGCAACTTCACTGGACTCGATCTTTGTTAAAGATTGGGAACGCTCCAGCGATGAGACTTCTCGTATGCGCATCATCATCGACCAAGTTGCTAGCCTGACCGACCCCGGCGCCTACGCGCTCCATGCCCGCTTGAGCACGCTCTGATATCGGTCTAGAGAGATAACATGTATTTATGAGCGGACGCATTAAGGAAGAAGATGTTGCGCATGTGCGCGATCGCTCACCTATCGATGAAGTCATCGCAGATTATGTACAACTCAAATCTGCCGGTGGCGGTCAGAAGAAAGGGCTCTGTCCTTTCCACGATGAAAAATCACCTTCATTTCACGTAACCCCAAGTAAAGGCTTCTTCCACTGCTTTGGATGTCAGGCCAGCGGCGATGTAATCGCTTTCTTGATGAAGATTGATCACTTGAGTTTTACCGAAACCATTGAACGTTTAGCCGATCGCATGGGCTATCAATTGCGGTACGAGCAAGGAAATTTCACGCCAGCACCTGCCGGCAATCGTTCTCGCTTAATTGCTGCAAATGCACTGGCCGCAAAGTTTTACCAAGAACAGTTAAATACTTCACCACTTGCCGCACATGCGCGCGAGCTAATGACCAAGCGCGGATTTGATAAAGGCGCCTGCGAAACTTTCGGAGTCGGTTATGCCCCAGATGAGTGGGATGGCTTAACTAAATTCTTGCGCGAGCAAGGATTTACTATCGATGAACTTGAAACTGCAGGGCTCTCCAAGATGGGACAGCGCGGACCGATAGATAAATTCCGCAATCGCCTTACCTGGCCGATTAGAGATATCTCTGGCGACATCGTTGGTTTTGGTGCGCGAAAGCTCGCCAGCGATGAAGAAGATCAAGGCCCTAAGTATTTAAATACATCTGAAACCCCGATTTATAAGAAGAGCCAAGTCCTTTACGGCCTTGATATGGCAAAGAAAGAGATCGCGAAAAAGCGCCAGGTTGTAATCGTTGAAGGCTACACAGATGTAATGGCAGCGCAGTTAGCTGGGATAACAACGGCAGTTGCGACTTGTGGCACTGCATTCGGCGCAGATCACATCCGCATCATCCGCCGTTTGCTTATGGATGATGATGCTTTCCGCGGTGAAGTTATCTTCACCTTCGATGGCGATGCGGCAGGTCAAAAGGCTGCGATGCGCGCCTTTACCGAAGATCAAAAGTTTGTAACTCAAACCTTTGTGGCTGTTGAGCCAAATGGGTTAGATCCATGCGATCTGCGCCAACAGAAAGGCGATCTAGCGCTGCGTGATTTGATTGCTAAGCGCGTACCGCTATTTGAGTTTGCGATACGTACCGAACTTGCGCTCCACAAATTAGATTCTGCCGAAGGTCGCGTTAACGCGCTAAATGCAACTGCGCCGTTAGTTGCGCAGATCCGCGATAAATCACTTCGCCCCGAGTACACACGCTTGCTGGCAGGATGGCTTGGCGTTGAAGTCGAGACTGTTTCATCTGCTGTTGCGCAAGGTGTTAAGCGCCAACCACAACAGAGCGCACCAGTTGTAAATGGCGAAGAAGAAGCGCCACAAGTACAGTGGCGTCCAAATCCACAAGAGCCGCGCTTAATTCTGGAGCGTGAAGTATTGAAGGCGCGTCTGCAGATGCCATCTCTGATATCGAATTGGCGAGAGATTGAAAGCGGCGCCTTTACGCATCCGGCCTACATTCAATTAGCGCAGATAATTGCTGCAGTTGATGAGCAGAGTTCAATTGAGATTGAACAAATCTCAGATGAGAATATGCGCGCGCTCTTTACCGAATTAAATGTCGAGCCAATTCGCGCCGATGGTGAGGTCACTGGCCATTATGTAGAAAGCATTGTTGCGCGCCTGCGCGAAGTTGGAATCTCGCGGGCGATCGCAGAACTTAAATCTTCGCTGCAACGGTTAAATCCTGTAGAAAATGAGCAGGAGTACAACCAAGCCTTCGCTAGCCTGGTGGCTCTTGAGACCACCCGCCGCGGACTGCACGATCTCGCCCTTCGCTCGATTTAGACCCACTGCGCCTCGTGCGCTAGAGTGTGCGCCTGCACGACAAGTTATAAATCTTTGCCCCATAGCTCAGTTGGTAGAGCGCCGAACTGTTAATTCGGATGTCCCTGGATCGAGGCCAGGTGGGGCAGCCAGCAAGAGATTTAGACCTTAAGGGTCTAAATTGAGTTTATGAAGTTAAAAGCCTCGTGGAGAAATCAACTCTGGCCGCTGCGCGTTATGCGCCTATGGCTTGGCGCTACCTGGATCTACGCCGGTTGGGATAAGGCAAGTGATCCCGGATTTTTAACTTCCGGTTCGCCAACATTTATCGGATCACAACTTGCTGCATACGCACAAAATTCACCAATTGATTTCTTGCTCAACAAAATTTTGGATCAGGCTACACAAATTGGTATTTTGGTTATGGTTGCTGAATTTGCAATCGGTTTTGCCACACTTCTTTGGATTGCTCCAACTTGGGCGGCCTTTGGTGGTTTTTTAACATCCCTATTTCTCTGGCTATCTAGTACATGGAACGTTCAGCCATATTTCTTAGCAAGTAATTCGGTCTACACAGTTTTTTGGTTCACTTATTTCTTATTCCTCTACGGCTCTCGTCGCAAGAGCAATATCTCAATTGATCGCCGTGGCTTTATCCGCGTTTCATCTATTGCCGCACTTGCCGTTGCGGGTGTCGGTCTTGGACGCTTGTTTCCTAAGAAAGCGGAAGCGGTGAGTGCTGGCCCCGCTAAAATCATTGAAGATAGCGCGCTAGCGGTGGGTAAGGTTCATAACTTCACATCTAAATCTGGATCACCTGCAGTTTTATTTAAGAGTAAAACGGGAGTTTATGCATATTCGGCAGTGTGTACCCACGAAGGTTGCACCGTGCAATACAACTCAGCATCTAAGAACTTGCAATGTGGGTGCCACGGTGCGGTCTTTGATCCAGGAAAAGCTGGAACAGTTGTGACAGGCCCTACAAATAAGCCGCTACCTAAGATTAAAGTAGCCGTTGAAGGTGCCTGGATCGTAGAAGCCTAATAATCTTTACACCGAAATCACAGGATTCGCTAAGAATTAAGAGAGATGATTAATCCATGAAAATCACACGCACACCTCTAAAGGTAACTATTGCTTTTGTTGCCGGCGCACTGTTGGCCGGAACCGTTGCAACCGCTGCGACCACAAATACTGCAGGTAGCGTTGTGGTTTGTGCCGATAAACGTACACAAACTTTAACTTTAGCTAAGAACGATACATGTCCAGCGAATAAAACCGCTATTGAAATTGGCAATAACTCAATCAATGCTAAGTCTATTTCGGCGCTAGTCACACCATCTGTGGTTTCGATCTCTGTAAAGACTGCAAACGGTGGTGGAACTGGTTCAGGGTCTATCTATAAATCTAATTCGACTATTAGCTACATCATCACCAATAACCACGTAGTTGAAGCAGCAGCAACGAGCGGCACGATTAAAGTTGAGTTTGCTGATGGCAGCGAAATTGCTGCAACGATTGTGGGCCGTGATCGCTTGTATGACATCGCCGTATTGCAGGTAAAGAAGGGTAATTTGCCAGCGATTGCACTTGGTGATTCTTCCAAGATCAGCGTGGGTGAAGAAGTTCTAGCAATTGGTTCACCTCTAGGTCTTGCCAATACTGTAACCCAAGGAATTATCTCGGCCCTTAATCGTCCGGTAACTGCTGGAACAATGGATTCAACTTCTTATGTAAATGCGATTCAGACCGATGCCGCAATTAACCCAGGTAACTCTGGTGGTGCGCTAGTTGATGCACAAGGTCGCATCATTGGCGTTAACTCTGCAATTGCCACGCTTACATCAGGTGGAGTAAGCGGCAGCATCGGCTTGGGATTCTCAATTCCAATCAATGAGGCAAAGCGCGTCATCGATGAAATCATCGCAACCGGTAAGTCGACACGTCCGGTGATGGGTGTTGTATTCGATGATGTAACTGCAGATACCCAAGCAAAGATCTTGCAGCTAACTCCTGGTGAGGGCGCAGAAAAGGCTGGCATCGTTGTCGGGTCGATCATCAAAACAATCGATGGCGTGAAGATCGCTAATCGTGATGCCGCCATTGTGAAGATCCGTTCCTACGCACCAGGTGCGGTGATTACAGTGGTTATGACCTTGCCGGATGGATCATCAAAGACCTATAAGGTCACACTCGGAACAGCGCCTGCGGTTTAATTCACTTAAAGGTTAGGCCAGCGGTAGCCTTCACCCATGGCCTTATTTAAGTTAGAGATCTCTCTTCCAGATCGTCCAGGCGCACTTGGCCTACTGGCATCTGCAATTGGCGCAGCCGGTGCAGATATCCGCGGCTTAACTGTTCTTAAATCTGAAGATGGCCGCGGTTTTGACGAAGTAACCGTTGCCGTTCCGGGATCTGATCCAACAGATTTGCTTGAGGTACTTGGCGCCATTGGTGGCGTTGAAGTTATCTCAGTTAACGCTCTCTAATTACTAATTACAGCTGCTCCGCTACTTGGCAGTGAAGTAAAAAATCTTGGTTCAGTAAAACCTGCTGAATTAAATGCCGCAGATATCGCTACCTTTGCTTGATCAATATCGGCAACTTTAAAGAGCGCTATAGCGCTTCCCCCAAAACCGCCACCAATCATTCGCCCGCCCAGTGATTTATTGGCGAGAGCGGTTGCAACAGCGAGATCTAATTCGGGGCAAGATATCTCAAAGAGATCACGTAAAGATGCGTGTGATTGGGTCAAGATTTCGCCAACTGATTTGAAATCAGCAAGTTTCAAGTGTTCAACGCATTGGTGCACGCGGGTAATGTCATTTACAACATGTTCGGCTCGCATATATTCAAGTTCTGTTAACTTGCCGCGAGAACTTTCTAATTGCGACACTGAGCAATCCCGTAGCGCATTTATGCCGAGTTTTGCCGCTGCAGATTCGCAAGAAGCACGTCGTTCGGCGTAACCACCATCGACTAGCGCGTGATGGGCGCGGGTATCAATAATCAAAAGCTCTAGGCCAGAACTCGTCAGATCAAATGGAATTTGTTCAGTACTAAGGTCGCGGCAATCTAGTAATAGCGCACTACCTGCCTGTGCCATTAGCGATACCGATTGATCCATGATTCCGCAGGGCATTCCGACATAATCATTTTCAGAACGTTGCGCCAAGCGCGCAAGTTCCGGCAGAGAAAGTTCTGTTGTAAATAACTGATTGAGCGCGATTGCGATCGAGCATTCCAGCGCCGCTGATGAAGATAAACCTGCACCGAGTGCGACTCGGCCATCTACCAAGATATCTAACCCAGTTGTGATGCGATCGCCAAAGGCCCAGATCACGCCCAAGATATAACGTTCCCAATCTCCATCGTTACTGGGGGAGAGTTGATCTAGGGAAGTTTCAATTATTTCCCCAGGACGTTGCGCCGATGCAATACGGATCTTGCGATCAGTGCGTCGATTAATAGCGGCATAGGTTCGATCGTTGATAGCAAATGGCATAACAAAGCCATCGCAATAATCGACATGTTCTCCGATTAAGTTAACGCGACCTGGAGCCTCGGAAATTATTTCTGGTGCTTGCCCAAAGAGCGTTGTGAAATCAGAGCTCAACATCTCGCAACTGACCTGCAGATTGTTCAGGCTTTAGATCCATGATGAATGCACCCATCGCAGATTCGCTACCTGCTAAATACTTTAACTTGCCAGGTGCGCGGCGCACGCTGGTGATCTGCCAATGTAGACGCAGTAATTCGCGGCCTTCGCGCACCGGTGCTTGGTGCCAGGTTGCGATATAGGCCATATCTATTCCGAATACGCCATCTAAACGGCGCATGACTTCTAACGAAATCTCTGGAAAAGCATCTGCTTGTTCAGGAGTTAGGTCAGATAAGTCGGCGACAGGCTTTAGAGGTGCCACATGAATTTCAAATGGGTATCGAGCAGCATAAGGAACGAAGGCTACCCAGTGAGCGTTTTTAGCAACGATACGAACCTGGTCTTTTAATTCGCGGGCAAGCACATCATCAAATAAAACTTTGCCGGTCTCTTCCATATATTTGCGAGCAACAGCGAGCATCTTCTGAACTCGCGATGGCAGATACGAGTACGCGTAAATTTGTCCATGTGGGTGAGAAAGAGTTACGCCGACTTCTTCGCCACGATTTTCAAATGGTGCGATGTGATGGATGTATGGCTCTTGCGAGAGTTCGCGCACGCGGTCGATCCATGCCTCAAGCAGAACGCGCACACGTTGCGGTGATAAATCTTTAAATGACCCGCCGTGGTTATCGGTAAAGCAGATTACTTCGCACTTTCCGGCAGCGGTTCCGGCATCGGTTTCTGGCCCGATCATATCGGGGGCGGCCCAATCACCTTCTGGTTTGCGTAGCGACGGTGAGCGATTATCAAAGACCACAACTTCATAATTTCTATCAGGAACTTCGGTAAGTAGTTCACCTTTAGTTGGACAGAGCGGACATAACTCTTTCGGTGGCAAGAAGATCCGCCCCTGTCGGTGCGCCGCCATTACAACCCATTCATTTAGCAGCGGATCAAGGCGAAGTTCGCCGATGCCAGGTTGTTCTTCTTTAGGGCGTTGATCTTGCGCTGAGCGAGATTGACCTTGCGAGTCGTAATACCGAATGGTGCGGCCATCTGCCATCGCTAAATTGTTGCGAATCACTCCAGCGCTTAGCTTTTTCTGCTCGCTCATAATGGGTTAACTCTAAGCCTTAACGGGTGCGATTTAGCGTTATTCAACCCAGTTAAAGGTCCGCTCCACTGCACGTTTCCATTGCGCTGCGCCAATAGTTCGGGTTTTCTCATCGCTTTTTGCCTGCCATCGTCGATCTTGGCGCCATTGCGCTTTAACTTCATCGGTTGATTTCCAGAAACCAATTGCTAAGCCCGCTGCATATGCCGCACCGAGCGCCGTGGTCTCGGTAATCAAAGGTTTAACGATATCTATGCCCATTACATCTGCTTGTAATTGCATACATAGTTGATTTGCAGTGATGCCGCCATCAACTTTCATCTCAGTCATTGCAATGCCGCTATCTGCAACCATCGCTTCCATGATCTCCATAGTTTGATAGCAAATCGCATCCAAAGCAGCACGGGCTAGGTGTGCCTTAGTTGTGGCGCGAGTTAGACCAACAATTACTCCGCGCGCATCGCTGCGCCAATACGGTGCAAATAAACCAGAGAAGGCGGGCACGAAATAAACACCACCAGAGTCGTTTACTTGTAGTGCAAGCGCTTCGACTTCAGATGCAGATGAAATTATTCCGAGTTGATCACGTAACCATTGAATAGCAGAACCAGTGACCGCAACTGAACCTTCAAGAGCATATTGCGCAGGTTGATCACCGAATTTAAAGCAGACTGTGGTTAAGAGACCATGTTTGGAGCGAACAATTTCGGTGCCGGTATTTAGCAGCGCAAAGTTACCGGTGCCATAAGTAGTCTTGGAACTTCCCTTTTCAAAACAGGCTTGGCCAACCATGGCGGCATGTTGATCGCCAAGAATTCCTGCAATCGGAATTTGCGCTTCAAAAGGGCCGCTCTTACTGGATTCACCATAAACTTCAGATGATGATTTGATCTCAGGCAAAATTGCTAATGGAATATCAAAGATCGCCAGCAGCTCGCTATCCCAAGCAAGAGTCTGCAAGTTCATAAGCATGGTGCGCGATGCATTTGTTACATCTGTTATGTGCAGACCGTCAGATAGATTCCAAGTGAGCCAAGAATCAATCGTGCCAATCCGCAGGGTTCCTGCGGCTAGCGCCTGTTTAACCGAATCCACATTATTTAGCAGCCAATTGATTTTGCTTGCTGAAAAATATGGCGCAATCGCAAGGCCGGTGCGGCTAGTTAGTAGTTCTTTAACCGATTGAGCTAGCCCATCTAGGAAATCAGCGGTCCGGGTATCTTGCCAAACAATTGCGTGATGTAGCGCTTTACCGGTCTGCGCATCCCAGGCCACGATCGTTTCGCGTTGATTGGTAATGCCGATCGCGCTTATCTCTATTGAATCCAGACTGGCCTTTTTTTCAGCGGCAGCAATTGCTTCTTTGATCACCGATTGTGTGTTCTGCCAGATCTCACCAGCATCGTGCTCTACCCAACCAGGGTGAGGGGTGAATTGTTGGTGTTCCTTTTGGGCTATAGCAATAACAGCGCCTGATTTATCAAAGATCATGCAACGAGTGCTGCTCGTTCCTTGATCAAGACTGGCTATATATGACATATCCTTAACCCTATAACGAAAGTATTCGAGACGGTAGGGCGGGAGAGTAAATGTTTGATTCGCAGTTAAATCCTGCGCAACGTATCGCCGCCCTTAAGTCTTTGGCATCAGACGAATTCGATGTATTAATTATTGGCGGGGGAGTCACCGGTGTTGGTGCAGCGTTAGATGCCGCATCACGCGGATTAAAAGTAGCTCTCGTAGAAAACCAAGATATTGCAGCCGGTACATCAAGTCGATCAAGTAAGTTGATTCACGGCGGTCTTCGCTACCTCGAACAATATGATTTTAAGTTAGTCCGCGAAGCGCTGCATGAGCGCGAGTTAATGGTTTCATCCTTAGCACCGCATCTAGTTAAGCCAGTTGGATTCTTATATCCGCTCCATGAAAAGTATCGCGAACGCACTTATGTTGGCGCAGGACTTGCTCTCTACGATGTGCTCCGCGGTTTTCAGCGCGCACTTCCTTGGCATAAACATTTAAGTGAAAAGAAGATCGCAACTATCGCACCATCTTTACGTGGCGATCTTATTAATGGTGCAATCAAATACTTCGATGCTCAAGTAGACGATGCTCGCCACACGCTTGCTGTTGCTCGTACCGCCGCACGTCACGGAGCAATCATCGCCACTCGTGTGCAATGTGAAGAGCTAATTCGCGATGGAAAGCGCGTAGTTGGTGCAAAGGTTCGCGACCTTAACTCTGGCAAGAAGATAACCGTTAGCGCGAAGGTAACTGTGATGTGCGCAGGCGTTTGGAGCGATGAACTCCATGAGAAATTTGGAATTAAACCTGGCTATAAAGTTGCCATGAGTAAAGGCGCTCATATCGTGTTGCCAAAGAGCGCGATTAAATCTGAGGCCGGAATAATTCTGAAAACTTCAGTCTCAGTCTTGTTTATCATTCCTTGGGCCGATAAATGGATTGTCGGTACAACAGATACTCCATATAAGGCAGATCGCACCAATCCAGTCGCCACTAAAGAAGATGTTGAATACATAATTGATCAGGCAAATCGCGTTCTACACCCCAAAATTGATGCCGCGGATATTCTCGGAGTTTATGCTGGCTTGCGTCCGCTGGTGGCTAACGCAGCAGGATCCACAACTACAAAACTCTCACGCGAACACACTGTCGATCGCCCGGTCCCAGGATTTGTAAGTATCGCCGGCGGCAAGTACACCACCTATCGCGTTATGGGTAAGGATGTTATTGATCTAGCCGTTAACGATCTACGCCGGATCGTTGCTGAATCAATTACCGAGAAATTACCTGCAATTGGCGCTGATGGTTACTTTGCTCTAGTTCAGCAGAGTGCGCAGTTGGCGCAGATGAGTGGCATAGCGCAAACAACAATTACTCATCTCCTAGATCGCTACGGATCGCTAATTAACGAAATATTTGAAATCATCGACGCAGATAAGAAGATGGCAGAACCGCTCACGCCAGAACTTGCCTATCTAAAAGCAGAGATCATTTATGCAGTAACCCATGAAGGAGCACAGAGCGTTGATGATGTTCTCTCGCGCCGCACGCGAATTGCATTTGAAGCAAGCGATGGTGGCGAAGCGATTGCCGCAACAGTTGCCACGCTGATCGCACCGATATTGGGTTGGGATGCCGCGGCGAAGAAAGCTTCAGTTTCCGAATTTACAAGCCATTTAAAGAACGAACGAGCAGCGTTAGATAAATTGCTTACTCGTACTCGCTAATTCTTTATCTGATTCCTGCATCCATCAGTAGTTGGCTTCTTTGTAGGAGCAACAGTTGGCTTCGGAGTAGGTGTTGGTAGGTTTGGATCTCCTGGCAAAATCGATAGCGTAATTGGTGATCGACTTTCTGCGTGGGTACCAGTGGCATCTTTAAATCCGATTCGCCCGGTCCAGGTTCCCGCAGGTATTCCCTTAATAGTTAGCTTCCAAGATCCGCTAGTTGATCTAACCACCGTTTGAACTGGCTTAGGTTCGATTGGATTATCGGAGTTGGTATAGAAACGAACCGTTCCTGTCACAACGGGTTTTCCATCTGGGCGAGTTACATCAACTTCTAACGTCACCGGTTTATCACTGTTGGAGAACTTCACATTCTTATAGACCAAGGTGCTTGTCTCATTCTTTGGCATTTGATCTACAACTTCAGGAAACCAACTGCCTTTTACCAAATCTAAGAAAGCACTTGGCTCGCCACGGAATACATTTAGATCAAGACGCGTTCCGGGGACTCCATATTTAGGTGCAATTCCGCAGGAAGAGTATTGCCAAATGATCCACTGCGATGAGCAATTTGCTGCGGTCCAAGAGTGAACGTAACAACCGCCTTCCTTAAGCCCAGGTTGCCCAAGCGGATCTGCCGGATCAATTCCATATTGAGCTAGCCAAAGTGGATATTGGCGCAGTTCATCATCGCGAACCATCGCACCTTCTAGAAAGCTTGGGTATGAATACAGAATTGGCATGCGATCGGTTTTCTCACGCAGCACCTTTAAGAAAGTTTTTGCCCAGAGAGTTATCTGCGCCTTTGGCAGATACCTGGCACAAGTTTTTCCGGAAAGGCGCACACAGTTATTCTCTAAATCTAGAGCATAAGGAAGATCGCGATCGTTGTAGCCTCCAAGTGCTTCGAGCCGCCAGATAACTTTCTGAGCCTGGGTTTGCGCATCTGAAACTACTTCAGCATCTGTTCTGACATCGGGCAGAACTGCATAATGGTAGAAACCGGTGTACATACCGGCGGCCTGCGCAGCCAATCTATCCATGATTACATATTTCAAAGCCAGCGCATCTGCTTCATCGCGAGTATCGGAAGCCTTGATCATCACAAACCGCATTCCAGCGCTGTACTTCTTAACAAAATCAATCGGTGCGCCATTTGGATGTTGCCAACGACTTACATCAGAGCCATGGATTCGACCACCAGGACCAAGTTGATCAACCATCACATTTGTCACTGCGTTGGAAATTTCTGGAACCGAGCGCACAGTTATCTCGCGAATATTTGAATAGATACTCTTTGAACCAACTCGCACCTTGGCGCGGTATTTAACTTGGGCATTTAAAGCCGTTGCAACAGCGACAACTTTCCAAGTTCCAACCCGCGCCGTTCTAGTTGAAAATCTTGTATCTTGCCATTTACCATTTAATTGGATCTGTATCTCTACCTTTACCGATGACTTGGCAGGTTTGAGATTTCCATAGAGAGTGACAACTGGTTCGTCTCCACCTGGAGTTTGAAGTACGGTCAAACTCAACTTCGATGTAGCAGCGTTACTTGAGACAGTTTGAAATGAGAAGAGCGCAAGGCTGATGACTAAAACTGAGACAATCTTTTTCATACCAATTCTTCAATCTGAATTTCGATTTCAAGGACCGCTTGGATTGAGGCTTTAAGGGAGTTCTCCAGTTTTACTCGGGTTGGAGAATATTCGTGCCCACCAGAGAATTTGCGGGCATCAGAGAAATCCAATTTCAAGGTAGTTCCATCGAATTCGGCAAGGCGAGCATCGAAGTAGGCGATCCAAGCGACGCGATCATGCGACTCAAGATGGTCTAAAACATCATTCCACTTGGCGCGGAGTTCTACCAAGGTGAGTGAAGGGGACATAGCGCAAACTTTAGTGGGTGCGCTAAATAAGTAAGAGCTAGTGGCGCGGTGCGCCGATCCATTTGAAGTACTCGCCTGTTAATACCACTCTCAAATTCTGAGTTCGATCTGGGAGAACTTGTAGATGTTGTGCGATTCGGGCAACTATCTGCTCCACCGATTTCTCGCTGACAAAGCGCACCTTAGCTATCTCAGAGTTACTTAACCCTTTAGCTAGTAAGCGAAAAGTCTCAATCTGAATATCTGTGAATTCGTTGAGAATGGATGTAAAGGAGTTTTCGTGAAGCGAGCCGTGGCTATCCACCCAAGCCATCTTCTCCCTAGCATCTACAGCAGCGATAGAACGGACAATAGTGTGGCTAACCACAGTTAAGTCTGCGATTGATTTTTTTAAAATCACTTGAGAACCTAGTGGAATCTGCTTTTCTAAGAGCCCAAGTAAGCGTAGATCGGGACATGCAGTCATTAAAACAATTCCGAGTGACGGATTAACTTTTCTAAATTTGTTAACCAGTCTGAGCGCTTCGGCGCCTGCAAACTGTAAATCAATAATGACAACCTGAGGTGAAAGAAACTTGTAGAGATTTTCGGCAATCTCATTAGTGCTAGCCTCTGCAACAACGTTGATAGATTGCAGGCGAAGTGCTGCGCTAAGGGTTGCTAACTCAAAAGCGTCATCGCTTGCAACGAGAACTGTTGGAGAAATGGCCACATCTGAAGGTAGCGCATGCATTAGTTCAAAGTGGGTTCAAGAAAAAAATCTAGGGTGAACCCCATTAGATAATTTTTCGAATTGCCTCAGGAATAAATCTGATAATTGATGTAGCAGATATAGGGGCATCCTTAGATGCTAAAAGAGCAGCGCTATTATGAATAAATGCGCCAGTTGCGGCAACGCGCGCTAATTCGTCTTTATCATTTAATATTTCGATGTAATTTGTGGCAATAAGCGCGCCAATTATTCCTGCTAATACATCTCCACTTCCGGCTGTGGCGAGCCACGGTGTTGCTTTTGGAAGTTCAATCAAAAAATCTGGTTGCGCAATATAGGTGGTTGAACCTTTCAAAAGCACTGTCACACCTAACTTCTCAGTAGCAATCATTGACCACTTCTTGGGATCTGCTTCAATCGCCTCTGATGAGACCTGAATACCGCGCTTCACAAGCAGCTTTGCGAGTTCTCCAGCGTGAGGTGTTATCAAAGTTGGCTGAGTTAACTTCCCGGCCCAGTCCAGCGCGCCTGCATCAAGAACTGTCGGCACGCTCTGTGCGCTCATTAACTTAAACCAGCGATGGCGTAGCCAGGTTGTGTAATCACTATATTTCTTATCGCTCACACCTGATCCAACGAGCCAAGCATCGACTTTTCCAGGTTGAACCAGCGCTTCTGGAGCAGCGTGCAGGACAAGGTGAGCCAGTCCAGATGAACTATGGAAGCGCAGAACCCCAAGGCCAGTAGCCAGCGCTGCCTTTGAAGTTAATACAGCAGCGCCTGGAAACTGCGCAGATCCAGTTATTACTCCCAGGATTCCACGAGAATATTTATGATCTAACTCGCTTGGAATGATTATGTGCTTCTTGGAATCTTTAGCAGTCCAACGTTGACTCTTCATGAAGGTTATCTTACGCCTGATTGGCTAAAGCCAATTTTGCAAGTATTGTCCCCGTTATGGAAAAAGGACTCGGAAAAGTACGTTGGGGATTTATCGGCGCAGGTTACATTGCAAAGTTAGCGCTCTATCCAGCCTTACTAAACTCAAAAGATGGTGAGATCTATGCCGTTGGTGCAAAAGATCGCGAAAGAGGGCTAGCACTCTCACCTTCAGGTTTGGTTTACACCGATTATGACGAACTCCTTGCTGACCCAAAAGTAGAGGCGATCTACATCTCGCTTCCAAATTCGCTTCATATTGAATGGTCAATCAAGGCGATGCGCGCTGGAAAACATGTGCTCTGCGAAAAGCCTGCCGCCATGAACGTTGCACAGTTAAAGGAAGCAATTGCCGTTGCAAATGAAACTGGCTTGATCTTTATGGAGGCGAGCTGGAACCGCTGGCATCCGCGCACTCTGCGCCTTAAAGAGATTGTTGATTCAGGTGTGATTGGTGAAGTAAAGACAATTCGCTCCGCATTTACCTATGATGGTTTAGATCCTGCAAATATCCGTGCGATCTACGAACTCGGCGGTGGTGGTCTTTACGATCTTGGACCTTATTCAGTTGCTGCTCCAATCTGGTTAATGGACTTTGCGCCAGTAAGTAATATAAAGACCGATGTGAAGTGGCATCCCGGCGGATGCGACGAAACAGTTACAACTTCATTTGATATCGGTGGAGCACATGCCGAAGCGCTAACTTCAATGAATACTCCCAACACCCTTTACTTTGATGTGGTTGGCACAAAAGGTCGAGTCTCCATGACCGGAAACGATGCCTTTAACTCGCATAACAAACCAAGCACCCTCGAAGTTGAAGTTGATGGAAAGGTTACGGTTGAAAACTTTGCCGCTTGCGATCCTTATCAACTAATGGCAGATGCCATGTCGCGCCGGATTCGTGGGGGAGAAGGCTGGCTTATGCCGCATTCTCAATCAATCGCTTTCGCAGAAGTTTTTGAACGAGCCTTTGAGGTAATGGGACGCCCCTAGTTAATGTCTGCACCACTCTGGAGTCCTGGTAAATCCAATAACCCTTCACTCATTAAATTGAATGAGCTGGCAAAGGCTAAGGATTTCTCAGAACTTCATAAGTGGTCGATAGATAACTCTGCTGCTTTCTGGAAATTCGTTGTAAGTGATTCAGAAATAGTTGGCGATTTTGGAGTCACCGCAATCTCTGGCTCTGGTTTTTTTCAGACTGAATTCTTTCCAGGCGCCAAGTTAAATGTGGTCGATACCTTACTTAAAGGAGATCCGGACCAAATAGTTATAACTGAGATCTCCGAATCCGGGCAGCGCCGCACATTTACAAGAAGTGAAGTTAGAAAGTTATCTAACCAAGTTGCACGTTCGCTGTTAGATGCGGGTGTTGTAGAAGGTGATGTAGTTGCTGCCTGTGTGGCAAATACCGCAGATGTGGTTTCTTTTGCTCTCGGTGCGCTCAAAATTGGAGCGATCTTCTCAAGCACATCCGCAGATTTCGGTGCGGCAACCGTTTTAGATCGTTTTCAGCAGATCTCACCAAAGGTTCTCGTAGTTACCACAAATTATGAGTACAACGGCAAACAGATCGATTGTCTAGAGAAAATCAGCGAGATCGTTGCTGGATTGCCGACGTTAGTAAAAGTCATTTCTATCGGCTCGAAACCCAATCCTTATCTTTCATTTAGCGAATGGCTTAGCAGAAGTGATGGGAGTAAAGAAATATCGGTTAAGGGCTCCTTTGACCGCCCTGGATTTATCCTCTTTTCATCTGGAACAACAGGTAAGCCAAAGTGCATAGTTCATAGTGCAGCCGGCGTAATGCTAAAGACGTTAAGCGAACAGCGTTACCACCTAGATATTCGCGATGGGGATAAAGTCTTTTACTTCACTACCTGTGGCTGGATGATGTGGAACTGGTTAGTTGCATCCCTTGCAACTGGCGCTGGCATTGTTTTATTCGATGGAAACCCAATGTATCCAGCACCAGAAAGGCTCTTCGATATCGCAGAACAGGAAGAGCTAACCTTTCTTGGAGTTTCTGCAAAGTACATCGATTCACTCCGCAAGATCGAACTTAAGCCGAGCCATTCGCATAACCTTTCAAAGTTAAAAACAATTGCATCTACTGGTTCACCGCTTAGCCATGAAGGCTTTGCATACATTTACGAATCAGTTTCACCTACGGTCCACTTGGCATCAATTTCTGGCGGCACTGATATTTGTGGCTGCTTTATGTTGGGCTGGCCTGAACTTCCAGTATTTGCGGGGCAGATACAGGTGCCTGCGCTCGGCATGGATGTGCAAGTTTTGAATTCGGATGCAAGCCTGACAAAACCTGGAGATAAAGGCGAGTTGGTTTGCGCCAACACATTTCCTTCTGCACCACTTTTCTTCTGGGGCGATAAGGAAAATGAGAAATACCTGGCCTCTTACTTTGAAAAGTTTCCCAATATCTGGACCCATGGCGACTTTGTTGAGCCAACCCAAGAATCTGGTTTCATCATGCATGGCCGATCTGATGCAACCCTAAATGTTGCAGGTGTGCGAATTGGAACCGCTGAGATCTATCGCATTACCGAGGAGTTTGAAGAAGTTCTAGAAAGTTTGGCAGTAGCTCAGAAATACGAGAGCGATACGCGGGTAGTTCTCTTCCTTAAGTTAAAACCAGGTTCTGATCTCACAGATGCTCTCTCCGACCAGATAAAGCAGGCGCTCAAGCAGAAAGCGAGCCCGCGCCACGTGCCGGCTTTGATATTGCAGGCGCCAGATTTTCCGAGAACAAAGAGTGGAAAATTGGTTGAGCTAGCGGTTACGAGAGCAGTAAATAAAGAGCCAATCGATAACTTAGGAGCGTTAGCCAATCCTGATTGTCTGGAATGGTTTAAAGACTTAAATCTTTAACTCTCTCCCAAGTACGTGAACTCCAAGAGTTGATTAGCGCCTGCTGCACGCTGACCACATCGACTGCCTCTTTAAAGCTCTGTCCGAACTTCGTACCTTCAGCGATTGATTGCATAAATGAATAATCTTCAATCGCCACGAGATCTTCAAAGCCAATCGCGTTGGCTTGTCCCGGAACGAAAGCGCCATGGAATGGGAAGCGATCGCCACCGTAGATAGTGGTGTAGCCAGTGTTTAGCGAGGTACCTAGTTCGTAATACTGAAGTTCATTTATCTTCTCTAAGTTCCACATCAGCGAGCCTTTAGTACCGTAAATTTCAAATGCGTTCTGGCTCTCTGGGCCAACTACTGTGCGGCTTACTTCAAAGGTACCTGTGGCGCCATTCTCAAATGTGCAGAGCATCGATGCAAAGTCTTCGTTCTCTACATCGCCCTTTGGATCAGTTGCCTTACCGCGTGAGTAGTGTCCAGCATTTCCGGAAGGAAGCGGGCGTTGCTTAATAGTGGTGTTCTGCATTCCAACTACTTCAGAGATGCCACCGACTAAGAACTGCGCCATGGAAACGCTATGGCTAAGAATGTCGCTAGATACTCCGTAACCAGCATCGGCTAATTTAAATCTCCAAGTTAGAAGACCGAGTTCGTCGCTGCCATACATACTTAAGAAACGACCGCGGTAATGTGTAATGTCGCCAAGTGCACCACTTGCAATGAGATTCTTGGCATGAAGCACTAAAGGCGCCCAAACATAGTTATATCCAACGCCAGTTGGAACACCAGCGGCAGTTGCTAACTTGTAAGCCTGAACTGTCTGTTCTGGCTTTCCACCAATTGGCTTCTCGCTAAATACTGCTTTGCCAGCTTTCGTGGCAGCTTCGATCATTGGCAGGTGCAACATATTTGGTGCAGTAACCCAGACAGCATCGACATCATCTGCAGTTGCCGCTTCCATCCAATCGCCAGTTGCGCGCTTGAAGCCATAGTTTTTTACAGCGCTCTCTTGGCGCGCTGGATCTACGTCTGCACAAACTTGCAAGACAGGCTCAAATGAACGATCTGGAAATAGTGAAGGAATACGTAGCGCAGAACGTGAATGCGCCTGTCCCATCCAACCTAACCCAAGGACGGCGATGCGGATCTCTCTCTTCATTTACTTACCTTTCCATACTTTCCCATTGGCGGAAGTCATTGGACAACGTGGATCTTGTACCTGATCATTCCAGGAATCGCGGATCCAGTGATGCGCTGGATCATCGCAGAAAGCCATGCTGCGCTCTGGTGCAGGCCCAGCCATAACGTTTAAGAAATACATTGGATATTCAGGTGAGGCAATTGATGGACCGTGATAACCGTGAGGTACAACGTAGGTATCTCTATCGTGCAAGGTAACGGTTTCATCGACGGTTTCATCGACGGTGTAAACGTGGAAGAAGCCAACACCTTCAGGATCTCCATGATCTGAACCATCTTTGCCGATCTGGAAGTAATAAACCTCTTCGTTAATTGTTGGGCAACCCGGGAATTTATCGTGA
>Ga0315902_10002371_pt1 | contig 29424 bp, 28 predicted proteins | sample LakEriMetagenome_9_FD_203523 | JGI IMG/M metagenome (GOLD analysis project Ga0315902, IMG submission 203523) | Freshwater fungal communities from buoy surface, Lake Erie, Ohio, United States - Buoy 12 MA117 | ecosystem: Environmental > Aquatic > Freshwater > Lake > Lake biofilm | place: USA...
AACAATTGCACCAGTCCACCGATCAAGATCGAGACGACGGCCGTCAGGGCCAACGCCAAAAGAAGCTCCAGAAGCGAGAAACCGCTTCGGAGCACCGGTTGGTTCTCCGGCTCCAATCGATCGTTTTGCTTGGTGAAAGTTCGCTGGATCACTGCACACCTCCTGCCGGGGCTGCAGCCCCCGATGCGCCACCTGCCCCCGATGCGCCACCTGCACCGGTCGAGCCACCCGTGCCGGTCGACGCCGCCGGAAGGGTATCGAGACCGAGCGCCGGATCGATCATCCAACGCACAATGTAGAAAACCTCTTTGTTCTCATCGGCTCCCGCTTGGTCCGTCACGCTGAGTCGGATTCCTACCATGTCCTTGCGCGCAGCCGATTCAGTCTGCAGTTGAAAATACCAAGTCCCCCGGGGGACCGTATCGGTTATGGGCATCCATCCGACGGCTCCTTGCAAGGGGATCGCTCCGGTTACGACCTCGGCCATTTTGGATTCCGCAAGGATCTGTGCGGTGGCCAATCGGTGGGCGATCAAACCGTTGTCGGTGGCTGTGCGTGTGATTTGGGCCAAGATGGCCGCTGACATGGCCAGGATCGCGAGGGCCAAGACGACTTCGAGAAGACTCATGCCGAGTCTGGACGAAGTTCCCGAGGGTAATCCGGACCGTTGATGTCTAGGCATACTAAAACCCTCCTTGAATTGCAGGACCTGGAGCAATTGCAGGGACTGAGGCAGCATCCACGGGCGACAACCGCACGGAATTCGATCGGCCTGTTACGCCCCTGAGTTGGATCGCCATGCGCCGTCCTCGGGAATCGGCCAAGATGATCTGCGCCGTCGTAGACGAACCGTCGGGATACAACAGAAGCGGAGAGGAGATCCCGCCGGTGGTGGCTACCCCGATGCCACCGATGGGGGGAGCCTCGCCGTTTCTCTGCAGTTCCAAAGCGTTGCGGGCATCGACGACCGTTTCGATCCCGAGAAACTGAACATCCCCGGCGAGTTGTTTTGCATCCTCTCCAAGTTGTCCTGTGGTTATCCCAACGGTCCCCCCGGCGAGTCGATCGGTTTTGACCAATCCTCCGGCATTCATAACCGTCGCGCCTGCGGAGGCATCGGAGTCCTCGTTGCCGCTGAGCCAAGGTTCTATCGAATAACTGTTTCCGTTGAGTGTCGCTCGGAAGACTTGGGCCTGTCCGGTCCGCATCGCTTCGACTCTCGCTTCGAGCAACTCGTTCTGGAGTCGTTCAGCCGATTGGAGCAAGCGACGTCCGTAGATCATCGAGTCCAAGGTAGGGAAAGCAAATGCAGCTATCACCACCAGGATGATCAGTACGAGAATGACCTCGAAAAGCGTGAATCCGTTACGACGCGACGATGTCATCGGAGGTCCCGGATTGTCCATCCGCTCCTAAGCTTCTTAGCTCAAAGGTCGATCCGTTGAGTTTGTACTCGTAGGGACGATTCCAGGGGTCCGAAGGGATTTTGTCGAGCAGTTTGGTCCAATCCCCGGGGTTGGCCAAATCCGCTGGCTGGGTCATCAGCGAGTCGAGCGAGGCGGGCAACTGCTGCATCATCAGTTGGTACTGCTTGACAGCCGAGGAGAGCTGAGCCAATTGTGCCGTTGCAGCACGCTTGTTGGCCTGATCGAGCACGCCGGTGAAGTTACGGATGGCAAAGCCCGCGATGACGACCAAGATGATCAGTACGAGCATGACTTCCAAAAGGGTAAAACCACGGCGGAAGTTCCGGCTAGATCTGCGATTGTTTTTCATAATTAATCCTCCAATTTCGTATGGTAAAGCGTTCTATTGAATTTTAAATCGACTCGTTTGCGACCCGATGCTGGCGGTTCGTTCGGCGATGTTTTACCCCAAGGTGTTGGCGCTGTTAAGGACCGGGAGCATCAGCGCCAGGACCACAAACATGACCAGACCCGCCAGGATCAAGAGCATCACGGGTTCGAGCAGTCGGATGACCGTCTCGAGCCTTCGAAATGTCGTTCTTTCCAAGTTCTCGGCGATGTTGACCAATACCGTATCGAGCGTATTGGATTCTTCAGCAACCGAAATCATTTCGACGACTGTCGGTGGAAAGTGACCCGATTTTTCGAGCTGTTTTGCAAGTCTCTGTCCCGCAGTGATCTCCGTACTTGCCGAAGCGACCGCTTCGGAAAGTATTTTGTTTCCCGCGGCGTTGCGACTGATATCGAGCGACCTTAAGATTGGAACCCCGTTCTTGAGCAAAGTTCCGAGCACACGGCAAAAACGGGCGACCGCGAGGTTAAGAAAAACCCCACCGATCAACGGGGTTTTGATTTTGATCAAGTCGGCTCGGTACTGGCCTTCGGTCGTATCGAGGTACTTCTTGAGCAGGAGGACCAGACCGGCGATTGCACCGAGAACCACCCACCAATAGTTTTGAACAAATTTGCTGATCCCGAGCAACAGCTCGGTCGCAGCCGGCAAGCCTTCTTTGGCTCGCATGCTCTGGAAGATTCCTTCGAATTTCGGCACGAAGAAAATCAAAAGTACCGTCACGACGACCACACCGACGCCCATGACGAAGACGGGATAAGCCAACGCTCCGAGCGTTTTGCCTTTGAGTTCTTCTTGCTGCTCGACGAACCCCGAGACGCGTTCGAGGGCGTCTTCGAGAAACCCCCCTTCGCTCCCAGCGCGGGTCATATTGACAGCCATGTCGTTGAAGATTTTTGGGTAACGGGCCATCGCATCGGGCAACGATTCGCCTTCTTCGACCTTGGCTTTGATCTCCGAGATTGCGTTTCTGAGCGTACGGCTCGAGCCGCTCTGTTGCGAGAGCACCGAGAGGGCTTTGAGCATCGGTACGCCGCTTCGAAGCAGCGAGGCCATCTGGCCATAGAACGAGGCCATCTGCGAACCGCTAACGCGGCCGGTTTTCCGTACTTGCCGGGTCTTGTCGAGTTTGATCGAAATCGGAAACAGGGACTTCGACCCGAGTTGCATGGCTGCATCCCGAGTGCTCGCGGCCGTGACGCTACCCGTGACGGACTTTCCGGCAAGATCTCTTGCGATGTAGGCGAAATCAGGCATGTGAAACCTCGCTGCTTGGTTGCGTCTTGACGATCCTAACCAATGCTATCCCCTTTGGTCGCCCGTAGAACTTCATCCATGCTGGTGGTCCCTTCGAGTACCTTGCGGAATGCATCCATTCGCAAGGTCAACATTCCATGCTTGAGACCTAGCTTCTTGATTTCGAAACTGCTGGCTCGATCGTGCGCCAACTGACGGATCTCTTCGTTGGTAATGAGCAGTTCATAAATACCAAACCGGCCCGAGTAGCCTAGACCACGACAGACTCGGCATCCCTCGGGCATGTAAAGGGGCTTTCCGTCGAGCTGTTCCCAAGGGAAATCCCGGGGCAGTTCGTCGCGTGTGGGATGGTAAGGTTTCTTGCACTGAGGGCACAGACGGCGAACGAGCCGTTGGGCCATGATCCCTTCGACGGTGCTGGCGACCAAGAAAGGTTCGATTCCCATGTCGATGATCCGGGTGAACGAACCGGCTGCATCGTTGGTGTGGAGTGTGCTGAATACCGTGTGACCGGTCAACGAAGCTTGGATGGCGTTTTCGGCCGTTTCAGCATCCCGAATTTCCCCGATCAGAACGATGTCCGGGTCATGCCGAAGAATGCTTCGCAACGAGGCAGCAAAGGTCAAACCGATCTTGGGGTGGACCTGGATTTGGTTGATCCCATCGAGTTGGTACTCGACCGGGTCCTCGGTCGTGATGATCTTGTTCTCCGAAGATCGAATCTCCAAAAGAGAACTGTAAAGCGTGGTCGTTTTACCCGAGCCGGTCGGGCCGGTAACAAGGATGATCCCGTGGGGGATGCGGATCAACTCGCTGAACTGACGATAGGTTTCCTCCCCCATACCGAGGCTTCGCAAGTCGAACTTCATGGCCCCCTTGTCCAAGATCCGCATGACAAGGCTCTCGCCGTGGATCATCGGGATGACCGAGACGCGAATGTCGATTTCCCGACCGTGGACCCTGAGCTTGATTCGCCCGTCCTGAGGCAATCGCTTCTCGGCGATGTTCAACTTGGCCATGATCTTCAAACGCGAGATGATGGCAGCTTGGAAACGGTTGATTTCCGGAGGCACAGGTTGGGTCTGAAGGATACCGTCGATGCGGTAGCGTACGACGATCCCCCCGGCTTGGGATTCGATGTGCACGTCACTGGCCCGAGCGTCGATCGCTTCGACTAGGATCTCATTGACGAGCCGAACGACCGAGGCTTCCTGCGCCTGTTCGCTCAGCTCGCTGCCGTCGGCCTCGAATTTTTCGAGCAGCTCGATCTCGTCGTCTTCGTCGCTCCGGGCGGCCATAAGGCCTTCGACCGTTTCGCTACCGACACCCAAGTGTTTCTTGACGAGCTTGGCGATCTCAATCTTCTCGGCTACCAGCGGGACGACTGCACAATTCAGGGCCGCGGCGGCTTCGTCGAGTGGGTAGAGCTCGAGCGGATTGCTCGTTGCGACATAGACGCGACGGCCTTCCTTCCTGACCGGGAAGATCGCATGGCGATAAATTAGTTTTTGTGGGAAGGACTGTAGCAAGGAAAGATCGACGTTGGCCTCTCGCAGATCGATGTAATCGATCCCGAGTTCATCGGCGATCGCCTTGAGCGCGACTTCCTCTTTGATGAATCCCTTTTGCACGACGCTCTCGAGAATCCCGCCGCCGTTCATCGCCGCGCGCGACTCGTCCATTTGGGCTTGGTTGACCAGCCCGCGTTGTACCAAAATATCTCCAGCTTCAAGCATCATCGATTCGATTACCTTGCGTTAGCGATTGCCTCGGGTATTTCGGTTTCCGCCGCCGGTGTTGCCACCGCGTGTGTTGCCACCGCCAGTGTTGCCACCGCCAAATCCTCCTCGGTTTCCACCGAAGCCTCCCCCGCCAGCACCCTGCGCGCCGAATGGGTTGCCACCCCCTCCTTGCATGCCACGGAAGCCTTGACCCCCACCTTGGCCTCCCATACCCGGGACGCCGAACATCATGCCTGGGTTGCCACCTGCTGCGTTGGGAAATCCCATCTGCATACCACCACCTGCATTCCCGCCCCCAAATGCGCCTGGATTGAAATTCCTGAACGCTTGGAATGGGTTGGCTTGGGGTTGATTGCTGTTGGCAGGTGAGGAAGTTTGGGGATTGGTCGTCGAGGAGGTCCTGGCTTGAGCTCCAAAGACCGACGAGAGTGCCGATCGGACGGTGTTGGGATTGATCCCGGCGATCGGAGCGACGACAAAACTATCTTCGCTGCCCTCTGCGGTATTATCGAGCATGGTGACGAATTCTTCGACTTGTTCAAACAATTGCTTGGGTGCAACGACGATCAAGGAATTGTTTTTCTTGTCGCTGGTGATGGTCATCGTCGATTCCTTGAGCTCCTTGGGGGCCGCTCCACGCCGTCCTCCACCCCCTCCGCCACCGCGAAGGGCTTCGATGAACTCTTGAGGGCTTGGCGGACGCTGCGCGTTCTGCGCACCGGCGGCGCCTCCGAGACGATCGGCAAACACACTCCGCACCGTCGTTTCGACTTCGGTGACCGAGGCATTTTTAAGGTAGATGATGTTCGGTGTACCGCGGGTTTGCGGGTCGACAGGGCTGTTGTCGGTGTCGATGATCTGAATCAATTCTTCGATCAACTGCATATCGAGCGGGTTGGCTTGGACCCATAGGGCGTTGAGCCGAGGGTCGGCGGTGATCGAAACCTCACCGCTGGAGGTCGACGTGCTGCTCGACGCCGCCGAGCCCCCTCCGCCGCCCATACCCAAAAGGCTTCCAAGGAATCCGCCGCCACCGAGAACACTCGATGCGACTTCGCCGAGCAGGCCGCCACCCCCGGCCGAACCGCCACCGCCGGAGGAAGCTCCGCTGAGGACGCCTCGGATGAGCTCTTCGGCTGCCAAGGCCGAGATATGCTTGAGGTAGATCACCGTCGGTTCCGAAGGCCCTGAGGCCATTTGCTCCTGAACCACTCGGGAGATCTCATCGAATTCGTTGAGCAGTTGGGGATCATCGCTCGTGACGATCAAGCCCGCTGGGCCTTGGAAAACTCGCAGTTCATTTTTCCCTCCGACCGGTTCGCCTGGGCTGCTCGGTGGTTGGTCCGAAGGGCTCGCAGGGTCACTCGACTCGACTGGATCTTGATTGAGCTTGGTGTACCGCACACTCGAGACGGACGATACGCTGTTGGGGAACTTAAGCGGCTCGTTCGATGCGGCCTTTTGGCCCGGTACCTTATCGGCAGCCGGTTGAGGCTGAGCTTCGGGTCGAGAATTAGGTTGCGAATTGGGCTGGGAATCAGGCTGGGCCTCGGGTTGAGCAGGTGCTCGGTTGTTAGGCTGGTTGCCACCACCGGATTCGATCTTGCGAATTCTTCCTTTTTGATTGGTCGCCTGCCAGAGCACATCGATTTGATCGAGGAACTTGTCGGCGGACTTGCCTGAGTAAGGCAAGAATCGAGCTTTTTCGCGGAGTCCATCGAGGGTCGGGCCAGTGCTTTCGACCTTCTTGAGCAGCTCTCGAACTTGAGAGACCTCCTGAGGTGTGCCTTGGACCATGATTCTCCGAGCGATCGTATCTCCGTAGAAAATAGGTCCCTTGGCTCCGCCGTCTTTGTCTTTAGCGCTCGATTTCCCGAAGAACTTTTCGAGGGTCATGATCGCCGCTTGGGTATCCATTTTCCCAAGGTCGATGACCTCGAAATCGCTGGTCTGGCCCGAGAGGGTTTCGATGATTTCTTCGATGGTTTTGTGATCGGTCGGAGTTGCCCGAGCGATGATGTTGTTGGATTTTGGGTCCAGAGCCAAGTTGATATTTGTCTGGCCAGAGAACTGCGTTTGCAGTACATCCATCGTTGTTTGAGGGTCGGAGCCTCGAATGTTATGGCTCCGCACAGCGACTTGTTCGGCTGTCGTCGAAGAGCTCTTGCTATCGGTTTGCTCGACGTCGACTTGGGTCACGAGGTCCCTGAGCTTTTGTAGCTTGTCAGGGGTTCCGGTCGCGTAGAGGGTCGTTCCAAAGGCGTCGGTCGAAATGCTCAGATCTTCCGAAACATTGGCGTTGTCCTTGAGCCCCAAAAGGGGCCTTGCAATCCCGAGAAGCTCCTCGGAACTCATGTTCTTGAGCGCGATCGCAACGATCTTGGACATCCGGCCCGCATCGGGCATCTCGGAGCGTTCGATCGTCTCGCGGATCATCCTCAACTTGCCACCCGTCTCGGTCACGAGCAACTGATTGGCAGATGGCAACGCAACGATTGAGCCCTGAGGACCGAGCAGCGGCTTGACCTCCTTCTCGGCCTCCTCGACGCTCAAGCGTGAGAGCATGAAAACGGTTTTGCAAATCTCGAAATCCCCGCGTGTGTCGAGGTCCTTGGAAGGAACCAATTCGGTCAACTCACGGATCAAGCCGCGGACAAGTTCTGGATCTCCAGCCCCCAGGTCGATGCACAGCAGCGCACGTTGCTTGCGGACCAGCGTGTAGCCTCGATTCAGCAGCACGCCGTTCATGATATCCATCGCTTGGGAAACACTGTAGACGCGGTACGGATCGCGGTAGGTAAACGTCCCAGGAGGGAAAAAATCGGTCTGAAGGCTCAACTCGGCTTCTTTGGCAAGCCATTTCAACACATCCGACCAAGGTGCCGAGTTGAAGTTCACTCGGAGCCCGAATTCGCCAGGAACCCCCGTCGGGACCGACGAGGAATTCGCCTCGCGGCTCGCCATCGGAGCCCCGTCCTTCGACTCGCCCGGGGCCTCTAGGGCCCCTTGTGCGACCGTCGCTGGGTTCGAGTCACTCGGCTCGGTAGGCTTGCCCGCGATCGGTCCGATCATTCCTGCCCATTTGGTCCTCTGCTCGTCGTTGAGAACTTCATTGAGCTGCTTGGACAACTCCAAAGCCCCCTTCTCAGGGCCGAGTTGGCGCATCAAGCCTCGCTTGCCCTCGACAATCGTCTGTATTTTTGCCAATTGCTCTTCGTTGACCGCAAGCGATCCGGCGATTTGAGGTTCGAGTGCTGCGGCCAATCCAAGCCCCTGGAGCCGCAACTGCTCGGCTCGCACTTGCTGCTGGGCGTTGAGCATCGTCATCCCGGCGATCTCGACCGAACGCAGGTTTTGGCGGGCTCGCTCCTTGCGCTGGATCGGATCCTCGATCGACCGCAACTCAGCAGCAAAATCGATCGCCTTGCCCTCGTGCTGCTTGACCAAATCACGCAACTTCGTCAACTGCTCGTCGCTGAGTCCCAAATCGGCGGCGATGTTCGGTTCGGTCAACGCAGCAAGCACCCCGACAATGTCCGGATTGCCGTCGCTGCGTCCTTCGTTCGGGGCGGCCATCGAAATGGCACACGATAGAAGTAAACTGCCGAATAGCTTGGAGTTCCGACGCAACCTAAGAGATCGGCGGTTGGTGTTTCGCATAGTTTTCGTTGCCGCAATGGATCGCTGAGACTTAAGGAGTTGATCGATTCGAGGGGTTCTGCAGGTTGAGCCGACCCTGACTGTAGTTCAAAGTCAACAATTTCCCAGGTCTTTTGCTCGGCTAAGGAAACATTCCAGCCCAACAAGTCCCCAAAAATGCCGGTTTTGATAGCAAATAACCCATTTGCCACCTTGCCTTGCATTCCTGCAAACCCCTTGTTTTGTCAAAGGTTTCGAGCCTCAGGCGTGCTAAAGCCGGAAAGCTTTGCGGTTTGGGAGGTTTGCAGGACCCAGGCAAGCTGCCTTACTAGAATTCGATACCCGCTTGGGAATCTTGGATTTGCAAACGTAATACAGGGTGTTAAGGGGCCCGCTTGCGCAGTTTCCTTTGGAGCGATCTTCGATGGATCCCCAACCGCCGCGACGCCTCGGAGATGTTGTTGCTGCAGTCGGCAAGTACGCGATGGATGTGCTCCCATTCGGCTTGAGCCAACGTCGGCACGGGTATTTCCTCGTCGGACTCGGGCATTTCGACGTCGGTACCCCCGCGTTTGAAGGCGTTGAGGATGTCGTCGACATCGGCTGGTTTGGGAAGAAAATTCACCGCTCCGAGTTTGATCGCGTCGATGGCAGTAGCGATGCTGCCGAACCCCGAAAGGATCAGCACGCGGACTTCAGGCGAAATTTGCTTGATGTCCTGAATGAGGCTCAGCCCGGATCGCCCGGGCATACGAAGGTCCACGACGGCAAGATCCGTCGGGGTGAGTTTGAATTTTTCGACCGCTTCGTCACAAGTCCCTGCCACGAGCACCCGGAATCCTCGTTCCTCAAAAGCTTCGGCAAGGCGATCGCGAAGGATGATGCTGTCGTCGACGAGCATGATGCTCGTGAGGCCCGAAAGTGCGTCTGATTCGCCCGACATAGTTTTCACTGCCCGTTGATGAATTCGAAACGATCACGCGCCAAGCGAGTCGATGCGGCTTTATTGTAATCCATCCTAACGTAGTTCATCAGTGCCTTGATGCTCCATCGATCGTCGAGTTTCCTTGCTCGGGATTCCATCGGGGTGATGGTACTGATCATACAGTCCGCGCAATCCGACGAGTTCGAGCCGGATATTTCGCAGCCCGGATTGCGAAATCCAGTTGCAATAAGCATCGATCGTGCCGGCTAATTCGAGCGTGACGCTCTGGTTTTTGGTTTCCAGGAGTCGAATGCCACCTGGTAGATCGCTCAAGCCACCCCCTGGGGCACCCTCCGGGCCGATCTCGGCGCGAAGCAGGTGCGTGGTTCGCACTTCGTCGAGCCTCGCTGTCCGAACGATCTTGCCCTGTCTCAAGACCCCGACTTGGTCGCATAGACTCTCGATCTCGCTGAGGATGTGCGAGCAAAGCACGACGGTCGATCCTTGCTGATGGATCTCTTGGATCAAATCGATGACGGTGAACCGCACCGAGGGGTCAAGGTTTTCGGTCGGTTCATCGAGAATCATCAAGGGGCTCGGGCAGCCCAAGACGCAGCAAATCGATAGCTTCCGACGCATCCCGGTCGACATGAAAGCGACCCGACGCGAGAGGTCCAGGGCCAATCGATCGGCGTATCGCATCGCGGCGGTTTTGCTTCCTCGCGGATGCATCGAGGTAAAAAACTCGATGCAATCTCGGCCTCGCATCATCCGAAAAAGCTTCGGCTCGGCGGGCAAATACCCGACGCGCTGCCGGACGAGCAAACTCTGGGTGCAGCAGTCGAGCTCCTGGACGCGTGCGCGCCCTGAGGTCGGCTGTAGGTAGCCCAACAAGCACCGGATGAGAGTGGTTTTGCCTGATCCGTTGGGTCCAAGCAATCCGAAGATGGAGTTTTCATAAACCTTCAGGTCGCATTCGTCCAACGCCCGAAATGTCCCGTACTGCTTGGTGAGTTTGTCGACCGAGAGGATTGCAGGTTGCAGGTTCGATTGTGCCATCGGGAAAAGCCGTTTTCGATTGGAGCCGTCGGAATAGGAGCTATGATACTCCATGGTCCGAGTCAGAAGACGCTCTGCTCGGCAAAGGGAACCCAAAGTCGGATTATACGCAGTGGATCGAGCAACAAGTGCCCAAGCGCCCAAGGAGCAAGATTTGCACTTTTACGGACAACCCGATCCGCTGGGACTCAGGCAACTGAAGGAAGCCTGGGATTCGCGGGAATTGCTCCTGAGTTTTTTTCAGCGCGACTTGCTGATCCGTTACCGACAAGTCTTCGTCGGAGTCCTCTGGGTTTTGATCCAACCCCTGCTTGGGACGCTAATCTTCCTGTTGCTCTTCTACTTCATGGGCGCTTCGGGGGCTGCCAGTGGCTCGACGACCGCATTTTGGAAAGATGCCTCGGTGATTCTTCTTGGTATGCTCCTTTGGCAATTGGTCAACAATTCGCTTCGAGACGCCACAGGTTCGCTGGTCAACTACCGTCATGTGATCACCAAGATCTATTTTCCGCGCATGCTCCTGCCCCTCTCGAGCTTGCTCTGCGCGCTGTTCGATTTGGCCGTCGGTGGGGTCCTGCTGATCCCGCTTGCCGCTTGGTTCGGACAAGGCTTGCACTGGTCGACAAGTTGGGCTGGATTGCTCGCCGTCGTTTGGCTGGCTCTGTTCTGCTTTGGTGCGATCCTTTGGCTGAGCTCTCTGAACGCTCAGTATCGGGATGTCGGATATGTCCTTCCGTTTCTTATGCAAATCGGCATGTTCCTCTCGCCAGTTGTCTATGGGTTTGACCGCATCGAAAGTTCACTGAGTTACTTCTGGCAGATTGTCTACTGCGCCAATCCAGTGGCAAGCTGCATCGGGCTGGCTCGGTGGGGGCTCCTCGGATCCCCGCTCCCACCGATCCTGGGATTGGCACTCGCTGCGCTGCTGACCCTCAGCCTAGTTATCTCTAGCTTGGTCTGGTTCCAACGCAGCGACCAATGGATGGCAGATCGCATATGATGCCAGGTCAAAACTCCATTCAAAATTCCATCCAAAATTCACGGCAAAACTCGGTAGCGATCCGCCTTGAGGATGTCTCGAAACGGTTTCGCCTCGGAACCATCGGCGAACATCAACGCTTGACCGAGGCGATCTCCTCCAGGCTCAAATCGCTCTTCAAACCCCAAGCTGCGGCTTCCAACGCGCAGCCCAAGGACTTTTGGGCCTTGAAGAATATCTCGTTTGATATCCAACGCTCCGAGGTCGTCGGAATCATCGGCCACAACGGGGCAGGAAAAAGCACCTTGCTCAAGATCCTCTCGAGGATCGTCACCCCGAGCTCCGGTCGCGTGGGAGTCCAAGGCCGCATCGGAAGTCTGCTCGAAGTGGGTACAGGTTTCCACCCGGAATTGACCGGACGAGAAAACATCTTTCTCAACGGCGCAATCCTAGGAATGAAACGCACCGAAATTCGCAATCGCTTCGATAAGATCGTCGAGTTTGCCGAGATCGGCCCTTTTCTCGATACCCCAGTCAAACGCTACTCGAGCGGTATGACCGTCCGCTTGGGATTCTCCGTCGCTGCCCACATGGAACCCGATGTTCTGATCATCGATGAAGTCTTGAGCGTCGGCGACCAAGCTTTTCAAAACCGTTGCATGGGAAAAGCCACCGAGCTGGGCAACCAAGGCCGCGCCATTCTGGTGGTCTCCCATAACCTTGCGGCAATCTCCAATATCTGCTCGCGCGCGATCCTGCTCGAACAAGGTACGATCGCTCTGGATGCTTCCCCCAAAGAAACGATCCAGAAGTACCTCCAGTCCATGCGCTACGATGCGGGCAGGATTCAATGGGAACCAGAACAAGCCCCCGCAAGCCAGGAGGTTCGACTCCACGCGATCTCCGTGCGCAATGCCCAGAATCCCTCGAGCTCCAATCAAGTCGATATCGATCAGCCGATCGTCATCGAGCTAGATTATGAGGTGTTGGTCCAGGGCGCTATCAACACGATTCAAATCCACCTCAAGGACGAAAACGGGGTCTTTGTCTTCTCGTCTGCCAATGCCCCTTCGATGAGCCTCCAGACCGACGAGACCTTTGGGAAACCCCTCGATGTGGCGCGCTATCGAACCGCATGCACCGTTCCTGCGAACTTTCTCAACGATAGTCGATACATCTTGAGCGTTTTCCTAGGCCCACAGATCGGTAAGCCGACGATTCAGTGCGATTCGGTCCTGGCCTTTAGCGTCCTCGACACAGGAGCAATGCGCAAGGAATTCCTTGGCTCTTGGTACGGACCTGTGATCCGCCCTCGTCTCGCTTGGTCGAGCCGACCGATCGATCTAGGGGATTCCTAAGGAAACCAAAAAAACGTTATTGGAAGATTTACTTGGCCGTCGTCGGCCCGTTAGCCTTCGAGGTATTATTCGACGCGTTGTTCCCCGAGGTTTTTTTGTCGGCGACGCTGCTGGTCCTAGGGCTGCCCGCCGTGCGAGGCTCAAGCTTGGCCGATACGACTCGGTCCTCAAGCCGCGAGGAATACTCCAAAAGACTGCCTGCACCCGAAAAGGACACGACTTGGTGGTCCCAAGCGAGTTCCTTGGAAATCATGCGGCCTGCGTCGACGTCGAACTGGATGATCCCGTTGCTCAATTGCTGCATGACTTGCGCTTCCTCGGTCGGATCGTTGACTGGCGAAAGCGGCTCGCTTCGAACCGAAATCGTCGCCACGCCCGCACTGACCTTATCGAGCTTAAAGAATTCACGGAACTTGATCATCCGGGACGTTCCATCCTTGCGCTCGATGCGCAACTCGCGAGGAATCTCCCAAGTCGCACCGACGGCGACGGGAGCTTCCGGCAAAGGCAAGGTGATGTCTCCCATTCCCATATGAGGCGGATCGTTCGAATCGCTCCGCGCGATGACCATCCCTCGGGCGTCGATCCGCAGGGTCGAGACCACCTTGCCGATCGTATCGACGGCCCCTGCAAATTGCACGGGTATCTGCTCGCTCGGCTCCTTGGTGTTGTAGCGTATCTCTTCGTTGGTTCCGAACTGCTGGGAAAGATCGACCGCTTCGACAAGGTACTCAAACGTGGTGAACTGCTCGTCGGATTCCAGGACATACCAAGCCTTATCGGTGATCGTGCGGCTCGAAGCGTCCTGCTGGACCGAGTTGATCCGTGTGCTGTTTTTCGATAGATGGGTCACCTCGTTGCGAAGCATCAGTCCGGGTTCAAAGCGGTACCGCAAAAGGTAAGTCTCAGCACCTGGGCTCGCGGGTGTTTCCTTCAAGACCTTGGGCTCGACTTTCCGAAGTTTCGTACCCGCTTGGGTAACCAAGATTTCGGAATCGGTATCGGAATCGGAGGCCGAATCCGAAGCGGTCTGGGGCCGGCCGATTTGGGCCTGGGCGCTGGTGCATACGAAACAAAGGGCGGTAAAAAGCAGCGTGGAGATGGCAAACCGTCGCATCGTCAAAGCCTCACAAGAGAACAGAAAATCGAGCTTTGAGGTCTGATAGCAAAACGGACCCTGGCAGGTCAAGTCCGAACGGTCTGTGCTCTATCTCCTTAGTCGTCTCCACTGGGCTTTCGCTTGCCTTTGCGGTCCTCATCGTCTTTCGGGGATCCGCGGTCTTTGGATCGATCGCCTCGGAAGGAACTTCCGCGTTGCCTTCGGTTCTTGGACGCGGACCGTTTGGAGTTTTCCCCGGCGGTTGACCCCTGGGATCCATCCCCACCTGAACCGGTGTCTTCGGTGTCGACGGGTTGGCCGACTCGATTTTTGTTGCGTTGGATCTTATCGCGAATCGCGGCGGCCCGTTCGAATTCCATCTCTTCGGCAGCCTCCATCATCTCTTTCTCGAGTTCCTTGAGATACTCTTCGGTGACGATTTTCGGAGGCGCGCTTTGGAGGATCAAATCGCGGGCTTTTTTGCGGAATCGGGCGTGCTCTTGGATACTGGCCGACACACTCTTGCGAACCGTCGTTGGGGTGATGTTATTGGCTAGGTTGTATTCCTGTTGTTTCTTGCGTCGGCGGTTGGTTTCCTCGATGGCGATTTGCATCGCTTGGGTGACTCGGTCGGCATAGAGGATCACTTTCGAGTTGACGTTGCGCGCAGCGCGGCCGATGGTTTGAATCAGCGAGGTCTCGCTTCGAAGAAATCCTTCCTTGTCGGCATCGAGAATGGCAACCAAGGAGACTTCGGGTAGATCGAGACCTTCGCGCAGAAGGTTCACACCAACGATCACATCGCAATGGCCTTCGCGCAAGTCCTTGAGCAGATCGACCCGTTCGAAAGCATCGAGTTCGCTGTGGAGCCATCGGCACTTGATGTCTTGATCGCAGAAGTAGTTGGACAAGTCCTCGGCGAGTCGTTTGGTCAAAGCGGTGATCAAAACCCGATCGCCCATCGCGACGCGCTCTTTGATTTGTCCGAGCAAGTGGTTGATCTGGCCTTGGGCCGGAACGATCTCGATGATCGGATCGAGAAGCCCCGTCGGACGGATCACTTGTTCGACGACTTCTCCGCCGGTCTTCTCCAGTTCGTAATCCCCAGGCGTGGCCGATACATAGACGACTTGGTTGATCTTCTTCTCCCATTCGTCGAATTTCAAAGGGCGATTATCCAGCGCGCAGGGCAGACGAAAACCGTGATCGACAAGACTAGTTTTTCGGTTGTGGTCGCCGAAGTACATCGCGCGGACTTGGGGGATCGTCACGTGGGATTCATCGACGATGACAAAGTAATCTTTTGGGAAAAAATCATGGAGGGTATCGGGAGCTGAGCCTGCCGGTTTGCCTGAAAGAGGACGCGAGTAGTTTTCGATCCCTGGGCAATGGCCTGCGATCGAGAGCATTTCCAAGTCGTATTTGGTGCGCGATTCGAGGCGTTGGGCCTCGAGGATCTTTCCCTCTTTCTTGAACTTGGCCAACTGCTCTTCTAACTCCTTGCGAATCACTCGGATCGCTTCAAAGATCCGTTGATCGTCGGTTACAAAATGCTTGGCCGGATAGATCATCAGGTTCTGCTCGCGCGAGAGCGCCTCGCCGGTCTCCGGATGGATGATCGTCAACTTCTCGACTTCATTGCCCCAGAATTCCAATCGCAATGCGAAATCCTCATAGGGAGGCCAGACCTCGATGGTGTCGCCACGGATGCGGAATTTGCCACGCTCAATGTTCGACTCGGTGCGGAAGTATTGGATGTTGATAAGCTTGAGTAGGAATTCCTCTCGGATCAATAGTTCGCCAAGATGGATTGGGATGACCATCTTGCTGTACATCTCCGGGGATCCCAATCCGAAGATGCACGAGACGCTCGCGACGATGATGCAATCGCGACGGGTGATCAAGGCGCTCGTTGCTGCTAGCCGCAAGCGTTCGATTTCCTCGTTGATCGAGGAGTCTTTTTCGATGTAAAGGTCCTTTTGGGGGATATAGGCTTCAGGTTGGTAGTAGTCGTAGTAACTGATGAAATAGTGGACGGCGTTGCGAGGGAAGAACTCTCGGAATTCGGAGTACAACTGCGCAGCGAGCGTCTTGTTGTGGCTCAGGATCAACGTCGGCCTCTGGACCTGCTCGATGACGTTGGCCATCGTAAATGTCTTCCCTGAGCCCGTTACCCCCATGAGGACCTGCTGGGGCGTTCCGCGACGGAGCCCCCGGACCAAGGACTGGATGGCTTGAGGTTGATCCCCAGCGGGCTTGTAGTTGCTCTCGAGCTCGAACGGTTTGTTGATCATTCGCTAATCGGGGTTTCTAGGCGATGGCGGATCGATGCGCAGGTACCTCGATAAAGCACGGATACGCTGCTCTTTAAAGCCGGAAATCTCGGCCAAATCGTCGAGATGGTCGAAGCCCCCACGCTCGGCCCGGTGGGTCAAAATCGCCTCGATGAGTTTCGGGCCTAAACCGGGGACCAATTGCAACTCCTGGCTGGTCGCTTCATTCAAGTCGACAGTCCAAGGTTGCATAAGTTGCATTTGCGGGGCGAGGCTCTCTGGTTGACTTCGAGATGCCCAAACCGAACCGGCCGCCAGAGCCAACAAGGATGCTACGGCGAGCAAAGCCAATGCGCCATTGCGCACGCTGATCGCCATCGAGACGTTCGATTCCCAATCCTCGCTTTGCATCAGACGACCATCCTTGGAGTCACTCAATCCGTTGGTTCCTTAAGCCCAGATTCCCATCCGGAGGTTAGACCGACTTGAGTTGAGATAGGACCTCGTGAACGATCCGGTTGATGACCGAATCGCTCGCACCCGATGAAATTTCCCGAGCGGGATTCGAACGCGATTGCATGAAGTCGAATCCCGAGAGCATCTCTTGAAGTTTCCCTTGAGCGACATCAGCCGCCGAGGCTTGTTGCGGGGAGAGCGGCTGGCGGGATTCGCCAAGATCCCAGCCTCGGATCCTCGCTCCGCGACGGAAACCCTCAGGGAATTCCAGGGTCGAGAGCATCGCATCAAACAATGGCAATAGCCGGTATTGCAACTGCATGGCCCGATCCCATTGTCCCGCTTTGCAGGATTCGTAGATCGCCCGAGTGAGCTCCGGAACCACTCCGCTCGTCGCATTGGTCCCGCCGTCGCAGCCGATCATGAGCATCGGGACCAAAGCCGCATCCCAACCGGTCATGAAAAAGAAGTCCTTTCTCAATGGCCGCACCTCGGAGATCATTCGCATCATGTGCGGAATGTCTCCAGAACTGTCTTTGATCCCGACGACCCTCGGACACTCCTGCGCAAGTCGCTTGACGGTTGCCACGTCGATCGGCGAGGCGAACAAGGGGATGTTGTAAAGAGTCACGTCGACCGAGACGCGATCAGCGATCTCCTTGAAATAAGCAAAGACTCCATCGGGCGCAAGCCGGTAATAAAATGGAGCCACAATCGCGACGGCTCGACATCCTAGACTGCCGTACAGATCGCAAGCGCGAATCGTCTCGGACACGTTCGCTTCGGCCGCTCCTGCCAAAATCGGAACTCGGCCCTGGGTCTGGTCCACAACGATCTCGATGACCTGCCGACGCTCTTCAGGGGTGAAGCGAACGAACTCCCCTGTGCTGCCGTTGGGATACAATCCATGGACACCTTTTTCAATCAGCCAATCGACGTAGCTACGAAGCTTCTGCTCGTCGAGCCGACCTCGGGAATCCAATGGGGTGATGTTCGGGGTGAAAATACCGGAAAGTGGTTGTTTCATGATGGGTAAGATATCACAATTGCGTAGGTTTTTCCATGCTTGGGCGCGATAGTCTAGGTTTCCCCAATCGATCAAGCTGCCGAATGCTGGCATATCGAGCCTGAGGATGGGGGAAAAAGATTCCGCAGGCCATCAAAAAGGCTACAATCGCGCCATTCGGAATTTCGCAGGTCGGTATTCTTGGTACCGACCCCGCAAGATACCGACTGCGCAAGATTGGAGTAGGATTGCGTAGGATTGGAAAGTGCGACTCGAAAGCGGCAGACCCATGCAGATGTGGATCATCGGACAGACCGGAGGGGCTAGACAGATGGGGATCGATTTTTTCGATCTTCTGATTCGCGGCGGCATCTTCATGATCCCGATCGGCTTGATGAGCCTGCTAGTCGTGACGTTTGTCTTCGATCGTTGGATCGGACTTCGCCGAGGCAAACTGGTGCCTTCTAAGCCCCTGAAATCACTTCGCACTGGGCTTCAACTAGAAACCCTCGATCCGGTGGGTTTGTATAGCCAATGCCGCGGTAATTCGGCCTTCGAGCAGATCGTTCAGTCCGCCTTGTTGCGGACCGGGCGATCCTATGGGGAGATACAAGCTGCCGTCGGCGAGACAGTCCAACGGGAGGTCGATCGGGCTTATGCAAACGTCCGTTGGTTGAACCTAGGGGCTGGGATCGCGCCCCTCTTAGGACTCCTAGGTACGGTCTGGGGGTTGATTCGGGCATTCCACGATACGACCAAACTCACCGCAGGTCAGAACCGCGCCGATTTTCTGGCCGTCGGGATTTACGAAGCGCTCGTCACCACACTTGCGGGCCTGATGGTGGCCATCCCCGCAGCGGTCGCCTCGCATTATTTCGAGGGCCGCATCGGGAGGATTTTTCGGGATATCGAGGAGCAAGTCGGCGTCTTGGTCCGCCGGCTCGGAGGGCTCGAGGGAAAAGTTCGCACCGAGCTCATCGGCCAAGAATTGAAGATTCGGCCAATAGCCAACTCGATTTCTCCTGCCGCAGCCGGAAGTGCAACGCGAATTCCTCCCCCAATCTCTGCCGACGGCTCGGATCGGTGATATGCACCTGATCGGACCTAAGCCAAACGTCACATCGAAAGCATGACTTGAGAATAGGCCCAATAGTAAATAGCCACGCAAAGCCCGATGAGCATCAGCGTATAGACGAGGTTGACCAGCGACCAAATCACCTTCTCGGTCGCGTTAAACGCCGGACTCAGCCAGAGCAGCGGCAGCCCCAATGCACCGGTAACGAAAAAAAGCATCGCCAGTATCACCTTGCGGTTCGACACGAGCTGCTCCCACTCACTCCGTGGGCGACTGGTGCGCTGCGCGTTGGTGCCATGCGATGGAGTCACCGGGATTTCAGTCACCGGCGTTGACTCCCCACGGCTAGTTTCCTGGATATCTTCCTTCGGCAATCTCTTGCTCCCACTGTTTCATCAAAGGCCAATCGATGGCGCAGGTGCCGAAATCCGACAGATGCAGATATCCATCGAGACGCTTGAGCACTCGGTCGATCATCGCAGGGTCCTTGCGAAAGTAAGGTCCATGGCTCGGGAGCAACCACTCGATCGATGAGTCGCGAATCCTCTCCAACGACTTGATGAATGAGGGAATGTCGCTCCCATGATGCGCATCGATCGCTCCGACCCCCTCGTCGCGGTAAATGTTGTCACCGCTGAACAACAAGTTACCGAATTGGAATGCCAATTGGCTATCGGCATGCCCTGGGGTCGACCAGACGACTATCTCTAAACCCCCCACATGGATTCGGTCTCCATCCTTGACCCGATGCTCGACGCTCACCTTGGGCATCGGCTCAGAGATCCCTTGGGCATGGATCTCTGCGAAGGTCTGCAATCGGTCTCCGCTCTCCAAAAGATCCGCTGCCTTGGTATGCGCAGTTACCGTAGTCTTGAGCATCTGCTTGGCCTTGGCTAAACCTTGGCAATGGTCCACATCGGCATGGGTAGCCAGCAACGTTTTGCATTTGGATAAAGGAAAATCCAAATCTCGAATCAGATCGACGATCTCGTCGACGTGCTCCTCGTATCCGATGTCGATGAGCAACCATTCGTCTCGGTCGTAGATCAGATAGAGATTGCACCCGATCAAGTGGCCGGCTTGGACATTCAATTCGATGACGTTCGGAAATATCGGTTTGCGGGTGATCATATTGGATTGGCAGGAGATTAGGTTTGGACATGCTCAGAGTACCAAACCTTGGGAATCCGCTCAAGAATACAAAGGGCTCTCAAGCCGATTGCCACTGCCGAATGAGCTCGAAAAGCAAAATAGAGCATGTGACCGAGGCGTTCAGGGAATCGATCTTCCCGTACATCGGGATATGAACCGGGGTGATTTCCTCGGACTTCCATCGGTCCTCGAGCCCATAAGCCTCGCTTCCGATGATGATCGCCGATTTTTTGGCGAAACGAACTTGGGAATAGTCCGAGCCGTTTTCAGTCCGCGCCGCATAGCAGCAGATCGAGCGTTCGCGAAGCCACTTGCGCAAGTCACCCGAGCTCGCTACGGCGATCGGAACGGTAAACATCGCTCCGAGACTCGCTCGGATCGCATTGGGATTCCATACCTCGCAGATCGGATCGCTTACGAGCACCGCCGTTGCGCCGGCCGCATCGGCCGTTCGCAGTGCGGCTCCGAGATTTCCAGGTTTTTCAAATCGATCCAGGACCAAATAAAGCTCCCGCTCTGGGCCCCTAGCTGATGGGCCCCTAGCTGATGGACCAAGCCGATCAGCCAAACTCTCCAACGAGGTCGTTGGCATGACCGCAACGGCGATCGCCTGGAGCTCCCGATCCCCATACTGAAGCTTCTGCATGGGTTGCTCGGTCAGTCGCGTCCAACGGACCGCCTGAATTGAATCATCGATCGAATCATCGACCGAATCGCCTCTGGGTTCCTTGCCGTGAAGCTCGGGCTCTGTGTGGGGCAAAATCTCACGAAGGGCTGGGTTCGATGCCTCCCAAGCTCTCTGGCAGATGAAGATATCCGTGCATCGGATACCGCTACGAAGCGCGATGGCAATGTTTTTCGCACCATCGATCAAAATCCGACTCTCGCGCCGGCGATCCTTTGGGTCCCGCAAACTGGCCGCAAAGCGGACCCTCGGGTTGTTCGGACTGGAAATCAGTTCGCTTATCAAGTCGATTCCCGATTTGCTCCAGAGTTTCTCGTTGAAAATTGATTTGCAGGATAATCACCCCCGGCGAAGCGTTCTCGCTACAGGGGGCCTGCAGTGGCCACTCGGGGAGTCGAACCCCGACGCCTTGCGGCACAAGATCCTAAGTCTTGCGTGTCTGCCAATTTCACCAAGCGGCCATCAATTTCGATTGTGATTCTAACCAGGACTCAACAAGATGTCGACGGTTCGTAAAAAACTACCTGGGAATCGGTTTTCGCCACTGGGAATTGCCCTCGGCACTAGGCTCGCCCGTCGAGTCACCGATCGATCCGCTCGATCCGCTCGATGCCGAGGGCACTGGCGCCGCTGGCGGCACAGCGATTGGCGGAAATGGGATCGGGTCCTGAAACGACGATTCTAGGATCCCGGAGGCTTGTACCACCCCACTGCCGACCCGATCGATCCTGGCTCCGGCTTGCGATACCCCACTGTTGATCGAATTGGCGGATTTCTCAATCGCCATCCGAGCGTTATCCGTCGCGATTCGCAGATCGTTCTGCGCCGCTGCGACCGCATCGGTCAATGGGCTGTTCGAATAAGCCGAAACGGATTTCGGTGCCGCTTGCCCGGCTCCTGCCCCCATCGGGGTCGAATAGGGGGCTGTCGGAAGATTGCTCGGCGCGTTCGGCGGCGGAACTCGCGTCGGTTGATTCCATGGAGTACTCATCATGGAGTTGGATTGACAACCCCAGGCGGTCGAAAAAAGCGCGAGGGTCAAAAACGTCGCGAATTGCCTATTTCGTAGCCCAACCATACTCAGACCCTTTGCGATTCAGTGGTTTTCATTCCGTGTTTTTACCCCCCTCTGAATACAGCCTCTGAATACGGCCGACTTCGTAAAGAAATTGGCTCGTCGAGCCAAAGTCCGATCCAGAACGGGACCTAAGTCTCATAAACGAAATGAACTTCACAGAGCAAGTCCGATATGTTCCTGCTGGGATTTCTGCTAAAATCAGCGCGGTATACCTGCCGTAGTTCAGACGGTCATGATGACCGTCTGAGTTCCACCTCACCTTCGAAAGGGTTCACCGCTATGAATCGCCGATTTTGTTTGGGTCTTCTCTCGGCCGCTGCCCTCGTCACGGGGTTCTCCCCTGCGAGCTTGCTCAGTCGCTCCAGTGCCGCCGAGCTGGAAATCGGGGCCAAGGCTCCTGACTTCAAGGCCCAAGGGGTCGATGGCAAAGACATCTCCCTAGCCGATAGTAAAGGCACCAAAGCCACCGTCATCGCCTTTACCTGCAATCGATGCCCTGTATCGATCGCCTACGAAGACCGATTCATCGATTTCCAAAAGAAATTTGCCGGCAAGGACGTCAAGTTCATCGCGATCAACGTCAACTCCTCGGAGGACCTTCAAGCCATGAAGCAACGCGTGGAAGAAAAAGGAATCAATTACCCTTACGCATACGACAAGTCCGGTGACTCAGCCCGCGCCTTTGGCGCTCGAGTAACCCCCCACGTCTTTGTTCTCGATGGCGAAGGCAAGTTGGCTTACCAAGGTGCCTTCGACGATAAGCAAGACGGACCGACGACCGGCCACGTCGAAAACGCCGTCAAAGCGCTCATGCAAGGCAAACAGCCCGAAGTCAAATCGACCCGACCCTTCGGATGCGGAATCAAGCCGAATAAAGGCTAGTCGGCCCTCTCCTGAAGGTTCTTTATGAAACGACTCAACCAGACCAAGGCCCTCTGGGCCTTGGCTGTTCTGACAGCAACTGGATTTGGATCAGGCTGCGACTCGAAAACTTCAGCGCCAATTGCTATCCCGACGGATAAGTCGGCGGATAGCTTCACGGATAATTCTCCATCGGGCGAACGCGACTCGCAGGTGGGCTCCCGAGTCGCACTGGTCGACGGCAGCAACCAAACGCTCGCCGACTGGATCGCCAAGCACCATGGTAAAGTCGTGCTTGTCGACTTCTGGGCGACTTGGTGCGGCCCATGTGTCAAAGAGTTTCCGCACCTGGTCGAATTGAGCAACAAACACCGTGACGCTGGGTTGGCGGTTATTTCGGTCAGTATGAACGAACCCAAGGACCGCCCGTCCGTTCTAGCCTTCCTGGAGCGCCAAAAAGCCGACTTTGAGAATCTGCTCCCCGAGTACGGGGCTGGCTCTAAGTTCCTCGAGGCCTTTGACCTCCGCGGCGATGTTCCTTTTTACAAGCTCTACGATTCCAAGGGGGTTTTGCGCTTCTCCTTTAGCGACGACCCCTCAGGCATCGAAAACTGCGAAACGATTGAAAAGATCGATTCAAGAGTCGAAGCTTTGCTCAAAGAGATTAGCCAATAGTCATTCGCCCACTAAGGATGGCTCGCAAGCCATGTGGCGACCTGCGGTGCAAAGTAGGTCAAGATCGCATCGGCACCGGCTCTGCGGAAAGCAAGCATGCTTTCCATGACGCAGGCCTCCTCGTTGATCGCTGAGCCTTGCGCGGCGAACTTGAGCATCGCATACTCGCCGGAGACTTGATAGACGGCTATCGGGATCGAGAAGTGGTCGTGGATCCTGCGAACGATATCCAAATAAGGCATCCCAGGTTTGACCATAACGATATCAGCCCCTTCTTGAATATCGAGCGCCACTTCACGGATCGCTTCGTCGGTATTCGCTGGATCCATTTGGTAGGTCTTTTTGGATGCACCTCCGAGATTCTTTGCAGACCCGACCGCGTCGCGGAACGGACCATAGAATGCCGAAGCATATTTCGCTGCATAGCTCATGAGGATCACATGCTCAAAACCCGCTTGGTCCAACGCCTTGCGGATCGCCCCGATGCGCCCGTCCATCATGTCCGAAGGAGCGATGACACTCGCTCCTGCTTGGGCCTGTAGAACCGCTTGTTTGCACAAGACCTCCAGGGTCGGGTCGTTGACAATGTAGTCATCGACCATGATTCCATCATGCCCGTGAGTGGTGTAAGGATCCAGCGCCACGTCGCAAACGATCCCGAGGGAGTCTTTGCACCGTTCTCGAATCGCGCGGGTCGCGGTGCAGATCAAGTTCCCGGCGACAAGTGCTTCGTCTCCGCGTGGACTTTTTTTCTGAGTAGGGGTCACTGGGAAAATCGCCACGGCTCCGATTCCCAAACCCGCAGCTTGCTCGGCGGCTCGAACCGCAAGGTCGATGCTCATGCGTTCGACACCCGGCATCGTGGTGATGGGCTCGGTACGCTCGGATCCTTCAATAACAAAAATAGGCCAGATCAAGTTCGAGGCGCTCAGTTGGGTTTCCTGCACCATCGAGCGAACCCAGTCCCAGCGTCGCATCCGTCGCAAACGTGTCTGAGGAAACCCACCCAGCGGAGATAACGGAGATAACGGAGATGATGCCTGGGTCATAGAAGCCTCGCCAACGAGAAAAAACAAAGGGAAAACTGACGAGAAACACCAAAAATCCTCTTGGGCTCTCTGCCCGCCCGGAGCCTGCATAGCAGAATATCGACAAACTGGATAAAATAAAGTCGATAATTTGATCACCCCCCTCCCCTGTGCAGTTCCCCCCTTTCCACAGAGCCCATTGGCTCAGAACTCAGATAGGTCTTCTCCATGATCCAAATCCAACGCTACCGTATTGTCGTCCTATGCCTCTCGACTGCTTGGTTCTCGAGTGCAACCGACCCGCTCAACGCCCAGGATGCGGACAAGCAAAAGGTAGTAGTACGAAATGAAAACCCTGCCGCAGAGGTCCCCTCGGGTGAAGGCTGGAAATCCCTCTTCGATGGCAAAAACCTCGACGGCTGGCAACAAAAAAATGGATGGGCGGTCTACCGAATCGACGGCAATTCGATCCACGGTACCACGTCGAAAAATAGCCCAAACTCCTTCCTGTGCACGACCAAGGATTACTCGGATTTCGAACTGAAGTTCGAGGTAAAGGTTCACAACGCCTTGAATTCGGGCGTGCAAATCCGGTCCAAGAGCATTCCCGAACGCGATAACGGTCGTGTCCATGGTCCCCAAGTCGAGATCGAAGCCTCGCCAGGGGAATCAGGATATGTCTACGGAGAAGCCACCGGACGCAACTGGATCTCGCCGACCCAACCGATCCACTCCGTCCTGAAAAATGACGATTGGAACCAATACCACATCCGAGCCAAAGGCAAACGGATCCAGACCTGGATCAACGGCAAGTTGATCGAAGACATCACCGATGCACAATCCCACGACTCGGGGTTCATCGGACTCCAGGTCCATAGCATCGGAGCCGACCAAGGTCCCTTCGATGTTCGTTGGCGAAATATCGCTATTCGCGAACTCCAGTAATTCGTCGGATAGCTCCCTAGCCGACTCCAGCTCAAAATCCCACGATCTCTTTGTCTCGTATGAACCGTTACAAACTCATGAATCCTATCGGGAAAGCCTCCATCCGATCCCACGTTGCGATCCTCATGCTCGGAGCAGGGACCCTCTTGGTATCCCAAGCAGGATGCCGTGACCAAACACCCATCGCCAGTAGCTACGAGCCGAACTACCTGTTCGCTAAAGCTACCGAGATCGGGCTGAGCAAGGAGGACGGGGAACTCGAACCGACCATCCAAGATAGCAAGAATCTCTTGGTCGAATGGTTCGGGACCATGGAGGACCCAAAACTCCCGAGCCTTCTGAAAGAAGACGACTACGCCGATTTGATCTCCGAAGCGAATCTCAAGATCGCCGTCGGAACTCCGAGTGAACCCGGAATCTACATTCAGCAGTGCGCTTCGTGCCACGGAAGCTCGGGACAAGGACGTGGGATCAATGCGGCCAGCCAAGACCCTTACCCGAGGGATTTCCGCATGGGTATCTTCAAGTTCAAGTCCTCCCCACGCACCGCACGACCCGTCAAAGAGGACATCGAAAAGGTCCTGCGAAACGGATTGTCCGGCTCCCAGATGCCACTGTTCAACAAACTGAGCGATCAGGAGATCCATGCCCTCGTCGATTATGTGGTCTTCCTGAGCCTGCGCGGTGAATTCGAACGGAGACTCATTCAGCTTTCGGCCACCGAATGGGAAGGCGAGCGCCTCTACGATCCCCTCGCGGAGAAATCCGTACTCGAAGGGCAACTCTCGAACGCCTCGGATGCACTCACCGAAATCGCCGACCGATGGGTCCAATCGGCCGATGCGGTCGAAGACTTTCCACGTCCCTCGTTCCCCCTGGTGGGAACAGAAACCGAGGAGAACAAGGAAGAATTGAAATCCTCGATCGAGAAAGGCAAGGCACTTTTCGTCAGCGAGATCGCCTCGTGCTCGAAATGCCATGGAGTCAACGCTGACGGTAAAGGCAACCAGTTGCCCGACTACGACGACTGGACCAAAGACTGGACCTCCAAGATCGGGATCCAACCGACCGACAGCCAGTCGCTCTTGCCACTGATGGCACGTGGTGGGATGAAGCCCTTGCCTTTGAAGCCCCGGAGTATCATCGAAGGGCATTTTCGCGGCGGTCGAACACCTGAAGATTTGTATCGTCGAATTCGATACGGTATCGCAGGATCCCCGATGCCAGCGGCCGCCGTGGTCGAATCCCGAGATGAACCCGGTCTGATCGACGAAGACCTTTGGCACTTGGTCAACTACGTGCTTTCTATCGCCAATGTGCCTCCGCCACCGATGGAAACCAAAGTCGTCTCGACCCAGTAATTCCCCTGAAATTCAAACCTGTTTTCCCCTTTTGGTCCCAAGCGTGTTCGACTCCCACTCGAAATTAGCCGCCGCAAAACTAGGCGACTCGGAGGCCAAAGGGGAACTGCTGGATCGATTCCGACCCTATCTCAACGTCATCGCGCAGCGACAGCTCGATGAGAGACTCAAAGGTCGTATGGATTCAGGCGATGTCGTCCAAGCCACCTATCTGGAAGCATCTCGGGATTTCGGTGCCTTCCGCGGAGAGACGATCGAGTCGTTCCTCGCATGGTTGCGACACATCCTGCGCAACAACGTCGCGACGGCCCACCAAGAGCATTTGGCCACCCAAAAACGCTCGGCAAGACTTGAGGTGACCATCCACCCGACGGGTAACTCCTCGTCGGACCCACGCCAATTCGAGCAGATGATCCCTTCCGATTCGTCCTCCCCGAGTCAACGGATGATGCGTAGTGAATCGGCCGCATTGCTCGCCGCATGCATCGAACAGTTGCCCTCGACCCAACAAGATGCCATACGGATGAAGTACCTCGACGGACTGTCCATCAAAGCGATCTCCGAAAGGATGCAAAAGTCCGAAATGGCCGTCGCAGGACTCCTCAAACGAGGCCTCCATGGCTTGCGCGAACATATGGCCCGAGCCCAATCGGGAAACAGTTCTTTCTGGTAAACTCCTACCTCTTTGCAATCCAACAACCATCCGACGACCCGACAACGCATGGCGAACACGTCAACAAATCTCGAACTCGACTCGGCCACCCCGCTGCGGACGCCCCTACCCTTCTCGGACTCGTCTTTGCCGGCCGCTTGGATGCTAGCCAAACGGGAGTGGATCCGATTTTTTCGACAGCCCTTCCGGGTCATCGCTGCCTTAGGCCAACCGATCCTCTTTTGGATCCTCTTTGGTACTGGCTTCCATAGGGCCTTCCAAGGCACCGGGCCCCAGGAAAGCTACATGGGGTTCTTTATCCCAGGCACCGCAGCCTTGATCTTGCTCTTTACGGCGATCTTTTCGACGATCTCGATCATCGAGGATCGGCGCGAAGGTTTCCTGCAGGGCGTTTTGGTCTCGCCAGCTCGGCGCTGGGGGATCGCCTTTGGCAAGTCGCTCGGAGGAGCTGCAATCGCTTGGGCCCAAGCGATTTTTTTTCTTCTGCTGGCAATCGGTATCGGGATGGTCCCCTTGGGGCCAAACCTGCTGGTGCTGCCCGTGTTCCTGTTCGTCGCGGCGCTGGCTCTGACAGCGATGGGAGTTTGCTTTGCCTGGCCCATGGAGAGTACCCAAGGCTACCATGCGGCGATGAACATGGTCATGCTCCCGATGTGGCTTCTGAGCGGTGCGTTCTTTCCCATCCCAGCCCAAAGCGACGGTATGCCCATCGGACAGAGGATCCTGCAACTGATGATGCAATGCAACCCAATGAGCTACATCGTCGCGGGGATCCGTCACCTGTGTACTCCAAAAAACACATTGGGATTAGAGACCGCACAGGTCCGCATTGACTGGATCCCTACGATGCAAGCGAGTTGGTTGGTCACGCTAGGGTTTGCCTTGGCCATGGGATTCCTGGCAACTGTGCTGGTGCACAGAAGGCAAAAAGGGGAACTGCAATAGAGGTGAGGAAGCTTATGAACCGTCGAGTTTTTCAATTGCTTATGGTCCTCCTGGGGATAGTCATCGGAACCACCGCAGCGATGCTTCGAATCAAAGTGGGGCGCGTCATGTCTGGACGCGAAGCTCCGACGGCCACACTCGAACCAGAAGCATCGACCGGAGCAGGCTCCGATGCGCAATTCGATCAGGATGCACAACCGACAAGAGACCCTGGAAATCGTCGCTCCCTGGCTGAACTCAGGCAGGCGGCTATGCTTGAACCGAACTGGACCCGCTCCTTCGAACTGACCGAACGCAGTGGGCAGAAAGTGCGATCCGAAGACTTGGTTGGACAACCCTATGTGGTCTGCTTTTTCTTCTCGACCTGCCCTGGTACTTGCAAAAGACAAAGCGGTGAAATGCGTCTCTTGCAGTCGAAATTCAAAGACAAACCCATCCGGCTCCTGAGCATCTCGGTCGACCCGGAAGTCGATACCCCCGAGGTCCTAAGCGCCTATGCCGATAGTTTCAATGCGGACCCCAACCAATGGTTGTTCCTGACCGGTGAACTCCAGAACATCATCAAGATCGGTTCAGAGATGTTTTTTCTACCTGGAGTCGAAAAACGCGGCCATCCGGATCGCTTTTGTTTGGTCGACGCGAAAGGCGAACTGGTCGGTTCCTATGTGTGGCTTGACCAAGAGGAACGCGAACTGCTCGTTGCGCATATCGAAGAGCTTCTTAAGTAACACGGATCAGACTGCAGTGGAATTCTGGATTTTCATCCGTCTAATTAACCGCCTTCGAGTGTAGAGCTATTGTCCCCAATAGCTCGGTCCGACGCGCCAGCGGCGGCGTCTTAGGGTTTTTGGCTGCTTGTCCCACTGGCGACGGTGTCTTTAGGTTCCGATCGATTGGGGACAATCGATCTACCAACAAGCCATCGAGTGTAGAGCTATTGTCCCCAATAGCTCGGTCCGACGCGCTAGCGGCGGCGTCATGGGGGTTTCGGCTGTTTGTCCGAGCGGCGACGGTGGCTTCAGGCTCCGATTGATTGGGGACAATGGATCTACCAATTGCGATGGTTAAACAGATAACCGTTTTGATCACTTAGTGTTCAACTGAGGCTTGATTCACGATGTAAGAGTAGCTGACATCAGCATTTCTCTTGAATTGTGATTCCGCTGCGGGTAAATAGGTTCGGACGTAATCGACTCGCGATTTGTCTTGACCGACTAGGACGCGAATGTAACCGGAGCTGCTCTGAATCTCGCCACTAAGATAACCATACTCTTTGGCTGTATTCGTATTCCCGGAACGAGGATGCCCAGGCTGTGGAACCTCTTGGTAGACGAT
>Ga0315902_10002372_pt1 | contig 29418 bp, 32 predicted proteins | sample LakEriMetagenome_9_FD_203523 | JGI IMG/M metagenome (GOLD analysis project Ga0315902, IMG submission 203523) | Freshwater fungal communities from buoy surface, Lake Erie, Ohio, United States - Buoy 12 MA117 | ecosystem: Environmental > Aquatic > Freshwater > Lake > Lake biofilm | place: USA...
AATTCTCGGATCTCTCCAACGTCCGCACGACGAACTACATCTTCGACCTCGACCGCTTCATCTCGTTCGAGGGCAAGACTGGCCCGTACCTTCTCTACGCCGCGGTGCGCATCAAATCGCTCGCCCGCCGCGCCGAAGCGGAGGGCGTGAAGCCCGGCCCGATCATGATCGAACTGGACGCCGAACGCGCACTCGTGCTTGCGCTCGACGCCTTCAACGACGCTCTGCGCGGCGCCTATGACAAGCGCATGCCGCACATCCTCTGCGATCACGCCTACACGCTGGCGCAGGCCTTCTCCGCCTTCTACGCAGCGGCTCCCATCCTCGTCGAAACCGACGCTGCGAAAAAAGCATCCCGCTTCTCACTCGCCATGGCGACACTGAAGCAGCTGGAGCTGGCGCTGGGCCTCATCGGCATCGATACGCCGGACCGGATGTAGGCACATGCAAGACATCGAGTTTCGCGTCGACGATCTGACCGCATCAAAGTCTCAGGCGCTCGTGCGCCGCCATCTCGAGGGCATGCATGCGAACTCGCCGCAGGACAGCGTACATGCCTTTGACATCGACAAGCTGCGTCAGCCCGGCGTCACGTTCTGGACCGGCTGGGTTGGTGAGGAGATCGCCGTGATGGGTGCTCTCAAACGGCTCGATGCAGAGAGCGGTGAGATCAAATCAATGCGGGTGGCTGACGCCTTCCTCGGCCGCGGTGCGGGCAGGGCGATGCTCGAGCATATTCTCTCCGAGGCGCGCGCCGCCGGAATGAAGCATCTTTGGCTCGAGACCGGCTCAACACCAGCCTTTGACCCCGCCATCGGCCTGTACAAGAAAGCCGGGTTCCGCTTCTGCGGCCCGTTCGCCCACTACAAGGACGACCCGTTCAGCCGGTTCATGACGCTGGCGCTGTAGCTGGCGGCAGGCGCTGCAGCCTCACTTCTTTTTCGCAGGAGCCTTCTTCTTCGTTGCAGCTTTCTTCACCGCCGCCGGACCCGACTGCCACTCCGGCTTCAGATAGTAGGCCGCCAAGGCATTCGCATGGCCATGCCCGAGGCCCAGCGCCTCCATGGCATGACTGCGCAGTTCGCCATGCGCCTTCAGCCCTGACTTGGACAGCTTGGCCAGCATCTCTTTCTCGGACCTGCCCGAAGCCTTCGCGGCATTGTCGAGATAGGTGCGGATTCCCGTCGGCACCCCAGCCATCGGCTACTCCGCGCGCTGGGCGTCGCGCAACGCCCTGAACTCGTTGCCCTCGTACCAGTTGGGCCAATCGGCCGAGTTGGCGAGACGGGTGACAACCTCCGTCGCAACCTTTGTGTCAGCCTCGATGCCCGACAGATCCCAGCTGTCTTGGTATTCGTCAGCGGGCTTGTGATAGGCGTTGTCGGTATAGGCCTTCGCCGCTGCTTCGCCCGCCGCAACCCCGCCATTCACGAGGTCGATGCCGCTGTCGGGGTAGAGCATTGGCACGCCTTTCTTGGCTAGGCTGATATGGTCCGAGCGATAGAAGTATCCATTCTCGGGCGAAGGGTCCGGACGAATGACACGTCCGGATTCGGCCAGTACGGTCTTCAGGGCATCTTCGAGCTGCGAGGCGCCAGCCCCAATCACGAGAAGATCCTTGGCCATGCCTGTGGGTTGCATCGCGTCGATGTTGATGCCGCCGACGATGTTTTTCAGCGGCATGAGCGGGTTCTCGCCGAAATAAGCCGAGCCGAGCAGGCCCGACTCTTCCAGCGTCACCGCCAGCACCGTCACCGACCGCTTCGGCTGCGGCCCCGCCGCCACCTTCTCGCCGATCTCCAGGATCGCCGCCGTGCCGGTGGCGTTGTCGACCGCGCCATTGTTGATCACGTCCGCAGTCGGATCATCGCCCGTGCCTTTGCCGAGGTGATCCCAGTGCGCCATGAGCAGAACATGCTCATCAGGCGCCTCGGATCCTTTGACGGTCCCGATCACATTGCGTGAGTCCTTGAAGTCGATGGTCTGGTTGATTGTCGCCGACGCCTTGAGCCCCGTCATCAGGACAGGCTTGAAGCCGCGCTTGTTGGCGGCGGCGCGCATCTTGTCGATGTCGAGCCCCGCCACCTTGAACAGGTCCGTCGCATGGTCGAGCTGGATCCAGCCCTCCAGCTTCGCGCGGCTCGCCCCGCCATCATTGCGCACGAGATCGGCCTGCTCGCCTGTCCATGACCCTTCCACGACGCCCCACCCATAGGATGCCGGCTTCTCCTCATGGATGATCAGCGCCGCCGTCGCGCCCTGCCGCGCCGCTTCCTCGAACTTGTAGGTCCAGCGGCCGTAATACGTCATCGCCTTGCCGTTGAAGAGCGTGTTGTCGTTGGTCACGAAGCCCGGGTCGTTGACGAACATCACGACCGTCTTGCCCTTCACGTCGACGCCTGCGTAGTCGTTCCAGTTAGCCTCTGGCGCGACAACGCCATAGCCGACGAACACCAGATCGGAATCCGTGAACGATACTGTCTTGTTCTTCTGGTCCTTGGTGATGAACACCGCATCGGGTCCCATCTTCAGGTCCCACGCCTTGTCGCCCGGACCAGCGATTTTCAGGGATGACGTCTTCGGGTCCGCCGTCTGCGCGACCATCTTCACGACCTGAAAGTACGTCCCGTCAGGATTACCCGGCGCGAGGCCGATGCGCTTCATCTCGGCCGCAATCCAGTCAGCTGCTTTCTCGCCTTCCGGATCGCCCGGGCCGCGGCCTTCATACTTGTCGTCCGCGAGTTCCTTGATGCGCGCAGCGAGATCGGCCGCCGCGATATCCGGCGATGTGGACAGCGTCGAGGTGACCGCGTTGGCGTCGGCCGCGGGCGCCGCCGGCGCGGCAGGCTCCGTGGGACCGCACCCAGCCAGCCCGATGCTCATCAGCGCGGCCGATACACCCGTAAGCGCAGGCAATTTCATCCCGGTCTCCCTCAAGTTGCGGGCACACTATCGCGCGCGGTCGGGGGAGCAAGTGCTGGTCAGGTCTTCCAGTCCGCGTGTGCGTCGTCGTGATCATCGGGGACGTGATCCATGCCCGGCGGCTGTGGATCGCCGGGGAGGGGGATCCAGTGCGTCTCCCCGGGCGGCTGCGTGAACCATGTCCCGTCAAAACCGCCATCGATCGACGCGCGCCAGTCCGCCGCCGCCTTCGCCAATCGCTCCTTGGAAGACGCGACGAAGTTCCAGTCGAGAAAGCGCGGCCCATCCAGCTTGTCGCCGCCGGCGAACATGATCCGTGTCCCCGCTCTCAGCTTTACCCGGCACGGCCGTTGCGGCGACAGGATCGCCATCGTCGCCTCGCCTACAGACTGCCCCTCTACCTCAGCCGCGCCCTCGACCACATAGAGGCATAACTCTTCGGCGTCGGGAGCTTCGATCGTCGTGTCGCGTTCTGCCCTGAGCACAAGCTGGCAGATACCGCTGGGAAACTCGACAGGCGAGCGATGGCCATAGGCAGCCCCGGAGATCAGAACGCCGCTCGCGCCGTCGAGCGCCAATTTCGGGAGTACGGCTGCAGGGTAGTGCCGGAAGCCCGGCGCCTGCTCCTCATGGCTCTGCGGCAGCGCAACCCATGTCTGGATCGCCTCGATCCGGTGCCCCGCCTCGCGCTCGGCATGCGGCGTCCGCTCCGAATGGGTGATGCCCTTGCCGGCTGTCATCCAGTTCACGGCGCCCGGCCGAATGGCCTCGTGAGTTCCAAGGCTGTCGCGATGGTCCAGCGCTCCATCGAACAGCCACGTCACCGTGGCGAGCCCGATGTGCGGATGCGAGCGCACGTCGATTCCCTTGCCTGCCGGCAAGACGGCGGGCCCCAGATGATCGAAGAAGACGAACGGCCCGACATTGTGCCGCGTCCCAAAAGGCAATACCCGGCGAACGGAAAACCCGCCCAGATCCCGCTCGCGCGGCTCAATGATCATCTCGACGGCGTCGGGCATGGGAACTTCCTCTGTCTGCGGTTGAGTATGGACGACGGCGGCGATGACGGCAAAGTAAGCGGATGACGGCAAGCCGCGACATCAATGCGACTGGGTTCTGCCGCCTCCTCGCTGGGAAAGGCAGGCGTGACGAACAGTTGAGACTGCCCAAGCAGTGGCTTGCGGCGATCGTCCTGTCGTTGCTGATTTCCGCCTGCGCCCCGCTCCAGCAGCGAGCGCTCGCTCCCGAAACCGACCCCGCCCCCGGCTTCTCCGACACCGCTTTCACCAGCTTCGACGGCGCCCGCCTTGGCCTCGACACCTACCCCGCCCGCGCGCCGGGGCAGGGCGCAGGACCCTGTGACGACGGCGCGGGCATCGATCTCGGTACTGTCCCCGCCGCATCCGCCTGCGCCGCGTCCGCCGAAGTCTACGCCGCTGAGCCCGACGTCGTTATCGTCGCCGTCCACGGCATGAACGATTATGCCGGCGCCTTCATCGATGCAGGCGAATGGTGGTCCGCCAACGGCGCGACCGTCTACGCCTACGACCAGCGCGGCTTCGGTCGCTCCCCTGGCTGGATGATCTGGCCGAGCCACGCCGTCATGCGGAAGGATCTCGAAACCGCCATCGAAATAGCCCGCGCGCGCCACCCCGGAGCAAAAGTCGCCGTCGTAGGCGAGAGCATGGGTGCGGCCGTCTCCGTCACCACCTTCGCCCGCTCAGACGCGAGCAAGCCCGACGCGCTGATCCTATCCGGTCCGGGCTTCCGCGGCTGGGGCGCGCTGCCATTGCTCTACAGCGCCAGCCTCTGGGTTGCCTCCCATGTCCGGCCCGACTGGATTGTCGTGCCGCCAGACGGCGTCCGCATTGTCGCCACCGACAACAACCGCAAGCTGCGCGAGATGTGGTTCGACCCGCTTGTCCAGAAATCCAACCGGATCGACAGCGTCTATGGCGTCGTCTCGATGATGGAGGAGGCGGACCAGACGATCTCCCGCCTGCCGGCCAGCGTGCCGACCCTCATGCTCTACGGCGCCAAGGACGAGATGATTCCCGTCGAGGGCGTCCAGCGCGCGACTGCCAAGATGCCGCCCCACGTCCAGACGGCCTACTATGTGAACGGCTACCACCTGCTCCTGAACGACCTTCAGGCTCACAAGGTCTGGGGCGATATCCTGGCCTTTGTCCGCGACCCGGAATCTCCCCTCCCATCGGGCGCTCCGGCGCTACCTTGGTTCGGTAATCAGGACGCAAACCGTTGAAATTGCACGGGTCCATTGGGCCCGAAAATTAACCAAAGCCGGTTAGTCTGAGTGCTCTGGGAAGTGCATTCGAGGATCGCGCGCGGAATGCTGGCGCAAGTGAAAAAACTGGCAGGCGGCGATGTCGCCGGGCGCCTTGGCGCCTGGTGGAGCGGTCGCGACTACGTCCCGCCGGTGGAGGGCGAGGGCGCTCCGGCCGAAGAAAAGCCTGCCACAAAGGCTGACGCCCCGAAGGCCGAGCCTCCCAAGGCGGATGCCGCCAAGGAGCCAGCCAAGGCTGAAGCCCCCGTTTCGATGGCCCCAATTCCCGAAACGCCCGCGCCGGCCGCGGCGCCGCTCGATGGCGGCGAGATTCGCATCCGCGCGCTCGAGACACTCTGGGGCGAGGGCAGGCTCTCGCCCGGCTCATTCGCGCTCGACACCCACATGATCGACGCTGCGCTTGAACTCGCCGACCGCCCCGGCTCAATCGGTTTCATCGGCGCCGACGCCTCCCTGCTCAACGCCTTCACTGCACAGTCCGATCGCAAACCCATAGCCAACGAATGGCGTGGCGCCTGCGTCTCGCGCCTCAATCAGCTCGTCGCCAATGCTGCGTTCACTGTCAGCGAAGTGGATCGTCCGCGCGGCTTCCAGGATGGCGCGCTCCCCGCAATCGTCACCGTCGAAGCCTTCGCCTACGCCGACCACAAGGCCGGCCTCGTCGGCCGCGTCTTCCGCGCGCTCGATGCGGGTGGCCGCTGGGTCTTCGTCGACACAACGCGCCGCACGAAGAAGACGCCGCCGCAAGCCTTCGCCTCTGCCTGGGCCGAACCGCAACTCTCGACCAACGACGAGATCGAGGAGCTGCTCACGCTCGCCGGCTTCAAGACCATCCGCCGCGTCTCCGTCGCCGACCTTGTCCTGGTTTCTGCGAAACAGGGCTACGCCAATCTCTCGCAAGTCATCGAAAGCGCCTCGAGTTCAGGTCTCTCAGGCCGCGAAGGCGCGCTCTTCCTGCAGGAGCTTGCCTGGGAAGCGCAAAGCTGGCGCGCTCGCATGCGCGCCATCGAAGGCGGCGCGCTCGAAGTGAACCTCTGGGTCGCCGACCGCACCGAACAGCAGGGCCCGCTGAAGATCGCCCTAGACCAGTTGATCAAGCCGGACGATGCAGGCGCTGCGGACGCCTTGTTCGAGTAGGCTTGGCCGAAGCCAATCCGTGCCGTAGCGGCATACTTGCCCCCGCCCAAACGTCATGAAAACACCGCATCCAACGCGTGGCGATCGGTCCACGCGATGGAGCCCAAGTCATGAGGCAGGTGACACCCTTCTCGCGCCGGTCATTTGTCGCGCTCGCTTTTGCGTTGTCGCTGGTTGGCTGCGCGCCCGCAGAAAAGGCTGCCGCACCAGATCAGGCGCCGAGCGAGGCCGCGATTGCTGAATCCGCCCGGGCGATCCATGAGGAGAGCCTCGTGCTGGATGCGCATGCCGACATCGTGGTTCCCTCTACCGCCGCCAATTTCCTCAGCGCCGACGGCTCGTCGAAGGTGTCCCCCGAAAAGCTCAAGGCAGGGGGCGTCGGCGCTGTCGTCATGGCGATCGCTGTCGGACCGGGTCCACGCACGCGGGAAGACGACAGGAAGGCCCGTGCGGAAGCCGATGAGAAGCTTGCAGCTATCCAGGCGCTTGCGGCTGCCAACGCCGACACGGTGGCAATCGCAAGATCTGCCGATGAGATCCTCGCGATCCGCGAAAGCGGCAAGACGGCGCTGATCCTTGGCTTCCAGAACGCAAGGGCTCTCGAAGGGCAAGTAGCTGAGCTCGATACGTTCTATGAGGCAGGCGTGCGGGTCTTTGCGCTGAACCATCTTGCGCACAATGATTTCTCGGATTCCTCGCGTCCGTTCCACGACCCGGTCAGCAAGCAATACGAGCTGGACGCGCATGGTGGGCTATCGGCGCTGGGGCTGGCTGCCATCGACCGCATCAACGCGCTCGGAGGCGTGGTCGATGTGTCTCAGGCATCGAAGGCTGCAACGCTCGCGAGCATTGCCAGATCCAAGACGCCCGTGATTGCCAGCCACTCGAATGTTCGCGCGATCTCGGACGCAACGCGCAATCTTTCCGACGAGGAGATCGATCGCATCGGCGCGACCGGGGGCGTCATCCACGTCGCGCCGTTCACGGCTTACCTTGTCAACTTCTCGACGCCGGAAAAGCTTGAGGCGATCAGGAAGGCGCGAAGCGCTGCGGGCCTGCCCGAGACGTATTCCTACCCCTACGAACTCTACTGGGAACTTCCCGACCCGGCGGCGCGAGAGACGTTCACGACGTCGATCCGCGAGTCGCTTGGGCCAGCAACGATCGACACGATGATCGATCACATCGACTACATCGTGAAGCGCATCGGCATCGACCATGTCGGCATTGGCACGGACTTCAATCACGGTAGCGGCATTGAAGGCTATGACGATGCGAGCGCCTCTTTCGCCGTGACCCTTGGGCTCCTCCGCCGCGGATACTCGGCGGAGGACATCAAGAAGATCTGGGGCGGCAATTTCCTGCGCGTCATGCGCCAGGCGGAAGCAGCGGCCGGAAAGGCTGGGCCCGCGCAGTAGGTCCCCCTCGCGCGACTTCTCCGCCAATTGGCAAGGCCATGGCCGCCGGTGGCGCCGATTGCCCTGTGATACGCAATTTCTTGCTCCGCTGCGATGTTCACCCCACCCGCCCTTGGGGCTATACGCGCGCCAAACTGCGCTGACGCTGATCCCTTCAGCGCACTCCGGAGCAACCGATGTTCGACAAGTTCGCCTTCGCCGGCCACGAGAGTGTGCACCACTTCTTCGATGCGAAGACTGGCCTCCGCGCGATCATCGCGCTTCACTCCACGGCGCGCGGTCCCGCTGCCGGTGGATGCCGCATGTGGAACTACGCCACCGCCGAGGAAGCCCTCGTCGACGCGCTGCGCCTCTCGGAAGGGATGAGCTACAAGAACGCCATGGCCGACCTGCCGCTCGGCGGCGGCAAGGCTGTGATCTGGGGCAATTCACGAACTGACAAGACGTCCGACCTGTTCCGCGCCCTCGGCCGCGCCATCAACTCGCTCAACGGGACATACTGGTCGGCCGAAGACGTCGGCGTCTCCGTGCAGGACATGGCCTTTGCAGCGGAGGAGACGAAATACGTCTCCGGCCTTTCGACAGGCAAGGCAGCCAGTGGCGACCCGTCGCCCGTGACAGCGAAGGGCGTCTTCCTCGGTCTGAAGGCCGCTGCCCTTCGCGCCTTTGGAACGGATGACCTTTCCAGCCGCACCATAGCGGTACAGGGCGTGGGTCATGTCGGCGGCTATCTGTGCCGGCATCTGGCAGGGGCGGGCGCCAAACTCGTCATCACCGACGTGAACGCCGAAGCGCTCGACCAGATCGCTCGCGCCACAGGCGCACAGGTCGTCGCCCCCGCGGACATCTACGATGTCGCCGCCGATATCTTCTCGCCCAACGCCCTCGGCGCCATCATCAACCCCGACACCTTGCCGCGCCTCCGCGTGCGCGTGATTGCCGGCGGCGCCAACAACCAGCTCGCCACGCCAGAGATGGGCGACAGCCTGAGCGGGAAGGGCATCGTCTACGCCCCCGATTACGTCATAAACGGCGGCGGCATTATCAATGTCGCCTCCGAAATATCCGGCGCCTACGATCCTGCCTGGGTTGAGGCAAAGCTCAAACGCCTGATCCAGACCCTCGGCGATGTGCTCGACCAGGCCCAGCGCGAAGGCCGCGGCGCCAACCGCGTCGCCGACGAAATCGCCCGCAGCCGAATCACCCGCTGACCCCCGCGCAGATGCTCCGGGCGCCGATCATTAAATCTGTTAGCTCGCCGGTTGCATTTGTGTGACGCAGGTCTAGGCTCGCAAATGTTGCATTGCAGCGTAATGCTCAGACGCCGAATGAATGGCGCGGCAATTGCTGGGGTTTTTGGTTGGTGTAACTGCCCGTCAGGGCAGTGGACTTCGGGGGGTGTGATGTCTGAAGTCGTTGTCTTCATGGGCGCAGAAGAAAGCCGTGATCCCTCGCGCCTGATGAACGCCATCGACGCCTTCGCCAAATGGGCGTCCGAGTCCGGCCTGTCGGGTGAGCAAAGCGACGCCCCCCACATCATGGTCAAAAGCGAATTCTCCGGTGGCGAGATGCGCCGCAAGCTCGTTTTCCAGCATCGCGACCACGCCGCCCGCTTCCTCGTCTTCTGGCGCTCGGAGCGCCAACGGGCGCGGCCATCCGACGCCGTCGCCGCCCAGGCCTGACACCGCCTCTGGCCGTTCGCGCTGACGCCAGTATAGAGGCGCCATGTCCGCCTCGCCCTCCACCCGGAAGCCAGCTCTGCGCGTCGCCGTCGTCGGCGCAGGCATTGTGGGGCTCAGCATCGCGCTGGAACTGCGCAGCCGCGGCGCCGATGTGGCGGTTTACGACCGTGGCCTCGAACTCGGCGGCGGCGTCACCATCCGCGCGGCGGGCATGCTGGGCGCCGCGTTCGAATGGGCGGCAGAGCATGACCAGCGTGCGCTCGCCGCATTGGCGCGCCATGCAGGGCAGCTGTGGCCGGAATACGCCGCCCGCCTCGAACGCCTCGGCGGCGGCGGCGTCGAATATTCGCGAGAAGGCGCGCTCGTTGTCGCCCGCACGCAGGCCGAGGCCGACTGGCTGACCAACCTCACCGCCGCCTGCCAGGCGCGCAACGTCCCCGCGGTCACCCTGCCGCTGAAGGACGTCGCCGCCCGCGAGCCCGCCCTTGCGCGCTCCATCCTCGCAGCGCTCTGGCTGCCCGACGACCAGCAGGTCGATCCCGTCCTCGTCCTCCAGCGACTCGGCGTCGCGCTCGCGCGCACGGGCGTTGGGCTCCGCTTTGGCCGCCAGGTAGATCGCATCACCGCCGGCCAGCATTTCCTGATGCCAGACGGCGAACGCTATGACCGCGTCGTGATCGCCAATGGCGCGCAGCCAGCGCCACTGTTCGTTGGCCCCCGCGGCGCGCGGCTGTCTCCCGGCCTGCCCGCTCCCGTGCCCGTGAAAGGGCACATGCTCGCCCTCGCGCCGATCGAGCAGGGGCCTCGCCATGTCATCCACGCGCGCGATGTCTACATCGCCCCCAAATCGCGCTGGATCCTCATCGGCGCCACGACGGAGAGAAACCGCGCTGACACTGAGGTCGACCCCGACGCCATCGCCCAGCTCCGCGCCCGCGCCGCCGTCCTCGTACCAGCGCTCGCCGATGCTCCTGAACTCACCGCCTGGGCCGGCGTCCGGCCCGGCAGCCCCGATGACCAGCCGATGATCGGCCAGACCGCCATCCCCGGCATCTTCGCCGCCCTCGGCCACTATCGCAACGGTGTTCTCTCCGCCCCAGCCAGCGCGGAAATCGTCGCCGACCAGGTCATTGACGGGAAAGTGAGCCCGCTCGCCGCGGCCTTTGACCCCACCCGGTTTGACAACCCGGACGCGGCGCCGCACTCGCCCTCCGGCAAAGCCTCCGATAACTAGCGTTACAACGAGAGCTGACAGGCCACGGGAGAGTCACATGCACAACATCGCCCCCATGACGGAAGATCAGGAAGCGATCCGCGACGCCGTCGCCGCCGTGTGCGCCCAGTTCGACGCGGAATACTGGCGCAAGACCGACGAGACCGGCGAATGGCCGGAAGCCTTCACCAAGGCGATGGCCGATGGCGGCTGGCTCGGCATCGCCATGCCGGAAGAGGTGGGCGGCTCCGGCCTCGGCCTGATGGAAGCCTCCATCATGATGCAGGCCGTAGCGCGCTCCGGCGCCGGCTTCACCGGCTGCTCGTCCATCCACCTCAACATCTTCGGCGCAAAGCCGATCGAGAAGTTCGGCACGTCCGAGCAGAAGCAGGAATTCCTGCCCAAGATCATCTCTGGCCAGCAGAAGATGTGCTTCGGCGTCACCGAGCCGAACTCGGGCCTCGACACCTCCAGCCTGCAGACGAAAGCCGAGCGCACCAATTCCGGCTACGTCATCAACGGCCGCAAGATCTGGACGACCGGCGCCCAGCGCGCCGACAAGATCATCCTCATCGCCCGCACCACGCCGCAGGAAAAAGTCGCCAAGCCCTATATGGGCCTGTCCCTGTTCTACATGGACATGAAGGGCGTCGACGCAAAGCCGATCCCGAAAATGGGCCGCAAGGCCGTCGAGTGCAACATGCTGTACTTCGACAACATCGAGATCCCGAAGGAGTCGCTGATCGGCGAGGAGGGCCAAGGCTTCAAGTACTTGCTGCAGGGCCTCAACCCGGAACGCGTGCTGTTCGCCGCTGAAGCCATCGGCCTCGGCTTCTGCGCCCTCGAGCGCGCCACGACCTACGCGAAAGAGCGTGTCGTGTTCGGTCGCCCCATCGGCCAGAACCAGGGCGTCGCCCACCCGCTCGCCAAATGCTGGGCTGAACTCTCCGCAGCCGAACTGCTGACCTACAAGGCCGCTCGCCTCTACGACCAGGGCCTCGAATGTGGCGCCGAAGCCAACGCCGCGAAGTACCTCGGCGCCGAATACGGCTTCAACGCCTGCGAGGCGGCCGTCCTCGCCCACGGCGGCATGGGCTACGCGAAAGAGTACGACGTGGAACGCTACATGCGCGAAGCGATGATCGCGCGTATCGCCCCGGTGAGCCGCGAGATGATCCTGAACTACATCAGCGAGCGCGTGCTGGGGCTGCCTAAGAGCTACTAGGGAGGCTACCTCTCTCCGCTGTCATCCCGGCCGGAGCGCGCATCGCGAAGAGCCTCGATCCATTGGCCTTTCGTCGTGGTCTCACAATAGGTCCCGGATAGCGCTGCGCGCTTCTGGGATGACAACCGTCGCCAAATGCACCAGCCTCCCACCCAGAAGTGGGAGAGAAACCAATGGGTCGTGTCTCAGGCAAGGTCGCCCTCGTCACCGGCGCAGCAAGCGGCATCGGCCGCGCGACGGCCGAAACGCTCGCGCGCGAAGGCGCAGCCGTTGTTCTCACCGACGTGCAGGACGGCGAAGAAGCCGCCGCCGCGATCCGCAAGTCCGGCGGCAGAGCGCGCTTCATCCGCCACGACGTCGCCAGTGAAACTGAATGGCGCGACGTCATCGCCAGCATTGAGAAGACCGAAGGCCGCCTCGACATCCTCGTCAACAATGCCGGCATCGCCGTCGCGGGCCTGATCCACGAGCTGAGTCTCGAAGACTGGCGCCGCCAGATGGCGGTCAACGTCGATGGCGTCTTCCTCGGCGTGAAAACCGCCCTACCGCTGATGCGCAAAGGGAAGGGCGGGTCCATCATCAATATCTCGTCGATCGCGGGCCTCCGCGGCGCACCAAACCTCTCAGCCTACTGCACCTCGAAAGGCGCGGTCCGCCTCTTCACGAAATCGGTCGCGCTCGAATGCGCCGCGATGCAGGACGGCATCCGTTGCAACTCCGTCCACCCCGGCCTGATCGAAACCCCGATCTGGTCCCAGGTCGTCCCCGGCTCCAACGAACCCATGGACCTCGACGCCGCCGCCGCGCTCCGCGTGCCCCTGCGCCGCAAGGGCTGGCCGGACGACATCGCAAAAGTGGCGCTCTTCCTCGCCAGCGACGACAGCGCCTACATGACCGGCGAGGAGGTTGTCGTGGACGGAGGCATGACGGTCGGGACGTAGAACGCGGAGCCCGGCTTCGTCCTTCGGGACGGCCCGTTGGGCCTCCTCAGGATGAGGCCTCACAAAAATGACGTTCATGGAAAGCCCTCGTCCTCAGGAGCGGACGAAGTCCGCGTCTCGAAGGACAAGGGCGTGCTCGCAAACCGCCGGTGCTCCTACTGGTCGTTCCGCCACTTCTCCATCGCCGCCGAGATCGCGAACGTCTCGCGATACTTGGGCGAGTCCGACGGCCGCGGCGCCTTCTGCGATGTCAGCGCCATGATCTCGGCCAGCTTGTTGTGCGCAGCTCCCGCCTGTCCTGCGCCGATATAGGCGTGCAGTTCTACGAGCGCGGAGGACAGCAGGTCGTGCGCACGGATGACGAAGTAGGGCTCGTCCTCCGCCAGGTTGGGGTAGGCGTCGTATTTCGACGGATTTGCCTTGGAGCCGATGGGGGCGGTCATGCGTGCCTCGCAGATGATTCGGTGACTCAGCCTGCCCGGATTCGGGTTAACCGGCCTGCCTCTCGAAAAGCACTACAACCGCGCCAGCGCAATGGGCTATGATTGTTGCAACTGGAACAGGGGAGCGACATGGGCGGGAAGGTGGCGCCAGCGGCAAAGAAGGCCACGCCAAAGAAAGCTGCAAAGAAATCCGCGACCAAGACACACGCCACGCCAGCGTCCGTCCCCGCCTACGTCGCCGCGGTTGAAAACGACACACGCCGCTCCGACGCCGAAGTGCTGCTCAAGGTTTTTGGGAAAGTCACCGGCTGGAAGCCGAGGATGTGGGGGCCGACCATCATCGGCTACGGGTCATACACATACACATACGACAGCGGACACTCCGGCGACGCTCCCGTAGTCGGCTTCAGCCCGCGTGGGGCGGCGCTCTCGATCTACAGCGGCATTTATGCAGAGCAACCGGAATGCCAGGCCATCCTGAAGGCGCTAGGCAAGCACAAGACGGCCAAGGCCTGCATCTACATCAACAAGCTCGCCGACGTGGACATGGCGGTGTTCGAGAGACTCATCCGCACCGGGCTCGCGAACATGAAGAAGAAAGCCAAGGAAAAAGGCTGGCCGCTGTCAGGCAGCTGACGCCATCGCTGGAGGGCTTACCATGAAGCTGCTGCTCTTCATCCTGATCAGCCTGCTCGTCGCCGGCGTCGGCCTGACGATCCGGAACATGATCAACAAGGACAAGCCGCCGCTCGAATAGGTCTCAAGCCGATAACCCCTCCGGCGCCACCTCTCTCAAGGACGCCTGCAGCTCTGCCGTCGCCGGCATGATCTTGCGCGTCGCGAGGTTCAGCACCACAGCCACCGCCTCCGTCGTGCACCAGGCAAGCCCCGTGTCCGGATCGATCAGCCAGTGCACGAACGAATGCGTCTTCTCCTTCTGGAAGCCCCGCGCCGAGCGGATCACGAACCGGTCCCCCGCGCGCGGCCAGCGCCGATAGGCCAACCGGTATTCCAGCACCGCCCCGCCCAGCTTCACCGTCTCGCCACGCGCCTCGGCCTCCCGGCCAACTTTCTCGCGCCAAGGCCGAAGCAGGTGCCCAACCGAGTCTGACACCCGCCCGATGAAGAACTCCGGCATCATCCGCCCGGTCAGGTCCACCTGCGTCGGCAGCACAACGCCGCGCCCGATCACCGGCGCCGAGATCGCATCCGCATCCGTCATCGTCGCGCTCGCCCGCGGCGCTACACCCAGGTCAATCGACCGCGGCGCGCACGCCGCCGGTGCAGCATCAGTCATCGCTTCCAGTCGCTTCCGCGCATCACCCGTCCACGCGAAAGGCGCGCCCGTGTCCACATCCACATGATCCACCCATGTCCGGATCGCCGCACACGGCTCACCCGACTGGTGCGTGATCTGCTGATACACAAGCGCCGACGTCTCGCGCACCTCCAGCACGCATCCCGTCATCGTGAACGGCGCGCCCGCATGCGCCTCCTTCATGAACCGGATGTGCTGGTCGCGCGGCCGCAACGTCGATTGCGCATTGGCCCGGAACGCATGCCCCAGCCCCACAATGTGAGCCAGCTCCGCCAGCCCCTCCATCATCTTCGCGACGTAGAAGCGCACATTCATGTGCCCCATCTCATCGCATTCCCAGGTATTGATGCTGCCGCGATAGAGTTCGATCACTTCTTAACGACCTTCCAATCAACCTTCACCGTCGCGCACGTCGGCCAGCCCTTGGCATCCGTCCCCGCATACGAACCTTCCAGCCCCAGCCCGCCTCCGGCCGCCGCCTTCACCATCGCCGCAGTCGGGTCCGGCAGGTCCACTTTCGCGCGCCGGCTCCATTCCATGCTGTGCTGTCCCGCCCCACGCCCCGTCGCGACATAGACAAACCGCCGCGTCTTCCCCTCTGTCCGCACGAAGTCGCCGAGAAAGCGCGGCCCGGTCTTGCCTTCCTCCAGCTGCGCGGGAAGCTCGAACACGATCGTCTTGCCGGTGGACATCCGCACATTCACGCAGACGCCCTCCTTGCCCTGCAGGCAGTGGGCGACACCTGCGGGCGGCGCTATTACGCTGAGGCGCAGAGAGACGTTGCCTGCCCCCATCGCGCAGTCCTAACCAGCACAGGCCTCGCACAGCCCCCGGATCTCGATCACGGCGCTGCGCATCTTGAAGTTCACGCTCTCCACTTCCTGCGTGAGCTTCTTCACGCTGTCGTTCGCGTGCAGCTCCCCCGCCATCCCACATTTGTCGCAGATGAGAAACACAGCCGCGTGCCCATGCTTCCAGTGCCCACACGCGACATAGGCATTCAGGCTCTCGATCTTGTGCGCCAGCCCCATCTCCAGCAGGAAATCCAGCGAGCGATAGACGGACGGCGGCTTCGCCGCGCCATCATCCCCCAGATGCTCCAGCAGGTCGTAAGCCTTCGCCGGCCCCTCGGACTCCAGCAACAGCGTCAGCACCTTCTTGCGCAGCGGGGTCAGCTTGCCACCCCGCTGGCCGCATAGCACCTCGGCCTCCTTGAGGCTGTCGGAGAGACTGTCGGGCGCGCAGGCGAGGTGGGCATGAGCCATGCCCTAATGTCGGCTGCCCCGCCCCGATTCACAAGGCCCGGGCAATCACGGGGGAGCCGGGGCAGGCCATGAAGCACAGGGCAGGGCCTCAGCCCACGGAAAACCGCCGGTTAACCAGCTTCATGCCCTAGTCCCTCCGGATTTGGACGGGCGAGAGGGGACAAGGCATGTCGCAGCAAACCGCAGGGGCGACGGCCTCCAGCCCCATTCGCACTGGTCTCAACAGCGGCCTTGGCGCGCTCCGCTTCCTCGCCAGCGACCGGCTCGGGCTCCTTCTCCTTGTCTGGGCCGTCGTCGCCTTCGCCGTCCGACCCGCCTTTCTCGCCGCGAATGCCGGCATCGCCGGCTGGCCGATGGACGCGATCCGCGCGGGCATGACCCCGATCAACCTCGCCCACACCGCCGCATCGATCCAGTGGATGTCCTTCGCCGGCCTGCTTGCGCTGGTGGTCATTGGCCACGTCCGCTTCGTCGCCGCAAAGGGGGCGGAGGCGTTGTCAGGCCTCACCACCCGTTTCCTTGTCGTCACCGGCTACGCCACGCTGCTGGCAGCCGCATACCTCCTCTTTCTCTGGAGCCCGGTCTCGGTCTTCACGCTGATCACGCATGACAGCTTGATCTTCCTCGACTCGACCTACCGCATCGCCAACGGACAAACGCCCTCGACCGATTTCCCCACCGCCCTGGGGGCCGCCCAGCTCTACCTGCCGGCATGGGCTGCCGGGCTTATCGGCGGCTATGGCGGTTCGGTCGAGCTCGCATCCGTCTGGGTCGCGCTCGCGCTCGGCCTTGCCTGCGCCTGGATTGGCGCCTCCCGCTTCCCGACGCCGATCACCGCCACACTGATCGGCATCATCTTCCTCGTCACCGTCCCCGCAGCCCTGCTCGAACGCTGGGGTGGCGAGAGCCAGACAGTGGTCGATGGCGCCAACGAAGTGCTGGGCGACAATCTCAGCTACGCGATGTTCTACAACCGGTGGGGCTGGGCCGCCCTGATCCCGCTGTTCATGATGCTCGCCCCGCGCCGCGACCGTGAGCAGTCCGTGGGCATCGTCGAAATCGCGATCATCGCCGCCGTGCTCACCTTCATGTTCTGGCTCAAGGCGACCTATTTCGTCGCCGGTGTCGCCGGGGCAGGGATCTATGCCTTCCTCAACCCGCGCCCCGTCCGCACGCTGCTCTGGGGCGCAGGCCTTACCGCCGCAATGATCCTCGGCATCGCCCTCATGACGGGCAACCTCGTCGCCTACATCAACGACATCATTTTCGCAGGGCAGGTCTCCGGCGCGCGTACCGAGTCCATGCTGGGCCTCGTCCGCAATAACCTGCAGGACATGTTGTTCGCCGCCGCCCCCCTCGGCGTTCTCGCTGCCATGGGGCGCTTCACCTGGCGCGACGCGCTCGCAGGCGGCTTCATCATGGTGATGTGCCTGTTCATCATCAACCAGAACGGCCAGCTTCGGAACATGTCCGCGCTGATCGTGCTAGGCGCCTATGGCGCCGTTCGCGTGCTGCAGGAAGACAGCGCCCACCGCATGGCCCGCATCGCCGCCGTCGGCGCCTTTGCCATGCTGTCGCTCGCCATCACGCTCGACCGGGGCCTCGTCCTGGTCGACCAGGCCTACGCCACCCTGCGCGAACAGGTACGCCCGCCCGCCCCATGGGCGCGCGAGCCGGCCCTCCGCAACGTCTACGTCCCCGAGCGCGAGAGCCTGTTCAACCGCGCTGTCAACATGTCCGAAACGCCGGCCGACCGTCTCTACAATGTCTGGCTCTCCGGCCAGCTCGGCCGCCGCCAGGAATTGCGGCAGGGCGAATACATGGAAACCCTGATGGCCGGCGTTGACGACCTGAAGACCGTCATCCGACCTGGCGAGTCCGTCACCACCCTCGACATGACTAACCCATTCCCCTTCCTGATGAACGCCCGCGCGCCCAAGGGTAGCTGGCTAACACTGCACAAGAACCGCACCGTCAGCGAACAGAAGCATCCCGAAGCCGAAGCGATCTTCGCCGACGCCGACCATGTGATGATCGCAAAGATGTCGATGGTGCAGGCCACCGCCGATCTTATGCGCGATATCTACAGCCCATGGCTCGACGCAAACTATGGCGACCGCGTCGAGACGGCCTACTGGACACGCTGGTCACACCGGAAAACGGACGCCACAGTGGTCGCAAGCGCCCCGACTCAGCCCGCTGCGATTCGTTGAAAACCAGCCATTTTCGGGGGTTCCCGAAGCTGGAAGCGTTCCAGAATAGTGATTTTCAGGGGTTTTTGCTGTGAAAAGCACGAAAAACCCTTGTAAATCACGCGTTTCCCGCTTGGGAGACCTTCATTTCCGTGTATTCAGGTGCAGGTTTTTCACACGGGAGTCGAAAAGACATGGCCACAGCTAAATCCGCCGCTGCCAAGACCGCAGCCAAGGCGAAACAGAACACCGTCAGCCTCAAGCACCTTGCGGCCGCCCTCGCCGAGAACCACGAGCTTCCGAAGAAGCAGACCGAGGCGATGCTGAATGACGTCGTCGCGCTGATCACCAAGCACCTCAAGAAGGGCGACCGGATCCGCCTGGTCGGTCTCGGCGTCCTCGTCGTCCGCAAGCGCGCCGCCCGCATGGGCCGCAACCCCGCCACGGGCGAGCCGGTGCAGATCAAGGCCTCGAAGAAAGTGGCCTTCCGCGCCGCGAAAGAACTGAAAGAGTCGATCTAGTCTCTTCCGTTCACTGACCCAAAAATCTGGAACGCCCGGCTGGAAACAGCCGGGTGTTTTGCTTTTGGGCTATCCGTGACCGCCGGGACCGAGTTTGGGGGGAAACCGTTGTTCGGGTCTGCGGGAAACTGAACGGCGCACGCCAACCCAATCGACCACTCCCGCCAGGAATTTGAAGGAAACACTGGCGCCAAATCGGCGTGGCTATTTGCGGCCGTATGATCGGCCGCATGACCGTCGAGCAGAACCAAGAAGCATATGAACAAGGCGAGGCCCCAAGCTGGGTCCCAAGCTGGGCCTGGCCTGTCCATGCATTTGTCGCGTGGCTCGCGACGATGCTCGACGACATCACGCGCTTCAAACGCGCACGCTGCGTCGCTCCCAACTGGCGCGACAGCTGGCACGGCCTCCGCCAAAGCGAGTGGCATCGCGACCAGCTGATCGCCCAAGGCTTAGCGCAGCTGCTTGCGGGCCAACCCCTCCAGCTCGGTGACAGAAAAATCCAGCTAACGCCGCCCGCCTCATATGGCGGCGCATGCCCGCGTTCACCGTTCGAGATGAGCCACAGCTTCATCGCGCTGGCCCGCTGGGCGGCTGAACAGGAGGCAATCATCCGCGCGCGCGCCAAGCGCATCTCTCGTAGTCTCCTTGCCGCCCATGGTTCGACGGACGCACGTAGCGCAGCGACGCATGAGGCGGTGGGTGTCTCGACGACCCTAAACGCCGGCGCCTGCCTAGCCCTCATGGTGAGCAGCGACCGACTTGCCGCGCCGAAGCGCAGCGAAGGCGGGAGGGAGCGCCCGTCGAACCACGAGCGCGGGCTCACCTAGGCCCGCGGCCCGCCCACTTTCTCCAGCGACCGAAGACTAACCCACGCCACCTCAGCGCCCTCGCGCCTGAGATCGCACCCGCATGCCCCAATTAAAATCCATACCCGCCCGACACTGCTAACGATTGCGCGCGTCCTCCCCGAAACCACGATTTCCCCCTGCGCCACGGGCCTCCACGCAAGCTCGCGCCGCAGCCCCGTTAACGTTCACGCCTGTTAACGGCGCGCCGTGAATTCCCCGCATCACCCTAAGTCTGCGTCAAAACGGCAAGGCGAGGGTGGTCATGTCCCGAGCCGTGCTCCGTGTTGCCGGATGGGATCAAGAGCCGGGAGTGGGACATGAACGACGGCGTTCGCGTGCTGGTGTTTGCCTCGCAGAAAGGCGGGTCCGGAAAGACCACGCTTTCCGGGCACATCGCCGTCGAAGCGGAGCGGCGGGGCGATGGCCCGGTCGCCCTGATCGACACCGATCCGCAGGGCTCGCTGGCGAAATGGTGGAATGCGCGCGCCGCGTCGACGCCGGCCTTCGCCCAGGCATCACTCGAAGAACTCGACGCCTGCCTCGATCACCTGAAGTCGATCGGCTTCAAGCTGATCGTCATCGACACGCCGCCCGCCGTCACGCAGACGATCGCGCATGTTGTCCAGCGCGCCGATCTGGTCGTCGTGCCGACGCGCCCCAGCCCGCACGATCTTCGCGCCGTCGGCCCCACCGTCGACATCGCCGACACACTCAACAAACCGCTCGTCTTCGTCGTCAACTCGGCAACCGCCCGCGCCCGCATCACCTCCGAAACCGCCGTCGCACTTTCCCAACACGGCGTCGTCGCGCCCGTCACGCTGCATCATCGTGTCGACTTTGCCGCTTCCATGATTGACGGCCGCACGGTCGGAGACATCCAGCCGGAATCCCGCTCAGCGCAGGAAGTCTCGCAACTCTGGCTGTTCCTGCGCGGCCGCCTCGCCAAGCTCTATGGCGGCGCCGACGCCCGCTGGGCCGAGAAGCCCCGCGCCGATTTCTCGACTGCTGTTCTCTCGCCGGAAACTCCGCTGCTCCCCGCCGCCGCCTTGTCCGATGACGAGGACGACGGCTGGGATGCGGACCTTCCCGCCTGGGCCAGCATCGCGATCGCCAACGCCACCGCAGCGGCGCCGCCGGTCGAACGTCGCGCAGCCGGCGCGCAGCCAAGAGCGGCCCCGCCCCAGCCGATGCGTCGGGCCGGCTCCGACCTGCTCACCGCCCCTCGTCCCGAAGCGAGCCAGCTCGAGCGGCGACGGTCAGATCGCGGTCCGCCCGCCGGGCAGCCCGATCGCCGCCAGCCACGAAGCTTCGGCCGCCGTCCCACGCACTGAGGGCAAAGCGCGATGACCGCACCACAGTATGCATCGCTCACCGCCGGCCTGCTCGCCCGCAAGGGCGAAGCCGCGCCGTCGAAAGAGCCCAGTTTCGGCCATCGTCCATGGCAACCGCCTGTTGTTCCGGCCCCCACGCCGGTTCAACCGCCCCAGCGCCAGCCGGCCTGGCTGTCGCCGGCGCCGGCCGAGGCCAGTGCGCCCGACGTCAGCAAAGCAAAGGTGCGCCTGAACGACGTCTCGGCTGTCTGGCCAACGACCAGGGCTCCGCACCCGTCGCAGGCCGACGACGCCAATTGGGTGCCGAACAAACCGCACCAACCCCTCGCCCTCGGGAGCCTCGGCGTTCCGTTCAAGACGACGATCCGCCTCACTCACGCCCAGGCGCGCGCCGTCAAGCTCGCGGCGCTGATCCTCGACAAGCCGCAGCAGGATATCCTGACGGCCGGCCTGATCGAACGGCTCGAAGCGCTGGCCTGTGCTGACCTCGCCAAGTGCTCATGCTTCAAAGCTGTGATCGAGGGATTGCGGTCGCCGGAGCAGGGCGCGCCGGTTGAAGAGGCGCCGTTGGCCTACTAGTTGTCGCTCTTGCAGGCGGGCAGGGAGAGGCCCTTCGGCAGCCGCGTTTTCGCGTCGCCACAGGCGCGGTTCAACTGAGCCTGCGTAAGTCCAGTAGTTGTCGACAGGTCTGAGCCGGAAAAGTTCACATTCGCCAGATTGGCATTGTCGAACTTCGAGGCATTGAACGATCCGCCCACGAGCACGGCGTCCTCGAAATTCACGTCCGAAAAGTCGGCGTGTTCCGCGCGAATGCCAAAGCCGTTCACCACCGACATATTGGCGCCGGCGAACGTCGATTTGTCGAAAGTGGAGAGGCTGAGGTCTGCCTGGCGCAGGCGAGCGCCCGTCAGGTTGCGGGCCTCAAGCTCTTGGTACGAAAGGTCGACCTGGAAGAGATCGCAATTGGCGCACGCTTTCTCGCCCATGACGAGCCGTCCCGCTGTTGCCTTGCGGCTGGCGTCGTTCTCGTCAGTGGTCTGTGCAAAAGCAGTGAGGCTCATCGCCCCGATCGCCGCAACGGCGAGTACAATTCGAAGGATCATTTAAACCAGGACGGATAGGCTCATCAGGCCAATGGCCATAACTGCGATTACGATGCGGCTTACCATTCAAGTCCCGTTCCAGGTTTTCTACCGGTTTACCCCGGTGGTTGCGCTAACCAACGCAGGCCGGAGATAGGAGTTCAATCGAGGCGGATTGCAGGCGTCATTCAGAGTGAATAGCGGTGTTTGCGTGTAGTAAGCGTGAGGATTGCTTAGTCCGGTTACTGAAAAGCAAACGCAACTGCCGCACAGCGCGCGGGGCTCTACGCCTCAGTTCGAAGCGGCGATAGCGGCCGTGACGCCGCACCCGTTAGAACTTGGGTCGGCAAGGATTGCCTAGCCCGTCTGCACCGTCGCCCCGCAAGCCTCGCAGACGGCAACACCGTCATCGGGCCTCAGGGTAAAGTGCCCGCAAGTGGGGCAGGCGTCCGACAGGTAGTCGGGGCTCCTCTGCGGCGCCACAGCCGGTCCTTCGGCGGTCTCGAGCCGCTCCGCCACGCGCCTCGCGGTGAACGGCACGATGTTGTCCGGCATGACGCCGCGGCTGAAGCCCTTGGAGATCAGCTGCTCCGGCCGAACCGGCTGTACCGCCACCGTCGGCTCCTCGCCTTCGTTCGACCCGCCGCCGAGCCCGTCATGGCTGACGTTTTCCACCTCGGCCAGGTCGTCGCGGCCAAGGTAGGAGACCGCCAGCTCGCGGAAAATGTAGTCCAGGATCGATGTTGCCTTGCGGATCGAGTCATTGCCGGTGACTTCGCCAGCCGGCTCGAACCGGGTGAAGATGAAGGCGTCGACATACTCTTCCAGCGGCACGCCGTACTGGAGGCCAATCGAGATCGCGATGGCGAAGTTGTTCATCAGCGACCGGAAGGCCGCGCCTTCCTTGTGCATGTCGATGAAGATCTCGCCGAGTTCGCCATCGTCGAATTCGCCGGTGTGCAGGTAGACCTTGTGGCCTCCCACAGTGGCCTTCTGGATATAGCCCTTGCGGCGATCCGGCAGGCGGCGACGCTCGGCAATGTAGACCTCGTCGTGCTCAAGCACGGGCGCCACGGGCGCTGGCGGGACGTGACGTTCGAACGTCGGAGCCTGCGTGTCGGCATGGAGCGGCGCACGGGCGCGGCGCTTGGCCTCCGAGATACGCTGCTGCAGTTCAGCGTCGACAGCGGGCCGCCCCGCCTCGATCCGCACGCCGAGCCCGGCCGCCATCGCGGCGCGGACGGAGGCATGCACGGTCATCCGCATCGTGTCCGACTGCTCGCCGGTGGCTATGGTGATCACCGGCTGGCGCGAAAGGTGAGGGGCGATGGCCTTTGCGAGCCGCACCCGCGCCTCGGGCGTCACGCCGTCCGAGCGGGCCAGGATTTTCGCCAGCGGTGATTTCGGGTTCGACACCGGCCGCCTGCGGCCTTGCACCGCCACCCGAGCCTCATCGATCTCGCGCGCCGAGATGCCCAGCGCTCGCAGCAGGCTTTCACCGTCGGTGTCGTAAGCTTCCGGGTTCAGCCCCAGCCGCTTGCGGATGACTTCGTCGCCAACTACCCAGCGCGAGAAGGCTGCAGCAAGGCTCAGCCCCTCCTTCAGCGCCTGTTCGATGCGGTCCAGAGCATCCTCCGGCATGCCGCGCGACTCCAGCCGGTGCCGCTCAAGCCCGTCGATCTGGTCCAGCGTGCGCGCGCCGAGAATGCGCAGCCGCACATCCTGCGCCTCATCCTTGGAGGCGGCACTCGTCAGCGCCGCGGAAACGCACTGCGAAAGCTCCGGCGTCTGCTCGTCCTCATGCGCGAGCAGGAGATCCACCGGGTCCGCCCCGCAGCTTTCGGCCGACAGCCACTGAATGCTCGCGGGCGAGAGATGATCGACAGTCAGGCTCGCTCCCGAAGCCCGCGCCGCTGCGCAGATCTTCTCTGCCGCCGCCACACCTGCTTCTGAATCGTATGCCAACCCTTGCGACATCACCGCCGCCGCCAGCCCCGCCACATGCACCGAGCATCCTGGCAGCAGCGCCGCGATCGCAGCGATGTCCGTCGTCAGAAGCGGCAGGTCCCCCGTCGCCGCATACCGCGCCACATTTAACGCCACAGCTGGCGCACCTCCGTCCGAGGCTCCGCCTCCAATCCCGATCCGCACCGCCAGCCGCGTCCGGCTGACACGCTCGATGGCGGAGGCGACTTCGCCCGCTTCGATGCCCGTCCACGCGGGAAGAACGTACGATTGCCGCCCCGGCTCGCGCGCGCCCGTGGCTTGCCGGCGCAGTGTGATCGCAGCCGCTCGCGGCCCGCCCGGCGTGCACAGCGCGATCTCTACCAGTTCTGCATCCGCCCCGGCCCGGAAGGCATCGATAAGGGCAGATGTCGTCGGTCGCCCTTGATCGTCCGTCTCGATGGTCAGCGCCTCCAGCGCATCGGCCACGGCCACGAAAGCCTGCGTCGCGACCGCCCGCGCAGAAGCCACCGCCGTCGCATCGGCAATCGCGGGCAGGAGGTGTCCCGGCTCGATCGCCGTCGCCACACCCGCCTCGACCAGGCTGGCCGGCGCAATCGGCGTCACACGCCGCGTCCGCACCGCTTCGCAAACCGCTTCAGCTGCTTCGCTCTCACTCCCCAGCGTCCGGATCGCCGCGAGGTGCGCATTGACCATCCGGGCCGGCGCGGTCTCGGCATCGCCCTGATCCAGCAGCGCCGCGCCTGTCTCCAGCACACGCGCAAGGTGGCGGACGGACGACTTGGTTCGGGATTCGCCCATGGCATGCCTCCGCTGGCCGGCACCGCGAGATTGAGGCGCCGAGCCCGAATCGCCCGCATGATGAAGTGCTTTGGCCTTGCCTGCACACAGGAATTTGTCGCATAGCCGCGGTTGGCGGCCTGCTGGACCGGTTTACTGGAACCCTTTATCTGAGAACGCCATATTCGCGCCGCGCCAATCGTTCCTATGTATCCGCGAGTCGTTCTGGAGCCGAGATGCTGAAGTCGATCTTCACCTGGTGGAACGGTGCCACGATTGGCGCCCGTTTCGACATCGGACGTCGCGCCTCCTACGTCGGCGCGGACGACACCGGCAATAAATACTACGAGGAGCGCAAGCCGAGCCTCGAAGGCCGCAAGCGCCGCTATGTGATCTACAATGGCTACGCCGAGCCCAGCAAAGTGCCGGCCGAATGGCATGGCTGGCTGCACCACACTTTCGAAAAACCGCCGACCATCGATCCGCTGCTCCGCCGCTCCTGGGAGATCGACCACAAGCCGAACCTCACCGGCACGCTGGGCGCCTATCGCCCGCCGGGCTCGCTTGCTGAGGGTGGTGAGCGCGCGCCGAGTTCGGGCGACTATGAAGCCTGGAAACCCTGATGCGTGAATCGCTGTTCGAAACGCTCGTCGGCTTTGCCGTTGTCGCAGTGGCGGGCTTCTTCCTCGTCTTCTCGCTGTCGCAACAGTCGGGCGCGGCGACGGGCGACAGCTACGCCTTGCTCGCCAAGTTCGGTCGGGCGGATGGCGTTGGCCCCGGAACGGATGTCCGCGTCGCCGGCGTGAAGGTTGGCGCGGTCACGGCCGTCAATGTCGATCCAAAGACGCTGCGCGCCGAAGTGAAGATGAACGTCCGCAAGGACATCCTCATTCCGGCGGACTCGACTGCGCAAATCCAGTCAGACAGCCTGCTGGGTGGTAGCTACATTTTCGTGCTGATCGGCGGCGATCCCGACCTGAACCTGCCGACGGACGGCACCGGCGTGTTCGATTACACGCGCGGAACTGTCGATATCATGAGCCTGCTGCTCGAAGCCGTTGGCAACGCGTCCGGCGGAGGCGATCAAGGGGGCGGCATGGCGGAAGAGGCTCCACTATGAAACTGCTCGCAGGCCTGCTGATTGGCGGCATAACGGCCCTGGCGCTTGGCGCCGGCGCGTTCGCGCAGGACGGCGAGCCGGGCAACCGGCTGCAGCCAGCCGGCGCTGCAAAGCTCCGCGCGCTCGACAAAATCACCGGCAACTCAACCGACATCAGCGCCCGCGTCGGGCAGTCGATCGATCATGGCCGCCTGAAAGTCACCGTACGTGCGTGCTACCAGTCCAGCCCGCAGGACGCGCCGGAAGCCGCCGCTTTCCTCGAAATCTACTCCACCGCCCCGCCTAAGGCGCAAAAGACGCCGAACCCGATTGCCGACTCGAACATGCATCGCGGCGCGCAGCCGATCGGCGAAAATGGTCTTCTTTTTTCGGGCTGGATGTATGCGTCTTCGCCTGGCCTCAACGCCCTCGAACACCCGACCTACGACGTCTGGGTGATCAGCTGCAGCACCTCGGCCCCGCAATAGGTCTGCGTCCCGAACTGCGCGTCGTGCTGCAGGGCATCGTGAAGCCGGGCGCGGAACACGTCCCGCGGCGCCTCCTCGACGCCGAATGTCTCGAGATGCCCGGTAACGAACTGCGTATCGAGCAGCCGGTATCCCCCCGCCTTCAACCGCGCGACCAGATGGGCCAGCGCCACCTTTGACGCATCCGTCGCGCGCGAAAACATGCTCTCGCCGAAGAACGCGGACTTGAGGCTGACCCCGTAAAGCCCACCCACCAGCTCGCCATCGCGCCATGCTTCCACACTGTGCGCGTGGCCTGCGCGATGAAGCGCGCTGTAGAGGTTGAGGATCTGCGCGTTGATCCAGGTCTGCGGCCTGTCAGGCGCAGCCTCTGCGCAAAGCTCCATCACCCGCGAGAAGGCCGTGTTGATCCTGATCTCGAACACGTCGCGCCTTATCGTCTTGCGCAGGCTCTTCGAGACATGGAAGCGTCCGAGCGGCATCACGCCGCGCAGGTCCGGATCGACAAGAAACAGCCGCGGGTCATCGCGCGAGTCCGCCATCGGAAAGACGCCGCGGCGATAGCAGTCGAGCAACTCGTTGGGGCCAAAAACCCGGCTCATGCGTGGAGGTCCCAATACCCGAGCCACAACCGCATGCCCACGCCCAGAGCCTATGTCTTCATTCCGAGGAACTTCTCGAGCCAGTGGATGTCATAGTCGCCCTTGGCGATCTCTGCGTTCTCGGCGAGGCGGCGGTGCAGCGGCAACGTCGTCTCGACGCCGGATACAACTGTTTCGTCCAGCGCACGGCGCAGGCGGGCGAGTGCTTCGGCGCGTGTCGGCGCGTAGACGATCAGCTTGCCGATCAGGCTGTCGTAGTACGGCGGCACGCGGTAGCCAGAATACGCGGCGCTATCGAGGCGAACGCCAAGCCCGCCCGGCGCGTGGAACTCCTGGATCAGCCCCGGCGAGGGCGTGAAGGTTTCCGGGTTCTCCGCATTGATGCGGCACTCGATGGCGTGCCCGGTGATCTTCACATCCTTCTGGGTCAGCGACAGTTTCTCGCCGAACGCGATGCGGATCTGCTCCTGCACGAGGTCAACGCCCGTGATCATCTCGGTGACCGGGTGTTCGACCTGCAGGCGCGTGTTCATCTCGATGAAGTAGAACTCGCCATTCTCGTAGAGGAATTCGATCGTCCCGACACCGAGATAGCCGAGCTTCTTGATGGCGGTGGTGACAGTCTTGCCGATCGATGCGCGGGTCGCCTCGTCGATGACGGGCGAGGGGGCTTCCTCGAAGACTTTCTGGTGGCGGCGCTGCAGCGAGCAGTCGCGCTCGCCCAGATGGATCACATTGCCATGGCTGTCAGCGACGACCTGGATTTCGATGTGGCGCGGCTTCTGGAGGTACTTCTCCATGTAGATGGCATCGTTGCCGAACGCGGTCTTGGCTTCGGTGCGCGCTGTCGTGAAAGCGAGCTCAAGTTCTTCCGGTGAATGCGCGACCTTCATGCCGCGTCCGCCGCCGCCGGCCGTGGCCTTGATGAGGATCGGATAGCCGATGCGCTTGGCGTTGGCTTTCGCGCTTTCCAGATCGACCACCTCGCCGTCCGAGCCGGGGACAACCGGCACGCCCGCCGTCTGTATCGCATCCTTGGCCGTGATCTTGTCGCCCATCATCCGGATGTGTTCGGGCTTCGGACCGATGAAGGTGATGCCCGACTTCTCGACGATCTCGGCGAACTTCGCGTTCTCCGAGAGGAAGCCATAGCCCGGATGAATTGCTTGCGCGCCGGTGATCTTGGCCGCGGTGATGATCGCGGGAATGTTGAGATAGGATTTCGCGGCTGAGGCCGGGCCTACGCACACGCTCTCGTCAGCGAGACGGACATGCATGGCGTTGCGGTCGGCTTCCGAATGGATGGCCACCGTGTGGATGCCCATCTCCTTGCACGCGCGGTGCACGCGGAGAGCAATCTCGCCACGGTTCGCAATCAGGATTTTCTCGAACATCGCGCTACTCGATGATGACGAGCGGTTCGCCGAATTCGACGGGCTGCTGGTTGTCGACAAGGATCTGCACAACCTTGCCCGCGCGCGGCGCCGTGACCGGGTTGAACGTCTTCATCGCCTCGATCAGCAGCAATGTGGCGCCTGCGTTCACCGTGTCGCCGACCTTCACGTATTTCGCAGAGCCTTCCTCTGCCTGCAGGTAGACCGTGCCGACCATAGGCGACTTCACCGCGCCCGGATGGTCGCGCAGAGAAGCCGGCGCTGGGGGCGGCGCCGCCACTGCTGCGGGCGCAGCGGTTTGGGTCGCTGGCGCCGGGGCGTAGGCCTGCGCCACGTGCACGGCTTTGGCTTCAGGCTTCACAACCTTGATGCGCATGCCGCCTTGCTCGATCTCGATCTCGCCGAGGTCGGCTTCCCGCAGGATGGCTGCAAGCTCGCGGATCAGCCCGGTGTCGAACCTGCCACTTTTCTCGGGAGGCTTGTCGGCCATGATCGTCAAACTCTCTTCTGTTCAGCGAGGGCGGCGACAGCCTCAATGGCCAGTCGGTAGCCCAGGGGACCAAAGCCGGCGATGACGCCGGACGCTGCTGGAGACACCAGGCTCTTGTGCCTGAACTCTTCCCGATTCCCGGGGTTGCTGAGATGAACTTCCACGACCGGAATGGTCAACACCTTGAGCGCGTCGTGGATTGCGACCGAGGTGTGGGTATAGCCGCCCGCGTTTATGATCAGCCCGCCTGCCTGTCTACGGGCTTCCTGTATCCAGTCCACCAGCTCGCCTTCGTGGTTGGACTGACGGAAGATCAGTTTGGCGTCAGCTTCCTCGGCAGCGTCCTGTGTCAGTTTCTCCAGGTCGGCCAGCGTGCCCTTGCCATAGACGGCAGGCTCGCGCTCACCCAGCAGGTTGAGGTTGGGGCCGTTCAGGCAGTAGATGGTCAGGCTCATTGAGGACCTTTACCTGAGACCGGTTCGCACCCAGACGAACGGCCGGGCGGTGAGACTGAATAAGCGAATCCGGGTCCGGTTCAAATGCCAGATTCAAGCGTTCGGACGATGAAATGAACCTGTTTCTCAACGGCGAGGCGACCCAAGCCCCTGATGGCGCCACAGTCGGCGAGTTCCTGCGCCAGCTGGCCATGCCGGAAAAGGGCGTGGCGGTGGAGCGCAATCGCGAGATCGTCCCCAAATCCCTATATGGAACGACCCGCCTCACCGAAGGCGACCGGATAGAGATCGTGCAGTTT
>Ga0315902_10002373_pt1 | contig 29414 bp, 48 predicted proteins | sample LakEriMetagenome_9_FD_203523 | JGI IMG/M metagenome (GOLD analysis project Ga0315902, IMG submission 203523) | Freshwater fungal communities from buoy surface, Lake Erie, Ohio, United States - Buoy 12 MA117 | ecosystem: Environmental > Aquatic > Freshwater > Lake > Lake biofilm | place: USA...
GGTGCGGCGCGCGGCGCCCGCGCACGATCTTGCCGTCCTTGACGTTCAGGTCGCCGATCATCTGGTCGATCACGGACAGCGTGTTCATCGCGCTGTCGCGCGCCGAACCGTACTTATCCAGAAACTCCACGTCGGTGTCGGCCTGCTTTTCCGCACGCTTCTCTTGGTAAAGTTCGCCGGGCGTCTTGCGTTGCACTCTTGCTTCGGCTTCGACGCGCGACAAAGGCACCTGCGCCGAACCGGGCAGCGGCGACTGCATCGGCGACTTACCCTTAAACTGCCGACCAGTGTCCTCGTATTCTTCCAGCGCCTGTACTCGCGTCATGCCGGCGTCGCCTTCGCCGGGGCGGTAGACAGCGCTGCGCATACCGGCAGCCGGCTGTTCATCCGGCATGATGCGGATGTTGTTGCTGCGCAGGATTTCCGCCAACTGGGCGTCCTTGCCCGGCCCCGCGGCCGCGCGCATCGCTTCAAGGTTGGACTGCGACACGACGCCGGTGTCCATCATGGTCTGAACAATACCCGCCAAATCCGGCTGCGCCGCGCCGCCAGCCGACATCGTCTGGAACTCAGGGCTATTCTGCATCAGCCGGCTGGCGCGCTTCTGGACCTCCAGAAAATCGCTTTCGCTCAGGTCGCGCAGCATGGGGTCGGATACATTAGCGCCGCGCGCGACAGCGCGGGCAGCCGCGTCAAGCTGCTCTGGCGTAGCCGGAACCGCTTGCGGTGTCGCCTGAGCGCGCAAGTCCGCCGGCGTTGTATTGACATCTCGCGTGGGGCGAAAACCGCCGGCTGGCACAATACCACCCGAAGGCTGCGCGGGCGCGCCCGCAACCGGCGCGGCGGGCCGACGCTTAAGCTGCCGCGTGGTGAGCGGGTAGACGCCTTGCGCGCCTTTTTCGGCGGAGAACCCGCCGGTCACAGCAACACCGTAGTTGCCGTTTTCGTCCATAACTACTTCGGTTTCTAGCGGACCGTATGTAGCCCTAAAGTTGTCGCTCAGGCTACCGACCATCTTAAGCAGTTCGTTTCTGCTAAAATTTTCAGGTGGCAGATTAGCGGCAAAAAATTCCGCAAACTGGGGCGCGTCACGCTGCATATCGCGCAGCAGCAGCACATAACCCTGCGCATTCATAGTCTGGCCGGCTCGTTTAGTGTAAAAGTCGAACAGCTTTCCGGCCTGATCAATCTCGGCCGCCGAAGCCTCGCGGCTTTCCTTGGCCTGCGCGAGTTGCATTTCCTGCGCGGCTTTCGCAGCCTGCCGTTCCGCCGCGCGCTGCTGCGACATCATGTTCATCATCTGCGCGTTGCGCTGGATGGCCGTGCCGAGAAAGTCGGTCTGCGGGGCGCGGGCCTGAAGGGCGATCATCTGGTTGGCCATTAGAAGATACTCGGATTGGCGCGCATGGCGGATGTCACGTCAGGGACCAGCGACGCAGACGGAGCGCCGCGGTTGAAGTAGTTCAACTGGGCCTGATACAGCGGGTAGTTCATCGCCGCCTGACCGATACCGCTGAGAGCACCAGACAGCGCGTTGGCGCTACCGACGTAGCCCGACGCGCGGGCCGCGCCAGCGTTCATCAGGTTCTGCGCCTGCGCCTGCCCCGCCTGCCCGGCCGCGCCGGTCAGCGTATTCGCCGCGGACTGGCCCGACCCCATCAACGACTGAAGCGGGTTCAGACGTGCAGCGCGTTCGACCTGATAGCGGTTGAAGGCGTTCTGGTACTCTTGGCTGGCCAAGTCCTGCCCGAAGCGCTGGATGCCCTTCATGGTCGCGCCCGACAGCAGACCGCCGCGTGCCGCCGCCGACCGCTCCAGCGCTTTCATTCCTTCGGCCTGCCGGAAAGCGTAGCCGGGGTCTTGCTGGAACTGCTCGGTGCCGAACGGCTTGGCGAGGCTGCCGTAGCCAGCCGCCGTCTGGTCGCCACCGATGCCGAGCAACTGCATGATCTGCTGCTGGGCGGTCAGGCCAGCCTGCCGGAACGGTTCCTGAAGTTCGATCTGCCGCTGGAACATGCGCTCCTGTGCGGCGAGGGCTTCCTGCGCGGCGCGCTCCTGCGCGCTGGCGGCCTTCTTCGCGCCGCTCGACGCGACCAGACCACCACCAATGGATGCGACACCCCCGATAATTGCGCCGGCGACTGGCATCAGTCCAACTCCATCATAAAGATACGGTGCGGGGCACCGAAGGTTTCTATCACTTCTCCGGTCGGCTGCATACCCCCTTGCCGCGCGAAGCGCTCGACGTGGCGGGCCTGCGGCGGGACGCGGGTCCAAAGCATCTTGGCGCCGTGGCGCCGGGCGAAGTCAATTCCTTGCGACCGGGCGGCGTTACCCCATTCGCCGCGGCCCGACCGAAGGATGAACGTATGCACCTCGTACGTTCGTGGCGCGGTCCACAGCAGTGCAAACCCGCCATGTTCACCCATCAAAAACCAGTGCTCCGGGCGCTCGACCAGCGCCGACAAGTCCAGTTCACCGGCTTCCGGCGCACCGACATACGGACGGACATCGGGGTGGTTGACCACCCAATTGACCAGCGCCGCGTCGTGGGTGCGCTGCAAGTGCATCAGGTGATCTCGCGGCCTGATGCACGGATGTTGACCGACAGCGAGGCGCTGGCCAGCGTAGAGATGAAGCCGTTCGGGGCCAAGGCGTGCCCGACGATCTCCGGGAAGGTATACGTCTCGTTCGGTTGCAGCGTCTTGGTCTTCACGATCAGGTTCTGCGTACCGGCCGTGTCGGCGGCCGTCACCAGATTGACGCTGATCGACGCTGCCGAGGTGCTGTAGTTGGTGGCGGTGAACTTGTCGATGATCGTGGTCACGTTGGTCGCGGTGTACTGCGTGGACTGCGTGTTCTCCGCGATCTTCGACGGAATGAGCACTTTGACGGTAACAGTCATGGTTCAGGCCCTTAGTTGTATTCGGCTTGTAGCGTTATGTCCGCCGAAGCCAAAATTGTCGAGGTGCCGACGCGCCGAATGCCGATATTGATGATCGCGTCGGTAATGCCCAGCGTCGGCTGCGACACCAGCCACGCCCGCGACGACGACAGCGCCAGCCAAGTGCCGGTCGCGGAACTGCTGCCGTCGAGAACCCCCGACACAACCGTGACGTAGCACTCGTAGTTGGTGGCCTGCGCGCCCGGCACGCACCAGTCTTCCAGAAAGATGTAGCCGCCACCGTTCTGGCTGTAGTTGGCCGTGCCATCTGACTTTAGCTGGTACGCCGCGGAAGCAGTGCCCAGCGCATTGAAAGCGTAGATGTACTGCGCGCTAAGGGTAATCGTAACGGCCGACGCGCCCCCGCCAGCGCCAATCAGCGAGAGGACCGCGCCGCTCATCAGGACAGCCCCGCCCCGCTGATGACCCAGACCGTAGCGGCCACCTTGACGACCGTGGCCAGACCGTAGCCCGCCAGCGTGCGAGAGCCGGTGTTCGTGGTGCCAGCCTGCCGCAGCGTGTCGGACGTGATGGCGATGGTCTGCGAGGAGCCGCTGTTGTTGTAGATCACAACGGTCGCGCCAATCGGGAACGCCACCGAGGCGTTAGCCGGAATGGTGATGCCGCCGGTCGTGATCGAGATGTGCTTGCCGTTGTCGTTCAGCGTCAGCGCGTAGGCGCCGGTCTGGGCGTTCTGCGGGGCGCCGCGGTAGCCGACGCTGTCCGTGCCGATGGTGCCGGTGGCGACAATCGCCACGTCCTGCTCCAGCGAGGTGATGTCGGTGTTGGCGCCCGATGCGGCCGCGCCGAGGTTGGTGCGGGCGTTGGCAGCCGTCGTGGCGCCCGTGCCGCCGTTGGCGACGGCGACGGTGCCGGTCACGTTGGTGGCCGTGCCGGTGATGCTGCCGGCGAAAGTCACGCCGCTGCCGATGGTGCCGCCGGTGATGCTGACGTTGTCAGCGTTCTGCGTGGCCATCGACCCAGACATGGCGATGTTGTCCACAGTCCAGATGAGCGCGTCGGCCGAGGTGCGCAGGACGACCTTGTACGACACGCCGGGCGCGTACCAAATGTCGGCCTCGCCGCGCGCGTCAAGGATGACCGGGTTGGCGTTCGGCGTGGTGCCGCCCGCAGTAGTGTAAGTCGCCAGCGGCGTGGTCGTGCCGGCCTGATAGGTGTAGACCTTGCCGCCAGCCAGCGGAGCGCCGTTAGCGTCGAGGAACTGGGCCTTGGGCGGTGGAGAAAGGATTGCCATATCAGTAAGGCCCCCCGGCATTGATGTTGTTGGTCACGGTCAGGATGACCGACGGAATAGCAGGGTGGAAGGCGCTGGCGGCGCTGGAGTTCAGGTACACGCCGGTGTCGTCCACGGCCCACATCAGTTCAAAGTAGTCACCAGCGTTCATGGATAGCAGATAATTCCATGCAGCAATAGTGGCGAAGTTGTTGCCCTTGGTGCGCACCTGCCCAGCGCTGTCAGGCACGTCCGTGCCGTTCTTGCGCAGCCAAATCCACAATAGATGGTCGGTCGCTATCGTGGTGTCGATCTGCGCCGAGAACTGGATGTTGTAGATGTTCGCGGTATCGACGTAGACGCGCGACGTGGGCGTGCCGAGCGTGACGCCGAGGCTCAGGTCGGTCGTGTTGAACGTCATCGCGTAGGCCGTGTTAACCAGCGCGGCAGTCTGATCCGTCGTGTCGTAGAACGAGCCGTAGCGATGCCGCGGCAACTGCGGTGTGTGCGCAGGCGCGAGGTTAAGCCCCTGCAACTCCTGCATCACCTGATGCTCGGACAAGTTGTTGTCGGTTGGCGGCCCAAGCTGCACCTCGTCCAGCGTGACCGGGTTGTTGCCGCCGCCGGTCAGCGTGAACAGGTTGAAGAAGAACCGATACCAGTCACGGGTCATCAGGCCCGTGCGCTGGTCGATGACGCCGACACGGGACGCGGGTATCTTGGTTATGTTGACCGGTTCAGCCATTTGTCCCGCTCAGGAGCAGTTCGGCGCCAATGATGCTGATCTTGACCGGGTCGGTGCCTGACACCTCGTAGACGCGGTCGCGCAGCTTGAGCGTCATGCCGAGACGACGCCACAGCGCGCGGCGGCTGTACTGGCCGATACGCCCGATGGAAGTCCAGTGCTCGTTCGACCATGTATGGCCGCCGTCGTCCGACCAGCGCAGCATAACCTGCGGGTCCGCGCCCTGCACGACCGGCGTGGTGCCGGGCACCTCGAACAGTTGATCTTGAAAGTCTAGTTCAAGCGTGTAGTCTGGGCTGCTCTGCGTGTCGCCAAACGCCAGCCCGTTCAGGCCGACACCGACTTCCAGATTGAGTTGCAGCGAGTGCTGCGTCGTACGACGCAGGTTGTTCGCGCCGGTCGGCAGCGCACGCCACGACCGCAGCCACTTCTGCGGAGTGCCGTTGTCAGCATAGGTCGTCAGGTCGAACGTGTAGATGTTGCCGTTCTGGTAGTCGCCGATGATGATGTTGCCGTTGAAGTTGCACTGGCAGTTGCCGCGGTGGCGGGTGAACTCGCCCGCGTCGAAATACGCCCGCTCGTGCCATGCGCCGGTCGCGGCGTCATAGACCCACGTCGTGTTGCCGCTGGGGAAGTTCAGCACGTAGAAGGCGTGGCCGTCCTGCTGGTAGGTGTAGGCCACCGCGTCGGTCATGTCCGAGTACTGCTGGATTTGCCACTCGATAGCGTGCGTCGAGATGCGCTGGCCGACGTAACCGCCAGCGCGGTAGACGATGCCCTGACCGCGGGCGTCGCGGCCCAGCCAGAACACGCTGTTGTCCAGCTTGGCAATCGAATAGGGAGCGACGCAGCCGATCTCGTTGTAGGCGCCTTGGATGCGCGCCAGCGGGAAATCGGCTGCGCCGGCGTTGTACCAGACTTCGGTGCTGTCCGTCCCGAAGACCCATACTTCGCGGTGGTCCACGATGATGCCGACCACGCCGTCGGGCGAACCTTCAGCGCTGGCAAAGTCCAGAGGGTCGATTTGTGTGCCGTCCAGCAGCGACGTGACCCAAAGTTTCTGGCTATCCGGCTGGTTGAACACGAAGTAGCCGTCGAGGTAGCCGACCGTCACCGCGCCGGGGAAATCCGGGTCCGTGACCTGCACGTAGGTGTCAGTGGACTCCGTGTAGACGTAAGCGTTCGGGTTCGACACGAAAACGATCTGGTCGCCATTGTCGGCGATGGACACCTGACCGGTGCCGGAGATCGAACCCAGCAGACGCGGCGTGCCGGTCAGCGAGGACAGCTTGTAGACCTCTTGGCCTGACACGACGTAGAAGTCGTCGCCCTGCGTCTGGTGCGCCCACAGCCCGCGAATGGGGCCGGTGCCGACGGTCTGCTGAAACTTCAGGCCCGGCGCGCGGTTCAGGAACGCGGGCATCTGGCCGCCTTCCGGCACGACCTCTGGGAAGAGGTTGATCATGCGGTTGTCGGCGGCGTTGACGCTGCGGGCGACATACGCCGACCCAAGGATCGGCGTCTGCATCAGTAGTTGCCCGCGTAGACGTTAAAGCGCTGGCGACTGGCGATCAGGCTGTACGGCATGGCCATGATGTCGTCGGGGTTGTTGATCCGCTTGAGGTTGCGCTTGCTGGTCATGGCGATGCGCTGGACCTGCGGCGACGGCTCGACGCCGAACTCCGGGGCCAGTTCGCAGGCCAGATTGTAGCGGAACGCCCGCAGGTAGCCCGGCGGGAAGTGAAGCGATGTCGCCAGCGTGACCGGTGCGGTCAGTTCTTCGACCGAGATGAAGTGCCACTCCAGCGCCCGGATGGGCTTCGGATAGACGAACATTTCGATGTCGGGGTAGGTGTTGTTGACGAAGATGACCTGCGGGTACGTCGAAGTCACGGTCTTGACCGCGATGCCGTTGTACTGCTGCTGGTTGATGAACTTGATGCCGTAGCTGACGCCGGTGGTGGCGTCACGGAAGTAGGTGCTATCGTCCAGCAGCACCGGGCGGTTGCCGACGAAGTCGCCAGACGGCCCCAGCGTGCGACGGATTTCGGCGGCGGGCCAAGTGAAGACCTGATCTTGCGTGGAAAAAACCGACAGCCGTTCTGTGTTCCAGCTATCAATCATCTGCTGCATCGCCACCAAGGCGTCCTGCGACGTGTCAGCGGACGGCGTTTCGCCTTCGGCCAGTACGCCGATCAGGCGCAGAGAGCCGTTAATGATGTCGCCCGCGCTGGCCATGACTTAGTCTTCCTGCTCTGCCCGGCGAGGGCCGCGGCGCTTGGAGTTCTTTTCCACCGTGGCGGCAGGATCAGCAATGCGTTCCCACCCGTACATTTCGTCGTAATCCGCTTCAGCGTCCGAAGTTGCTACTTTGGCGCCGTGGATAGGGTGTACCATGTAAATGACAGCCATGACAAACCTCTTGAAAACTGCGCCCGGCCGAAGCCGGGCGCAGACTTTGTTAGGCGACGCGGTACAGCGTCCAAGCCCCGGCGGCCGACTTGCGCGCGATCATCATCGCGCCAGTGGTCACGGGGATGGTCATGGTCAGCGAACCGGTGACAGTCCAGCCGGTGCCAGCCGCGATAACGGCGGTGCCCGACGAGGTGCCGAGGTTGACCACGCGGAAGGTGAACGAAGTGCCCACCTTGTCCGCGTTGGTCAGAGCAGCCTCAAGGTCAGTGACCGTCGGCAGAGTGTAGGTCTGCTGGGAGGTCACACCGTTGTTTGCAAGGATCAGACCGTTGAGAACCTGAGCCGCGGTCAGCGTGGCCGTAGCCGTAACCGAAACCGGGGCCGGGATCGCGTCGATCAGGGGTTCGTCGAGGTTGCCATCACCGATCTGATAGCCGCCGCCGCCATTGGGAAGAGACATAGTATTTCTCCTTGATCAGAATTGGCCCCCGGAAGTCCGGGGGCCGTAGTTTTGATTAACCCCAGAGACGGCAAGCCATCTGCGGACGGATGGTGCTGTAGCCGTACAGAACGTCGATACGGCAGGGCATACGGTCGTTGTTGATGTCGTACTGACGGACAACGCGCAGGCTGATGCCGTTGTGCACCTGACGCGACGCCATATCGACGCCCTGCGGGAGCAGAAGGTCGGCGGTGGCGAAGGTGATCGCGTCCTTGTGGTACACGAGGTTCTGCGGGTACTGCGTGCTGGCAGCGCCGACGAACACGATGGCCTTGCTGTTGCCCGGCAGCGCGTCCACGGTGGCAAGCGCGTGGCCGGCCGAATAGATCGGAGCCACGGTGATATTGCCGGCGCCGGCGCCGCTCAGGGTCACGTCCGCCAGAGCGACGAACTGGAACAGCGAACCGGTGCTTTCACGGGTCTGCGGGTTCACCATGAAGCAGTCAGCCACGGTGAACACGTCGCCCGCACGGACGGTGGCGTTAGCACCAGCACCGGTGATGGCGATGGTGGTGGCACCTTCCGTGGTGACGGCCGCCGAGGTCGAACCGCCGGTCGCGGTGCGCGAACCGGTGGTAAACTGCTTGATCGACTGCGACATGTTGACTTCTTCGAAGCCAAGCACGCCGGTGCCCATCAGGCCGTTCTTGAACTGCTTGCTGATGACATCAGTCGGGTTGAACAGCCCCTTCAGGCCTTCGACCAGACCAGCGTTGGCCGCCGGGTTGACGGTGGCGTAGCGCGGCGACATCACGGCAGCGTTTTCGTTCAGCTTCTGCTGGGCCGAAAGCAGCACAGCCGAAGTGGACGGCACAGTGCCGGGGGTGCCGACCGAGTTGCCGACGGTGCGGAAAGCGTTGGCAACGTCCGCGTCGATGCTGGCAGCAAGCTGCGAGATACGCGGCTTGAGCACGCGCTCGGCGAAGTCGTCAAGCTGCATGGTCAGTTCGGCGGTGGTGAAGTTCACACCGATGTGCTTCTGGTTGTTGACCGTCAGCGTGGTGAACTGCTCGTTGTCGTCCTGCACCTGAAGGGCAGCACCGTCGGTCACGAGAGCGCGGTCCGGCAGACGGATGCGCAGGGTCGAGCCGATCTTGGCGCCTTCGACGGCGAAGCTGTCGTCGTACTGGCGGTTGACGTTGCGGGTGAGCACGAGGTTGTTCTCCAGAATTTCCAGAGCCTTCCGCGTGATCATGTCAATAGTAAGAAGTGAGTTGGCCATGTTCGTGGTCCCAAATTAGCGGTTGCGTTGTGCCTCGTACTTCTTGATCTGCCGTAGCCTTTCCGCTTCGATCCATTCCGACGTGCTCATCGACTTGGTCGAGCGAGGGTCGGTGGTGTCGTACACGGGTGCGCCAGAAGCGCGCGGCGTAACAGGTGCAATCGGTGCCGGGGCGGTTGAAGTCTTTCTAACCGGCGGATTGGAGGACAGTGAAGCCTCAATCTTTCCGATTTCCTTCGCCTGCAAGATCGGGTGCAATCTGGCGATACGATCCGCTTCCTTGGGGTTGGAACCGAGCCAATAGAGGACATCGGGGCCAACATCCGAGGCTTGGATGCTCTGGGCCATGTATTCCGTGACGGGAAGGTTGGGGTTGTACGCGACTTGGTCGAAGTCATCGTACTTGTCCCGCGCCGTCTCTTCACGGTCGTGGTACTGTTCGAGCAAAGCCTGCTGTTGCCGTGCGGCTTCCCGCTGGGACAGCAATTCTTCCGCCTTACGTTCGGCCAAAGCCTCTGCGTACTGGTCGTAAGTATCAAACTGCTCCGGGGATAGATCGGCCGCCGGCGTAGCCTTGAGCCTTGCTTCCATCTCCGCAAGCCGCTGAGCCTGCTCTCGTTCCCACTTGCGCTGTTCTCTCGCAAGCCGCTTGCCGACGATGGCGTCCAGTTCTTCCTGAGTGAAGGATTTGGGCGCGTCCTGATCGACAGGCTGTTCTTCCGGCGTTGCGGTTTCAACGGGTTCTGGAGCCGCCGTGGTTTCCAGTTCCGGCGCGGGCACTTCCGCTTCAATGGGGACGGTATCGTCCATGTGGTTTTGACCCTTTCAAGTCACCTGATGTTCCGCACCAGTACGGTTGTCGGTCAGCGTACAATAAAGTTTGTACGCTGGCAATATCTAGGCCCAGACCCGAAACGGCTGTTCGGGCGGCACGATGATGATCGGCTGAAGTTCAGCAAGCTGCTCTTCAGTCAGGTCATATGACCGCACGTTGACGTGCCATTCCGGGTAGTCGATCTCGACTGGCGGATCGACGCTGTAGTCCCACTTCACGATAGGCCCGATAACGTCGAGGCTCACGAACGGGGCGGGAACCAGCACAGTGGCCTCGCCCATAATCGGTTCGCCGTCTTCGTCCTCGCCCGTCTGGACAGGAACGGTTTCGTTGTAGGCCAAGCCAGCAGCGATCAGGGCTGCGTTCATCGTGGCTTCGTCGGGGGCGCGGAGATATAGGTCCATGTTGGTGTCTCCTTAGGCCGTCAGGGCTTGGCCCTGCGCCTGCGTTAGGCGCGTTGGGTAATAGCGGATTGAGCGCAGCCAGCCGTTCCAGAATGCCGCGCTCCCGGCGGCGTTACCGATGAACATCCGGTCTACGGTCGGGATCGTCCCGCTTGTGTCAGTCCCAACTTGCGACCCGTTGCGGAAGAATGCGAAGTCGTTGACCTTGTATGCGTAGGCCAGCTTTTCGGTCGCGTTGGCGGTGTAGGCTGTGTTAATGTCAACCTGCGTGACGCCGCCAACAACCGTCCGTCCGGTAACAAGATTAGACAGCGGGCCGATCAGATGCCGGTTGTTAATCCCGCCATCACTAACATCGACAGCCAACACGGTGACGCCCACGCTCGTTGGCTTAAAGGTCACAGCCTCGACGAGGATCGTCCCCTCGCTCTGGTTATACCAACTCGCAAAGTTCGGCGCGTTGATCGCCGCCACATCCGCCGTCCGCGTAACCTGCGAGGCCACCGTGGGGATGTAGCTGGTGGCAAAGGCACCGGCTTCGAGTTGTGCGCCGTAGATGAAGATGCCGCTGGTGCCGTTGCCTGTGAATGAAGTGTTTGTCCCCGTATCGACAAGGAAGATGCGGCAATTGATTGCAGTTTGCGCCGCCCCGGTAGTGAAGGTGATCGTGCAGCGGTACCATCCGTTGCCGAAGTTTGTAATCGTCGCAGTCGCAGCGTTGGTCGAAACAACCGTTCCGTTTGAAAGGTCAAAATTGCCTATGGCGTTGCTACCGGCGCCGTCCTGCAAAGACGCGCGAGTGCGTTCGCCAGCCTTCAGAAAGACGGAATAGGTGTAGGTTGTAGAGGATGAAGCGGTCTGGCTTTGCAGTACAAAATGCGTGTCACTGGCAGTTGTATCTTCAACCAGTTTGTCCGCCGTCACCGTCCCATCGGGGGCCGTTGTAGCGTTCGCAGTCACACTAGAGCGCAACTTCGACCACGCCGCGTTATCAAACTCTTGCGACCGCAGCAGCAAGTTCACCCGCTGCTCCTCGATCAGCAGGCCGCGCGGGGCCAGCGTCACGGGGTCGTAGTCAAAGCGCGGGGGGAACACGCCGCCCACGTTGCGGGTGTAGTCGGTCGCTGCCGAGGCTTGTTCGAGCTGTGCGCCCCAGATGAGGATGCCAGAGCCGTTGCCGAGGTAGCTTTCCAGACCGCCCGCCGTCGCTGAAATCACCCCGGTCTTGTTAATGCCGACAATTGCACGGGCAAACGCAACCGAAGACCCAGTTGTGACAGTTACGGCACAGCGATACCATCCATTGCCGACCGATGTGATGGCAGTGCCAGAAACCGCGTAGCCCGTCCCGGCTGCGCCCGAAGTGGCAAGTGTTCCGTTCGACAGGTTAAAGACAGCGACTGCGTACAGGCTGCCGCTAGAGATGTCGGAGACCCCGACAGTGACAAAGCCCAGCGTTGAGGCTTTGGCAAACACTGACACGGTGTAGCTGGTGTTTGCGGCAATCGCAGGCGTGGCGGCTTGATAGGCGTAATGAATGTTCGACACAGCGGTGTCCAACAGCGTATCCGCCGTCGAGGTGCCGTCCGGGGCCACGTTCCAGCCGCCGACAACTTCGCGGACGGAGACATTATCAATCGAAAGCGAAGCTGCGGCAGCGCCGCAAACAAAGCCGAGAGTGTTGTTCCCACCTACAGCAGTCAGGTATTCAACATAGGTTCCGTTTGCAGAGCGAGTTGCTCCATTGACATCGCTGCCGCCGCTAAACTGAACCTGCACAGATGCCGCCGAATAGGCGCTGACCGTGTATTCAACGCGATACAGGCGGCCCGCAACAAGCGCGATCGGCTGGCTTAGGATGCTGCCAGAACCAGCAGGCGAACGAACCGCAAGACCGCCAGTAATTGTCCACCCGCCGCCCTTGGTCCAAACAGTGTCAGTTGCAAAATCACCATTCGTGACCAGTTCCGACCCCAGCGACGCCGCCGCAGGGTTCTGGTTCGGCACCACGGTTGCGTTCGTCTTGGTCCACGCCGCGTTGTCAAACTCCTGCGTAAACGTCAGCAAGTTCCGGCTCTGGGGCGTCGAGGCGATGTTGCCCGACGAGTTCACGAAGGTCGCCGCAGAGGTGCGGGTGAAGTCGATCAACTGATCGAAAGTGCGGTTAACGAGAGGCATGGTCTACTCCCAGACCTTGAGAATGACGTAACCCGGTGCGGTAGGATCGGTGTTGTACACCTCGTACTGCTGGGTCAGGAAGTTGTTGGCCAGCGTGTAGTCGTAGACCGGATCGCTAGGCACGAAATCGAGAATGAGTGTCGGTTCGCCGCGGCGGCTGCGACCACCCACGCCCGACCCGGAAGTCAGGGAGACAAGCGTGCCTATCCCAACGGACAGGCCGTTACGGACAGGATCACCCCAACTCATCGAATGTTGATCGGCTTGGCGTACACGGTGCCCGACACGCCGATTTGCAGCGCGCTGACCCGCCATGTGGCACCAGTGCCGGGCGGAACCGTGAACGGAATGGGGGTGAAGGCCGGGATCGGCGTGTCGGCCGAGGTGGCGGTGACGCCCTCACCGACGCGGACATAGGCGTCAGTGGTGCTCCACACCAGCACGCCCTGCGGGCCGGCGTTCCAGCCCGTCGTGGAGCCGGCAGTGCCGGTATACGACGCGTTCTGCGTCGCAAATCCGGCGTCGTTCAGGGGGCGAAGCAATTCCATAACGTCTATCCTTACGCCAAAAATTTCAGCTTGTAGAGGGTGGAGTAGTACAGACCGAAAATCTCGTCGATGATGTTCTGAAGCGGCGTGCAGTCCTTATCGACCACCTTATACCGCATTTCCATCAGGTCTTCCACCTGACCCTCCAGAAACTCGACCACGTTGTTGGTCTTCTTGGCCGACATCAGCGAAATCGGGCCGATCAGCCCGTACTTGCCCTGATAGGCTTCCGCAAACTTGTCCGCCAAGTCGATGATGCCGTCGTAGAACTCGTTCAGAGCGACGTGCTTGGCGTAGCTGCGCGTGTTGAGGTGCGCGGAATGGGCCACATCCCGCGCCAGAAACAGCATCCCGACGAAATCGTTACATTTGCTCATTTTCAGCCGTTCCTTCGGGCATTTCGGGCGTCATAGGCATCTCAGGCGCTTCCATTTCTGGGGCTTCCATTTCCGGCATTTCAGGGCCTTCCGGCGCCTCGTTTTCCGGCAGTTCGCGCATTTCCGGCGCTTCGCCGATCAGGTCGCCAGTGTCCAGCGCAGCCGCAATCGTGCCCATGACTATATCCTGAATTTGTTCGGGTGTCATGCTGTTCTGCACGGCGGCGATACGCTTGGTTTCGGCGTTGTAGGCGTCGATTTCCGACTTGTAGCGGTCGATCTCGACCTTCTGCTGCTCGGTGCTGTCCTGAATGTTCTGCAAAATGTCCGTGACGCGGTTCAACTCCTGCGTCATGGCTTCGATCTGCTGCTGCGCGGCCATCATTTCGGGCGACTGATCGCCTTCCGACAGCACCTTCGGGTCCAAAATCTTCTTGAACCGCGCCGCCATCTCCTGCGCGCCCGGCCAGTCCATGTTCTTGATGAACAGGTCGCCGGCCACCGTCCAAAGCTGCGGGTTGGCCTGCAAAATCTGGCTCATGGCGTCCAGCGCTTCCTGCCGCTTGGTCATGTAGCCGGGGCCGGTCGTGACCATCACGTCGTAGGTGCCCACGCCGGGGTTGTAGATTTTTTCGATCAGCGACCCGTCCGGCCCGCGGATTTCCTTGACCGGCTCCTGCTGGGTCGGGTTGAACTTGACCATGTTCACGTCGCCATCGACGCCAATGATGCGGGCGATGCGCTGCGTGTCGTAAATCTTCGGGATCAGGTCCACGATCTGCCGCGTGATATGGCGCACGGCGCGGGCGAGGTTATCGACGTAGTGGTACGTCCCCACGTCGCCCTGCTTCTCGCGGGCGATGATGGCCTTGGCCGAGCGCTCGTTGCCGCCGATGCCCAGCGAGGCGTCGTACTGGCCGGTCGTGCCCTTGATGTCGTCAGCAGCCCCCATCTTGGCCTGAATAAGACCTGTCTGGGGCAACGGAGGAGGTGCGCGCTGGGGTAGAGGGAGGACATTCCCCGCGCCGTCCGTCACGTCGGGATTGACCTCCAGATACGGCCAGTTGGTCGTATTTGCGGTCTTCCACTGCTGCTCGTAGCCTTCAAACTGGCCGCCGTAGCCGATGAAGGGTGCCTTCGGGGCCAGCGCCAGCATTTCTGCCTCTTGGCTGGTCCAGTAGTTGTACATGCGCTGCGCGTCCTTGGCGTTGCGCACAAGGCCGGAGATGTGCATCCGGCCATCGACTTCCCACTCGTTGCCGATGACGCGAACGACCGGTATCCACTTGCCCGGCCACTCGCGCTCGTCGAGCACGTCGAAGCCGTTGGTCTTCATCCACATGACCTTGGTGCGCTGCACCGAGCGGCTGCGGATCGGCTTGCCGAACAGCGCCATAAGCTGCTTGTCCAGCGGCGTGCGGGCGAAAGCCGTCTGGTTGTCCGGGTAGAGGTGCAGCGTGGCCGGTTCGTAGGTCTTATAGAAGTACTCCGCGATGCGGATGGTGTCTTCCTGAAGCCACGACGAGATGCCCTGATCGCCGACGCCTTGGCTGTACAGCGTCGAGATCGGCGTCGCATCGGGGAACATCCGCTCGTATTCGGTCTTCAGGATGTCTTCGGTGATGAAGCACCACTCCGCGTCCGCGCCGCACGGGTCTTGGATCGTCGGGTCCATGTAGACGCTGAACGAGTTGCGCACGCGGCCGATGCGGATGTCCTGATCGAACGTCTCGTCGTTGCAGTACTCGGTCAGCAGGCGGATGTAGCCTTCGCCGTACGTGACCTGATTGTCGCAGGCGGTGTCGTAGGCCACGTCGGCGTCCGACATGTACTCGATGTGCCGCACGACGCCGTTCAGCACCTCAGCGACCTGAATGTCGGCATTGTCGTCGGCCGGGATGACCTTACCGCTGGGCCGGTTCTGGCGCTGCTCGTTCGTCACCATGCGGACGTGCTGCGGCAGCTTGTTGATGGTCAGGCACGGGCGTGCGTTGATCGTCTGGCCCTGCACGGCCCCGCGGGTCGCCAGCACGTCGGCCGGCCACTGCCACTGGTTGTCGGGCGAACCTGCCATGAAGCGCAGGTCGTCCAGTTCATCCTCGCGGCTGTCCGAGTACGCCGACTGCGCGATTTGCAGCCGGTGACGCATGGTCGCCATCTTGTCATCGTCACCCGACGACTTGGCAGGGTTAGACCCCACGTTGGCCACGCTGCCGGCCGCATTGATGCCCGTAGGGTCCGCCATGTTACTTCTTTTTGCCCTTCTTGGCCGCTTCGCGCTTCACACTATACGCGATTGCAACTGCTTGTTTTTGCGGCTTTCCGGCCGCGATCTCGGCCTTGATGTTCTTGCGAAACGCGGCCTTGCTGGTGGACTTGGTCAGCGGCACGTCACTTGCCCTTCTTGACCGGCGTCTCGCGCATCCGCGTGACCACGCTGATGGTGTCCTTGGCGGCTGGGCGGCGGCGCATCAGCAGGGCCTCGCTGCGGGCCTCTTCGGCCTGCCGTTTGGCGTGCCGGTCGAGCGCGTTCTGCGTGACGGGCGGCGCCGGGCGGTTCTGCGCGGGCTTGGGGGCCGGCTTGGAAGCGATCATGCGGGGTGGCTTGGCCATTTACTTGCCTTTCTTGGCGGTTTTGGCGCTCTCACGGAACGCTTTGGCGGTCGGAGCACCCTTGGTGCCCGGTTTGCGCATCTTTTCGCCCGATCCGGCGGCAATCCGAGCCTTCTTGGCGTGAATGTTGGTGTAAAGTCCCGGTTTCATGAGCATTTCCACCGTCTGAGGCTGGCGCGGGCGCGTTCGCCGTCCTTGGCCTTGGCTGCTACGGCGCCCATCCGGGCGCAAAATGACGCTTTACGGCCTGCTTCGGCCTTGGTTTTGGGGTTCGGCGCCGGCGCCTTCAGGTTCGACCCCGTTTCGCGGTTGTACTTGGCCCGACCCTTGGCGGTCAGCCCCGCGCCCTTGGACGCAGGCAGCTTTTCACCGCGTCCAACTGCCAGCGAGACAGACTTTTTCTTGTCGGCCATGTGTCAGGCCCCCAGCCAAGATGTAGAAACACCGCTCATAGAGTAGCCGCGGCGTGGGTTCTTGTCAACGCGGGCTTCGCGCGACGCCAGCGGGTAGGCGAAGGTCACGGCGATGGCGTCCGCGGCGTCTGGCGAGGCCAGACCGCGGGCCTTCATGTCCTTCTTGCTTTCGAGAAAAATCGTACCCTTGCTGTCGGGCTTGGTCTTCGGCCCGATCAGGTCCGACTTCAGGAAGCGGTCCTCCGGGATGCTGGCCGTCTTGAGCCAGTCGCGCATGGCGCCCCACATCTCGGCCCGCTTGTTGCCGTACATGAGTTGCTTCTGCGCCTTGTTGCCGAAGTTCACGCCGCGCACCTTGTAGCGCTGCTCCTTCAGGCGGTCCACGACGCCCGCGCCGAGGCCGCCCTCGTCGATGACGGTCAGCGCAGGCTTGTACTCTTCGATGGCGTCGATGACGTGCCCGACCACTTCCATCGTGTCTGCGCCGCGCAGCCGCTTGATGGCGATCAGGTCGCGGCCTTGCCGCACCGCGATGACGGTGGCGTCGCTGCCGAACCGCGCCGGGTCCACGCCGATGGCGATGGGCGCCGAGGTGTCCTTGTATTTGGGCCGCTTCATGGCGTCGTCCACGAGGTTGACGGCGATGAACTGGTCGTCGCCTTCCGACGGGAACTGCCCGTAGACTTCGACGTTGGCTTGATAGCTGTCGCTGCCGTACTCGTCGATGATCTGCTGGTAGAGGTTCTTGTCCGTGCCCTCGACATCACGCGCGTCGATGTTGCGTGTGCGCCAGAAGTTGCGCTTGGAGTTGAACGCTTCGTAGAAATAGCCCGTGTTGCGGCGCGGGTTGGAGAAGGCCAGATGGAAGCGGTTGGGCGTGTTTTCGGTGAAGAAGCCGTTGGCGACCGACCAGATGCTGTCGGGGATACCACTGGCTTCGTCGAAGATCAGCATCACACCGTCGAAGTTGTGAACACCTGCATAGCTGTCCGGGTTCTCTTCCGACCACAGCCGGCCTTCGACCGACCAGTAGCGCGTGCCTTTCTTCAGGTCGCGCTCGACGATCTCGGTCAGCCACTTGGCCGGCATGATGCGCGTCGCGGCGACCTCGAACCAGTGGCTGTTCAGCGCCATCGCCAGCCACTTGGTGATTTCAGCCCATGTGACCGAGCGTAGCTGCGCTTCCGAGTTGGCCGAGATGATGGTCGTCGAGCCGATGCGGGTCGAGAGCATCCAGATGGTCAGCCACGAGACCAGTGCCGACTTGCCGATCCCGCGGCCGGAGGCGACCGCTTCGCGGAAAGTGTCATAGTCGATCTTGCCGTTGTTTGAGCGGATGTGGTCGCGGATGTCGGTCAGGATGTCGCGCTGCCATTTGCGCGGGCCGTGGAAGTGCTCCAGCGGCGTGCCCTTCTCGCCCCACGGGAAGGCCAGCAGTACGAAGGCCAGCGGGTCATCCTTGATGGCCGGCGACCACAGCCGCGCCATCAGTTCCATTTCGTCTTGTGCTGAGTAGATCGGCTGCTGCATCAGAACTGCCGGCCGTACTGGCTCAGGCCGCTCATGCTGCCTATACCGCCGAACAGGCCCGCTCCGCGGCCGTAGGCGCTGCCGTAGCCCCCGAAGCTGGCGTTGCCCCTGTAGCGCCCGTACGGGGCTGCTGGCGGCCGTGCGTAGGCACTACGCGCCATGTAGTTCAGCGGGGCCTGCTGCGCCTGCCCCATCGGCGTCGGCTGCTGGTAGGGCAGGAACGGCGTCATGGTGCCGAACGCCGGCATGGGCGGCAGGTCCGCCATCGTCGGCAGCGGCGCCATGTCCTGCGTGCCTTGCAGGCCGCCGGTAGCGTCCGACGGCTGGTCGAACCCACCAAAGTCCGCGCCGGGCGCCGGCGGCGGTGCGCTGGGGCCGGGGCTGAAGGCGTAGCCGTACTGGTAGCCACCCAGCCGCTCGTCAGTGCTGCCGGGACGCTCGTAGGCCGGACCGCCTTGTGGGGGCATGTACCGCAGATAACCGTTAGTCATCGCGTTGCGCATCGACCGTCTCCGTAGGTTGGTTGAGGTCTTCTAGCGCATTTACGGGCGAGTAGATACCCTCGATTACGCGCGTCTGCGCACGCTCCAGCGCGCCGATCACCGAGATTTGCTGGTCCACGTTCACGTCGATCTGCTGCTTGCTGACCCAGCCGTGCTGATGCTTCAGGATTTCCAGCGCCGCCTTACTGTCGCCGTCGGCCGCCGCGTCGTAGAGCGTCTTCGCCGCGCTGTACTCGCCGTCTGCCCGGCCCTTCAGTTCAGCCATCTCCACCAGCGGGTCGAACTCGTGCAGCCGGCGGTACTGCGCCGGGGTCAGGCCAGCGGCCAGCGCAAGGCTGTCGCCCTTCAGGCCATAACGGGCTGCGTTGTAGATCGCCTCCAGTCGCGCCTCTGTCGCTTCCGGTCGCTCTGGCGTGAACGGCAGTGAGTAGAAGGTCATGGCTGCAACATACTCTGCTGCGCCTTGGCTGGCAAGTGGCGCGACAGCGTTCCCGAATACGCCGCCGCGCCACCCCCTCGACATGAACGCGCTGGAGCGTCGCGCCCATGTGGCTCCTATACCGTAAAGCCATCTGCGGTGTCGGGATGGGACAGTAAAAAAATTTTATTACGAAAAAAAATTTTTGCAAAAAATTTTGATGCGGTTTGCTGTTTTGCAAAAAATTGTTTGCGACCCGTGCCCGTGACAATCACACGCCGCTCGGCCCCACCCCCTCCCCCCTCAGCCGAAGGCTGCCCGGCAAACAGAGCCGCGCTCTGGATTTCGGCCGGACCTTTTGGCCTGTGGGTCATGTGGGTCATGGAAAACACATTGGCTGGCTGGCAGTCAGACTCACATCATTGTCTACTTGCAGGGTAGACAAATGAGAACATCGGCCAGCCAGTCAGTCGATCGACGCAACATCCGAAAAGCCACACAACAAATTGTGTTGCAGATTGCCGATCGGCCGAAACTTACCCTCAAATGTGCAGCACATTTTGTTATTTTGTTGTTTAGAACAAACCGTAAACAAATCGGGAAGATTAGTTTGAGGGTAGCTGAGTAGCCAAAATGCGTCGACGCGCTCTAAGGGGCCTTTCCGGGCAATTTAGACGTATACATTTTTGCAACACATTGTGTTGCGTTTGAGCAACTGAACCGGGGGGCGGAATGCGTGGGCGATGGGGGGGGCGGAATGCGTGGGCTGTGGGTCGTGTGGGTCATGTGGTCACTAGTTTTCAATCGCACCCACTAGTAACTCTTATTGCGAACCATTCTCATTAAAAACCAAATCTCCATAAATACAGATTAGCATGACCATTTAACCCACAAGCCCCAAATCACTAGCTTTCTTGCGGGTTTGAGCGTGGTCACCCGTCTACCCTCATAATTACCCACACACGTACCAAAACGCCCACGTTTTCGACCCACTACTGACATCAATGTCAGTACCGTAACACTTTATAATATACGCCCCGAAAACTGTGGGTCATTTAGCCTGACTTGTGGGTCATTCTCACGCCCCGCATTCCGCAACAAAAAGTGTATTGCATCTACCCTCAAAATCTGTATTCTGCGCAGGCCAGACAGGCACAGACAACGGAGCAAAACGACATGACCTATGAAATTTTCGAGACTAGCGGCATTGGTCCAGCCCGCCGCAAGACTGTGCACGCAAGCGCTGACACGCTCGCAGACGCAGTCGCGCTTGCGCGTTCCATGTTCAACGTGATCGACCTTGAAATTGACGCGCTCAACCCGCGCTGCGCTGATTTTTATACCGCCTGCAACCGCGTTATGTCGATCGAGCCGTGGGCTTGATCGACGCCACCACACAGACACAGGAGCAAACGACATGCGCGACAACTGCCTCAACAAGTACGCCACGCCCGGCGAAGCCCGCGCCGCCCGCAAGCTGATCAAGGCGGCGCTGGCCGCTGGCTATACCATCAGCGTCAACGACGGTGAGGAATTTACCGTCAAGCGCTCGACCCGTGAGACCGAAATTGTCGACGCGCTGGCGACCACTGGCGAAGATCGGCTGTTGCTGCGCTTGCCGGTGTCCGGCGATGTCGTTGGCTCGTTCTGGCTGATTTACGGTAACGACCCCAGCGGCGAAGAACTGATTAGCGACCACAGCGACAATCCCGCCTGTGAAGCGCTCTATAAGGCCGCCTATCGCGTGAAAACCACTATCTGACCATCAACCCGCCGCGCGCACGAGCTGCTGCGCGCGGCACCACACAGGAGCAACTGACATGGCATTCAAGATCGAACCTTTCGGCGGCCAGCGTTATAACGGCCACTACGCCGACCACGGCGATATCCGCCAGTACCTCGGCCTTCCCCGCAACGCGAAGCTGCCGCACAATATGTGGACGCAGACCAGCGTGCCGCTGACAGACGGCCGTACGACCATCCTGTCGGTCAAGCCTAGCACGCCCGCCCCTGCTGGCGAACGCCGCTGGCGCAATAAGTCCAGCGCGCACCGCTGCTACGTGATCTGCCCTGACTGCATGCACGCAGTACCCGCCGGGCGCACGCACCAGCACAAGTGCAAGAAACCGCACGCATGAACCGCCGCCTGATCATCGACGCCGCCGCTATCCTGATCGCGCTACCCTGCCTCGTGCTGGCGCTGGCGCTTATCCTGCCGAACTGAAAGGCTTTCGCTATGACCGACCGCAACGCTAATATGCTGCACTACATCACCGCCGGGGAACGGCTTTGGAACGGTGTTATTATCACCGCACCGCTCGCAGCTGCATACAACCGCCTGACAGATAAGATCGCGGCGTATGACCGCGCCGGGCGCAAAACGCCCGAGCACATCCTAAACGGCCGTCACAATCTGCTGAACGGCTATTACAATTGGTGACCGCCGATCGACCGGATCTGGCCGACCGATCGACCGGATCCGCCATACAATCCACTACAGTAGAGGAAACGACACTATGACCGACATCGCACACCCTAATTCGATCGCCGTCCCGGCCGTCATGCTGAAGGCCGCGCTGATCTGCGCATCGACCGAACAAGCCCGTTACTATCTGAACGGCGTTTACGTGGATCCGAAAGGCTTTCTCGTTTCGACCGACGGCCACCGCCTATTCTGCGGCAAGATCGACGTTAGCGACGTTGCGCCGTTCGACGGCTGGATCATCCCCCGCGACGCCGTCAAGCGCGCGCTGACAGGCTTTAAAGCGGATCTTATCGGCATAAGCCCGGCGCACGTCGGCGACATTGCGTGCCGGTCTGTTGACGGATCTTTTCCCGATTGGCGGCACGTTGTGCCGACCGAATTGAGCGGCGCGACCGCACAGTTCAATCCAGCTTACGTTGCCGACATGGGCAAGATCGGGGAGATCCTGTTCGGCCGCGGCAAGCCGGTCCTGCCCGCGCATATCCATCACAACGGCGAAGGCCCGGCTGGCGTTACCTTCCCAACCTGCGCTGATGCTTTCGCCGTCCTTATGCCAATCCGATCGGCGCATACGGATCCGACCGACGCATGGGCTTCCCGATCGGCCATGATCGGCATTGGCTGACAAGCCGAAACAGGCGGCCCTAGCGCCGCCTGTCCGCGCCCGCTGGCCTAGGCGCGCTGATGAGGCAGGCCACACAACCGGAGCAACTGACCATGAACCTATTCATTTACCCGGCGGAGCCTAGCGAGGCCGCCCGCGAACTGTACCTCTATACGCGCAACTGCGCCGCCGCATGGTGCATGGCTGAGGCTGCGTTCCGCAACTATGAACGCAAGCGCGCCAAGGGCCAGTACGACGCCGCCCTAGCCCGTAAGGGCCTGATCTACGCCGTGGAGCAAGCCGCGCGCTTGTACACGCTGGAAAACGGCGCACCCGGCGATAAGTGGCACGCGCTGTTCCTGCCAGCCGACCGCCGCGCGGCGGCTCACCTCATCATGACCGACACCGAAGCCGAATGGGCTTGCGGCAATAGCTGGAGCAACTGACCATGACCGACGCAGACTTTCACGAGCAACGCTTGTACCTCGCCCGCGAGGCCCTGAACGCCTATTGCAACGCGCGCGGCACCATCAACGCGCCCGACGAGGACGTAACCGACCTGATCACCGACCTGTTGCACTTGCTCGACACATACGAAGGGCAAGCCAGCGTCGAACTGGTCCTGTCCATGGTGAAGAGCCACTACGAAGCCGAAACGGACGTCTGACCTATGGCCGACCCCAAACAGCATTACTGCCCGACCGAGGCCGAGCGGCTGCACCGCGAGTACATGCGGCGCGCGAGCGAGGCCCTGCTGCATCAACTGACCGACCGACACCCGCGCATCGTGCAGACCCTGCAACAGCGCGCACAACAAAGGAGCAACTGACATGTACGACCCCTTCTATGACCGCACCGACTGGCGGCGCTGCGATGACCAGCGTCTGACCGCCGCCGCCCGCGAAAGCGGACACGAACTGTGCATCGCGCTGGGCGAACGGCTGGAGGACCTGACCGACATTGATGATCAATTGCAGGACGTGATCGCCGAACGCGATGAACTGGACCGCCGCGTCACGCTGCTGCTGACCGAACTCAATGAACTGCACGAGGCGCTAAAGGGCACCGGGGCCGGGCTGGACTGATGGGCGCGGCGATATTCGCCCTAGTGCTAGGGCTGCTCTGCCTACTCTTGGAGGAATGACCATGACAACCGAAACGACCGAACGTATCCCCGCCGCCGTCCTGACCGAACAGGACGTGCTTATTCTGGCCAGCGAGGCCCTACAGGAGCACGAACGGCTGCGGGCAGCCCTACGGGCCAGCGAAACCCGCCTGCGCACTCTGTGTCGCCAATTTGACGCCGCTAGCGGCTCTACAGGCTTCGCACCGCACCATCTGGCACAAGCCTGCAAGGCTAGGGGGCTGCTGTGACCGCCCCTGACCCGCATTGGCTGCGCGCCATGCCGACCCGCGACTTCAACTGTCGGCTGGTCTACCTGACACCGGCTGGCCATCGCCGCACGGCGCACGTCAAGACCCGCGCGGCACTGGCCGATGCAGCGCTCGACGTGGCCGAGCGGCTGCTGGCGCGCGACCAGCGCCGCAAGGTGGCCCGCGTCGTCTACGCAGAGGCCATCGAGCAATGACGCAGACGCGCGACGAGGCGGCGCTGGAGATCGGCCATCATCTGCTCGACGATGCCGACAAGCTGCGGATGTTCCTAGGCAGCAGCTTCGAAGCAATCTTTCCGATTGCATGGAAAGGCTGCACCTATACTGTAACCCTCAAACTGGAGCAAAACGACCATGAGACTGGATAATTGGCCTCTGCTGTTCATCCTGAGCATTCTGGGCATCGCCGCGTGGCTTGCCTTCACGACACCCGACATCGAGGACATCGAACTGACAGAAGAGGACTGGGGACTATGAGTAAGACAACCAAAGGAGCAAGTGTTATGACTGACAAGATTACCATCAACGGAGTTGACTACGTTCCTGCCAACAGCAAGCCCGCTGGCAACCGCGCAGTGGTCGTTGTGGATCGCGGCTGGATTTTCGCAGGCGATGTGACCCGCGAGAATAGCCGCATCGTGCTGACCAATGCTCTGCACGTATTCAAGTGGGAGAGTGTCGGCTTCGCGGGCATGATTGCCGATCCGAAGAAGGCCAAGGCCGACCTGCGCCCCATTGCCGATGTCGATATGCCTGCCGGTGCGGAAGTCTTCTGCGTTCCGGTCAAGGGGGACTGGGGGCTGTGATGGCCCCCAACACCTTCATGCCGGTCGGCGACGGCGACGGCTACGGCTACGGCGACGGCTACGGCTACGGCGACGGCGACGGCTACGGCTACGGCTACGGCTACGGCTACGGCTACGGCAACGGCAACGGCTACGGCAACGGCTACGGCAACGGCGACGGCGACGGCTACGGCTACGGCTACGGCAACGGCTACGGCTACGGCTACGGCTACGGCAACGGCTACGGCAACGGCTATGGCTACGGCAACGGCGACGGCGACGGCGACGGCAACGGCTATGGCTCTGTCGGCAATTCCGACAAGATTAGGAGGACTGGGGACTATGACTGACGAGCAAACGCCACCCGACTGGGCTTTCGCTAGGGCGCAGGAACTACGCAATAAGCGTGGCTTTACCCACCTAGATGCTTTTGCCGCTTACATTGCAGAACACGGTCGCCGCCGATTGGAAGCAGGGCATCTGGAAGAACGCCGACCGCCCGTCCCTGCTCAAGGAAGTGCTGTATCGCACCGCCGAGCGGGCCGACCGTCTGGCCAGCGTCAACGCAGAACTGGCCGCGCGCCTCGAACAACTGGGCGGCATGACTGACCACTTGCGCAAGGCAATTAGGGAGACGGTTCAATGACGCTGATTGACGATGAAGATTGCCCGGAAGTGGTTTGCGCAAACTGCGGCGACAATCCTCCCACTGGCGTCGATTGCGCCACCGAACTTTGTGAGCTGTGCTTTGAATACATCATGGGGAGTGATGAGGGGTTTGAGCCATGACGCTGATTGAACGACTGCAACGGGAGGAGAATTTTGATGCCAGCAGTACATTTTAGCCAGAAAGAAGATCGCTACTGGGTTCGTGATGGTGACGACATTGCGTGGTTTGACGGCCCACTAGAGGCGCAAGACGCAGCCCGCGCAGCACTAGGAGAAGGCCATGACTGATATGATTATCGGAGCCTGTGTCGGCTTTATCGCTGGCGTTTGGTTTCACCACCTCACGATGCTGGCGATTTTCAAGAAGCTCAAAGCGGAAATTGGAAGTCGAGAGGCTGGAAATTGGGAGGCGCGGAAATGACCTACATCCGCATTGAATGGCTGTCCGCCAGCACAGACTGCGACCAAGCCGGTTGCAGCGGCGGCTACTCCGAAGGCGCACGGGTCTACTTTGATGGCGAACTGGCGCTCGACCTTGAGCCGGAACCCTCCTGCTACGGAAGGACATCTTACGACCAAGAGCAGGTGTTCGGGCTGATCCTAACCAAGCTGGGACACAGCCTTGTGGAGACAAGCTATGAGTGAGGACGAACTGGCCGACTACATCGGGCGGCGCGTGCTGGCCGATGCCGACAAGCTGCGGCTGTTCATGCCGGACTGCTACGCACGTTTCCCGCTGGAGTGGTGCGGGCATCAGTTCGAAGTCCGCGTGATCTACCAAGGCCCAGCCGATGACGCCTAGCCTGCGCCACTGGCTCTGGGTCAACTTCGGCTGGGACATTTACGACTGGAGTCCTGATGACCTTCGTTTCTAACCCCTTCGGTCGCCCGACGACCTATCCCTTCGCCGCGATGGACGTAGGCGAGACCGTCAAGCTGGACGTGCCCACCGCCGCCGACGTTAAACGCATCGCCCGCAATGCCAGCCAGTATGGCCTGCGGCACAACCGCGGCTATCGCTGCAAGACCGACCGCGTCACGCGCATCATGACGGTGACGCGCGTTAGATAAAAGAAAAGCCCCGGCGGAGTGAGGACCGCCGGGGCTTAGGGTTAGTCTACGGAGCAAACGTGACTAGCGGATGCCTACCACTTTCTTGTCGTCCGATGCAACCCCATCCTGTTCAACCATGCGCCGCAACTCGGACTTGCCCCACTTCAGGCGCTCCATCATCGCCCGTTCGGCGAAGACCTGCTTTTTGGTCGGAAAGTCCCGCGAGTGCAGCCGACCGCAGTCCACCCAGTTCGCTTCCTTGAGCGCGTGCAGCACGACCGCCTGCGGCACCTTGGCCACCGACGTTTGCAGATGGTCCGCAATGGTAGCGCATACGCGGTACAGCGGCCCGGCGATCACGCCGCGGTTGAACGGCGCGATCCGGCTGTGGATCATATCGACGATGCTGCTCTCGGTCATGCTCATGCCATGCTCGACCATGTTCAGCTTCCATTCCGTCACCGGCGGCTTGGCCGCAGGGTTGAACGCTGAAACGTCGCGCTGGTGCAACCACGCCGCGATCTTGGCAAAGCCTTCCCGCTTGTACCATGCCCACATCTTGACCGCCTCGTCCTCGTCCATGCGCGGCGCGCGGCTCCAGACGCAGAACCAGCGCCGGTCCTGCGACGGGATCGTGATCGGCACTGCGTCATTGGTGAACGCGATCACCAGCAGACGGTTCAGCATCTCGTACGGGTGCAGGCCCTTGCGGTTGATCGTGATCGTCTCCGGCGGCGCGGCGATGATCGGCTTCAGCTTGTTCGCCAGCGCCCGGCGCTCCTTGGCCTCTGGCTCCTTCAACTCGTTCAGGATCACCACTTCAGCCTGCAAGCCGTAGCCCCACTGGCTGTCCAGCCCCTTCGTCTCGATGATCGACCGGTTGTGCTGGTGTTCGCCGCCGATGGCCCACAGGAATGGTGCCCACATGGTGTCCTTGCCGCTGCCCTCGTCGCCGCCGTGCAGCACTGCGTGGTTGATCTTGATGTTGGGGTGCTGCACCTTGAACGCCATCACGTTCAAGACATGCTCCAGTTCGGCCGGTTCTTCGATCAGCGTGCGGCAGTGGTCCAGCCACGGCGCGATGTCGCGGTCGCTGATGATGTCGCTGCCGGACAGGTCCGGCCGGTGGTTGATCCATGTGTTGCCGTATACCAGCCCATCGCGCGCCACCAGCACGCCCTCGCCCGGCGCGTAGGTCACGCCGACCAGCGCCTTCGCGCCGTACTCCTGCCGGCGCTCGTCGAAGTAGATGCTGGCCTGCACGCGGTTCTTCTTCGCACCGTGCATCGACTTGCACTCGACGTGCCGGAACAGCGCGTTGAAGACGTTGCGCGGCAACTCCCGCCGCGTCACCATGTCGAAATAGCTGTCGTCGGACTGAATGTAGGCGAAGCGCTCGAACCACTCGGCCTTCTCCAGCCGCCCGGCTTCCTTGCGCTCGACTTCCTTCACAATCGCCGACGCCTCGTCGGGAAACGCTTCGGTCGGCATGATCTTGTCGGCCATCATCTTCATGCGCTCGGCGATCAGTTCGTCGCGCAGCCCCGGCGTCACCCGCGGGCCGTCGTTCTCGGCGACCCAGTCGAGGAAGGTGCGGCTGTCGAGGTGCTGGCAGTGGCCGTGGTAGCAGCAGAACGAGCGGTCCAGCGGCTTGTAGCGGGCCTCCAGCGCGCCGTCGGTGTGTTCGGCATGGTTAGGGCAGACGATGCCGCACCAGCCGTCGTTGTTGACGCGTGACAGCACGAGGTTGTTGTCCGACAGCCATTGCAGCACGGTGTCGCCGCCCGTGTCCCGGATCGACACATGCCGAAACTCGGCCGTGTCCGCCTCGGCCGGCACGACGCCCAGCGCGTCGCAAATCTCGCCCAGCGTGTACTCGCGCTCAGGGTGAAACTCGACCAGCCGCGCCGGAAAGTTGTTCCGCCCGCGCTTCAGGTTGATGCTGCCCGGCAGGCGGCAGTTGCGCACAGGATTGTTCGCGCCCGGATCGGTATAGCCTGCGTCGGCGATGACCTTGATCGCGGCGGTGAACTCCTGCTTGGTCGGCTGCGTGCTGAACGCGTAGCCCCACTGGAACGACCCCTCGGACGTTTCCATGATCCACGTCGGTTCGATGAGTGGCGTCTTCGACTTCGTGCCAATGTCATCCAGCATCATGAACAGGACGAAGTCGCAGTACTCGCCGCGAGCGCCCGGCTTGTTGTCCTTGAAGCGGTCGATGATGAACGAGCCGGTGTTGACGTACCACGCCTCGCCATCCTTGATGCGGGCCTTGTCCGGCATGAACGCCGGGAACGTCGCCTTGGGCGCGCCGTCGCCGTGGTAGACGATGTTGCCCCCATCATCCAGCTTCGGCTTCTGCTTCAGCAGCAGCGCGGTCTCGCCTTCAACGTCGGCCAGACCTGTGATGAACTCGATAAACTTAGTGCGATCCTCACTCATCGCGTCTCTCCTACTTCCCGTAACGGGTCATGGTGGCAACTTCCGCGTTCAGCGGCAGGCCCTCGGCCCACGCTGGCGCGGTTGTCATGATCTTGAGCAGCGCAGCGGCCGCGGCTTCAGGGTCGGCAGTCTCCAGCACAACTTCGTCATGAACGTGGAGCACGCAGTCCAACCCTTCCTCTTCCAGCCGCCGCAGCGTGTGGCGCAACAGGTCGTTGGCCACCGCTTGCGTTATGTTCTCGCAGGCCAGACCGCGCCAGAGCCTAGCGCGGGGCCATTCCTTCGCGTCGGCCGCGGGCTTCCACGACGCCTTCGCGTAGGTGATGTTGCCCTCCTCATCGAAGCGGGCGAACGGATAGCATAACACACGTCCGCTCGGCAGGGCATACCAAAGATGCTGTGTGTCGTATAAATATGTGACCCGACCGGCGGAAAACTCCCTGCCGGGATTGCGCATGGCGGCCGAGTAGGCGTGCTCCAGCTTGCCCCAGTAGACCGGCGCCCACGGGTTCGCCCGGCGCCAGCCATCGACCATGCGCCGGCTCTCGTGCTCGGACAGGATCACGTTGTAGATGCGGCCCATCGCGGCGAAGGCACCCACACCGCCGGCGAAACCGCAGGCCAATTCCTGCACCTTCCCGATCTGGCGCTGGTCTTTATCCACAGCTTCGTAATCGACGCGGAACGTCGCCGCAGCGTTGTGCTTGTACACGTCCTCGCCGCGCTCGAAGATGCCCAGCTTGGCCGCGCCGCTGTTGGTGTTCGACGCCCACGGCGTCACCCGCGCTTCGATGGCCGCCCAGTCGGCCACGACCAGATGCTTGCCCGGCGCGGCCATCAGCGCGGGCCGCAGCATACCCTTCAGCACGTCGGTCACGCGGCGGCCGAACTTTGGCACGATCTTGTGCCCGCGGACGATAGCCTCGCGGGCTAGTGCCGGGTCGGCTGCACACTTTCGGGGGAAGTTGTGGACCTGAAGCCCAAACGATGAAGCGCGGCCAGTAGCGCTACCTCCTGCAAATACGAACGCGCCTCTAACTCGGCTATCTTCCTCATCAGCCAGCGCCGCTGCCCTTGCGAACTTCGCCACGGACGAGGCCC
>Ga0315902_10002374_pt1 | contig 29410 bp, 31 predicted proteins | sample LakEriMetagenome_9_FD_203523 | JGI IMG/M metagenome (GOLD analysis project Ga0315902, IMG submission 203523) | Freshwater fungal communities from buoy surface, Lake Erie, Ohio, United States - Buoy 12 MA117 | ecosystem: Environmental > Aquatic > Freshwater > Lake > Lake biofilm | place: USA...
CTGGCGTTCGCGCCGTTGCTGGAGTCGACTTTTCGGTTCCTCGCGGCGTTGTACTCGGATTGCTCGGCCCCAACGGTGCTGGCAAGACCACAACGATGCGCATGGCGATGGGACTCATCCGACCAACTGAAGGCGCCGTGTACGTTTTCGGCGAGCGTGTGACTCCGGGCGCATCGGTTCTTTCAAAGGTCGGTGCCTTCATCGAAGGACCGGGATTCTTACCGCACCTGTCAGGACGAGAGAATCTTGATCTCTTCTGGCGTGCAAGTGGTCGATCGGGCGACGCTCATTTTGACAACGTATTGGAAATCGCAGGCCTCGGATCCTCCATTGATCGCAAAGTACGCACATACAGCCAGGGAATGAAACAACGTTTGGGAATCGCGCAGGCGATGCTTGGCATGCCCGACATCCTCGTACTTGACGAGCCCACAAACGGTCTGGATCCACCGCAGATTCGCGAGATGCGCCAAGTTTTGAGGGCGTACGCAACCGATGGTCGCACGGTCATCCTTTCCTCGCACCTGCTCGGCGAAGTCGAACAAACGTGTTCGGATGTTGTCGTCATGCACAGAGGAAAAGTTGTGGCGTCAGGGGCCGTTGCTCAGTTACTTGCGGGCCGTAACGGCCAACAACTTGAGGATGTATTCATGGATCTCGTTGGGTCCGACCATCTGGTGAACGCCGGACCACTAGTCGAGGGCGAGTGATAATGAACAATTACTCAGCAAAGAAAACCTTTAGTGTTCGGGTCGAGTTAGTCCGTCAGCTTCGGCGTCGGCGAACAGCAGCTGCCTTCGGAATCGTTGTCGCTCTCCCCATCGTTGTCGCTCTCGCAGTGCAATTTGGACCTTCCTCCGGCGGCGGGGGTTTGGCCGATGGAGACTTTGATGTCTTCGGTCTCATGGCATCAGGTCCTTGGAACTTCGCGCTCAGTGGGCTTTTCTTCTCTTCTGCCTTTTTGCTCGTGATCATTGCAGCCATGTTCCTCGGTGACACCGTCGCCAGTGAAGCCTCACTGGGAACGATGCGTTACCTATTGGTAGCGCCAGTGCCACGGCGTCGATTCTTGCTAATCAAGGCCGTGGTCGGCCTTCTGTTGACACTCGCCGTACTCGCCGTCCTCGTGATCGCCTCGTTCCTAATCGGACTCCTCGCCTTTGGGAACGGCACGCTGGAAAGTCCCCTCAGCGGCAACCTCGACGCAAGTGAGTCATCTCTACGATTGGCCGTCGTCGCTGGATATATCGCAGTGACTCTGCTCTTCCCGGCGGGCATTGCCTTTCTTGCCAGCGTTTCGACTGACATTCCCTTGGGTGCCGTTGGAGCAGCCGTGGTAACCGTGATCTTCGCGAACATCCTCGACGCGATCGATGCCATGGGATCGCTCCGGCGATTCCTGCCGGCCAACTATGCAAATGCGTGGTCAGACGCATTGGGAGGGGGAATCGAATGGGACCAGATGGCAATTGGTCTGACCTACAACGTCGGGGTCTTCGCCGTTCTTGTGGGAATCGCCGTGCTCAGATTCGAGAGGAAAGACATCCTCTCCTAGTAGATCGCTTCGCTTGACTCTTGACCCTGAGGAGGAACCATGGACCAAATTGATCAACTTGTCGTAGGAGCCGGACCGGTGGGCTCAACGACTGCACTCAAGCTCGCCGAACTCGGCCATCGGGTGAAAGTGCTGACGCGCTCGGGGAATGGCCCACTACATCCGAACATCAAACTCGTTGCAGGTGACGCCAACGATTGTGACCTCCTCGAACAGCACCTCGACGGTGCGACCGCGCTTGTGAATGCCGCGAATCCCCCCTACGACCGGTGGCCTCAAGACTGGCCACCAATACACGCAGCAATGTGCACGGCCGCCGAACGGACCGGGGCCCTTCTGGTGGTGATGGACAACCTCTACGCGTTTGGTTCTTCGACGCAGATGCCCATGAATGAGAGCACGCCAATGAATCCGGTCGGCCGCAAAGGTCGCGTCCGCGCAGAAATGACAGAGTCGCTTCTACAAGCCCACGAGTCGGGCAAACTCCGCGCCGCGATCGTTCGCGGATCTGACTTTTATGGTCCCGGGGTCATCGACTCAGCGTTTGGCGAGCGCTTTGCCCCAAAGGTGATCGCCGCAAAGAAAGTGTCCTTACTCGGCTCACTTGATGTTCCTCACTCAATCTCTTACATCCCCGACGTTGCCGCCACCATTGCGGCGGTCATTACGCAAAATCATTCGGGCGGAAAAACCTGGCTTGTTCCGAATGCGCCGGCGGTAACTCAGCGGAGAATTGTTGAGATCTTCGCAGATGCGGCTGGGTCTGCAGCGAGAGTCACAACGGTTCCTCGCAGCGTCATCACTCTAGGAGGAGTCTTTAATCCGATGGCCCGAGAGTTGCGGGAGATTTGGTACCAGTTCACTGAACCATGGGTAACAGACTCTTCTCACACTGAGACTGTGCTCGGGGTTCGAGCCACATCACTCGCCGAGGGCGCTGCTGCCACTATCGATTTCTGGCGAGGTCGTGAGTCGAACTGAACAGTCGCACACACTCGGGATTACGCGACGTTCATCGTTGCAATGGAACGGGTCGCCAACGCGTACTTTTCACTCACCCTTTCTGGCCAGACTCCCCAACATCCAGTCCAAAAAAACTGGATTGGACTCAATCATCTGATGTTGAGGTTTCCGACTTGAAAGGTTTGAAGTTGTGGCGGAAGGTTCTCTAGGGAATTTGCAGTGACAATCCTTAGAATCGCCTTCGCACGGGTTATTTGCGAAGCTCCGCACCGATCTCAGCGAGCGCCTCGACGACCGTTCGCTGCACGCCCCCGATGTCGCTGTCGGTAAGCGTCCGATCTGTCGCCTGCAGTCGCAAACGGTAGGCCAGGCTCCGCCACCCTTCGGGGACCGGGCTGCCGCGGAATACGTCGAACAAGGACAAATCGACAAGGAGTGGCCCGGCAGAATCTCGAATGGCTCGATCGATGCCCGAAGCCGGTAGCGAATCATCAACTTCAAAGGCAAGATCGAGGTCGCTCGATGGATATCGACTGATGTGCGAGTAGCGGTGTTCGCCATGAGGACTTTCAAGGACAAGTCCAAGGTCGAGCTGCAACCACGCGACTCGCTCACGAATGCCGAGCACATCGAGAACGCCCGGGTCTATTTCACCAAGTTCGCCGACGATGACCCCATGGCGCTCGAGAACACCGCTACGTCCCGGATGCAGACCAAGCGGAGGTGCACTTTGGTTGATCTGCACATCCGCAATACCAAGAGTGTGGGCAAGCGTTGACCACACCTTCGAGGCTGAAGTGGCATCACATCCGGCGAGTGCCACCGCAAGGTGTTCGCGCTCGTCAGGAAGTGTGTTTCCTGCAGCCGGAACGCCGAAGGCCTTGCCAATTTCGAACAGGGCTGCGGAATCGGTCCGATGTGACTCGTTATAGGCGATTGCACGCAACAAACCCGGACGAAGTGAGGTGCGTAAGACACTTTCCTCGGCCGCAAGCGGGTTCGTCACTGTCACTGCTTCGGAAGGAAGGCCGCAACGAGCGAGATCTCCGGGCGCAAGGAATGGAAGCGGCATCGCCTCGTGAACACCAAGCCCAACAAGAATCTCACGAATAATCCGTCGATCGCGCTGAATCGGTGTCAGTGAACCGGTGTGTGCCGAGGTCGGGGCACGACCGACAATGCGGCTGTAGCCAAAGTGACGCGCAATCTCTTCAATGACATCGGTCTCGGTCGTCGTATCCGGGCGGAACGTTGGAACCGTCACAGAGAGAACATCTGCTTCGCCGACCTCTTCACAGGCGAAGCCAATTGGGGTGAGCAACGAAACGATCTCATCGGTCGCGATGGCCGTGCCAAGCAATTGATTGACACGTTTTGTGCGCACGCGAACCGCTGGCGTCACCGGAAGATCTCCGTGAACGGTGACCGCACCTTGCATGAGTCGGGCACCCGAAGGAGCCAAGAGTTCCGCCAGACGACGAGCAGCAAGATCGACGATTTCCGGATCGACGCCGCGCTCGAAACGAGCAGAGGCTTCGGAACGAAGGCCCATGAACTTTGACGAACGGGCGATCGCCATTGGCTGCCACCATGCACACTCGAGCAGCACAGTCGTGGTGGTCTCGGAAATTTCCGTCGACGCTCCACCCATGACACCGGCAATGCCGACCGGGACGTCGGTTGCGTCGGTGATGACACCATCACGGCCACCCGTAAGCGAGCGCTCAATACCATCGAGCGTGGTGATCGTTTCGCCATCTCGTGCCCAACGAACGCGAAGTGATCCGCCTGGAACTTTTGCGAGGTCGTAGGTGTGATTGGGTTGACCAAGTTCGAGCATCACGTAGTTCGACGCATCAACCACGTTGTTAATGGGACGCATGCCCAACGCGGTCAAACGATCGGCGATCCAACGTGGCGACGGTTCAATCTTGATTCCCTCAATGACGCGAAGGTGGAACAGCCCACAGAGGTCGGGATCGATGATGTCGACAGATGCAATTGCCGCAGCATCGCCAGCAACCTCGTCAACGGCCGGAGTTGGAATCGCGAACGGCAACCCGAGCCGAGCTGCAAGATCGCGCGCAACACCTGCAACCGACATCGCGTCGGGCCTATTGGGGTTGATTTCAAGATCAAAGAGAACATCGGGCGTGATTCCAAGTGCTTCGACGATTGGCGTGCCGAGCGCAAGCGCCGGATCAAGAATGTAAATGCCGGAGTGGTCTTCACCGAGTGCGAGTTCTCGACCTGAACACAACATTCCGTTCGACCATTGACCGCGCATCTTGCGCCGTGCGATTTCCATGCCATCGGGCATCGTGGTGCCCAGGGTGGCCAGTGGGACAACATCGCCAACTGTGAGGTTCGTTGCTCCACAACAAATCTGTAGAGCTTCGCCGTCGCCAAGATCAACGTCGACAAGTTGGATCTTGTCGGCATCGGGGTGCTTCCGAAGTTCAAGCACCTTGACTGTGACGATGCCGTCGAGTCCTTCACCGATCCGTTCGATCGATTCAACGGCCATTCCGAGATCGCTCATGACATCGCCGAGAGCAACAGGATCCTCGCTCGGGAACGGTGCGAACTCTTGCAACCAAGAAAGAAGAACCTTCATGAGGGGAACTGCTCCAGGAATCGAACGTCGCCGGTGTACATCTCGCGAATGTCGTCAACGCCGTGACGCATGAGCGCCAAACGATCAAGACCGAATCCGAATGCGAACCCTGACCATTCTTCGGGATCGAGTCCGACGTTGGTGAGAACAGTTGGGTGAACCATTCCGCAACCACCGAGTTCTAGCCATCCGGTTTGTCCGCAGGTGCGGCAACCGTTGCCTTCGCAGAACACGCAATTGATGTCGTATTCAGCAGATGGCTCAGTGAACGGGAAGTAGGAAGGGCGTAAGCGCGAATGAATCGAGCCACCGAAGTAGGCACTGGTGAATGCTTCGAGCGTTCCGGCCAGATCGGCAAACGAAATATTGCGGTCGACAACAAGACCTTCGATTTGGTGGAACACCGGCATATGCGATGCATCGGCAGTGTCGCGTCGATACACGCGACCAGGCATGACTGCATAGATCGGTGGTTCACCGTCGGTCATTACGCGGATCTGGACCGGCGAGGTGTGCGTGCGTAACAGAACAGTTTCGGGATCACCGAGGTCGACGTAGAGCGTGTCCCACATTCCGCGCGCCGGATGCGCTGCAGGAATGTTGAGTGCCTCGAAGTTGTACCAATCGGTTTCGACTTCCGGACCTTCCGCAACGGTGAAGCCCATACCGATAAAGACATCGACGAGTCGGTCCCAGGTCTGGGTCACCAGATGCAATGAGCCGCGTTCGGGCAGATCGACAAGTTCTGTGAGGTCAAGTCGTTCCGAGGCAACTGTTGCTGCGCGCTCGGCGGCTTCTAGTTCCGTTCGGCGCGATGCGAGTGCAGTTTCGATGGACTCGCGCGCTTCGTTCAACGCAGCGCCAGCGACTTTGCGCCCTTCGGGATCGAGTCCGCCCATCCCTTTTTTGAGGGCCGTGAGTTCGCCCTTCTTCCCAAGAAGGTCAGCTTCAACCGTGCGCAACTCATCGACGGTCGTCGCAGCGGCGATCCGAGCGGGCGCATCGGCCCCAATTCGTTTGATGTCGTCAATCATCGGAGGAGGAGCCTTCTAGCCACGGGTCGGTGGGTCCAATTCTTTTTAAGAGCGATCATGCGTTCCGGCGCTGGCGCGCCGCTTCGAAGAGTACGACGGCTCCGGCCACCGCAGCGTTAATCGATTCGACGGCGGACTGCATTGGGATCGTGATCGTGGCGGTGCACGCATCGATGACCTCTGACGAGAGGCCGTGAGCCTCCGAGCCAATGAGAATCGCAACAGAACCGGAAAGATCGGTGGCCTCTGGCGCAACTCCCCCGTCGACCACAGTGCCAACGAGCATTCGGCCATCAGACTCAAGAGCCTCAAGGGCCAGAAGCGTTTCCGATTCTTCGGCAACTGGGAGTCGAACGATCGAACCCGCTGCGGCACGAACCGCCTTGGGCCCAAACGGATCGGTCGAGGAGCCAGCGAAAACGACGCCGGCACAACCCGCCGCTTCGGCAGCGCGAACCAACGTGCCGGCATTGCCCGGATCGGAAATGTCGACGAGCACCAGTACTGGGCCATCGAGATCGGCGAATGAACCCACGGGCGCCACGGACCGAATCGCTAGCGCCAGCGCACCCTGTGGCGTACTTGTATCGCTAACCGACGCGAACACCGATGAGGTCAGACCCCATACCGGCACACCTGCAGCATCGGCGTCGCGAACCACAACACGTAACGGCGATCGATCATCGACCTGGGCCCATTGGTCGAGATCGACATACAGCTCATCGAGATCGGCGCCGGCACCGAGAAGTTCTGCAATCGGAACCGGCCCTTCGATGATGAATCGACCTGCCTCAAGACGCGCCTTACGGCGCCCCGAAAGGCGCCGTAAGGAAGCAATTCTTGGATTACTCGCCGAAAGCGGCGTCGGTTCGACGACCACCGGGGCGACGAGTGATTCAGGCGCTGGCCGCAGCAGCAGATGCTGCCTCGACCAGGGCGGTGAATGCCGCCGGATCGGTGACAGCGAGATCGGCAAGGACCTTGCGATCGACTTCGATACCTGCGTCCTTCAGACCAGCGATGAAGCGGCTGTAGGTCGTGCCGTTAAGGCGGCATGCGGCGTTGATGCGCTGGATCCAGAGCTGACGGAAGTCGCCCTTGCGTGCGCGACGGTCGCGGAACGCGTACTGGAGCGAATGCATGACCTGCTCGTTGGCGGCGCGGTAGGAACGGCTCTTATTGCCGTAGTACCCCTTGGCACGCTCGAGGGTCTGTTTACGGTGCTTCTTGCTGGCGACAGCGCGCTTGACTCTTGCCATCGGTGTCTCCTATTCGTGAGAGATTCAGTAAGTGATCGGAAATCGGGTGGAGTCAGATGCCGAGCTGGCGTCGGACACGAGCGGCATCGCCGGGAGCGAGTACGTAATCGCCCTCGAGGTGACGCTTGGTCTTCGGTGACTTCTTTTCAAGGATGTGGTTCAGCCCAGCCTTGCGGCGGGTGATCTTTCCGGAGCCAGTGATCTTGAAACGCTTCTTGGCACCGCTATGGGTCTTCATCTTCGGCATAACTGCCTCCTGCTGTGATCCGCTCAGGGCGGGTGGGTTTCAGGCTTCGTCGATGGCGACTGGTTCGGTCGCCTCGATCGGGGTTGCTGCTGGTTCGGATGCAACTGGTTCGGCCGGGACCGATTCGGTTGCTACTGGTTCGGTGGGAGTGGAAGTCGCCGGTGTCGCCGAGTCGTCGGTGTGGCGTCGCTTTTCGGCGGCGGCCTGTGCCTTCTTGTCGGGTCCGAGGACCATGGTCATGTTGCGGCCGTCGAGTCGTGGGTAAATCTCTACCTTGGCGACTTCGGTGACCGCTTCAGCGACCTGGTCAAGAATCTTGCGGCCAAGTTCCGGATGCTGCATCTCGCGGCCTCGGAACATGATCGTGACTTTGACCTTGTGCCCTTCGTTCAGGAATTGCTCCACCTTCTTGGTCTTGGTGTCGAAGTCACCCATGCCGATCTTCGGCCGGTACTTCATTTCCTTGACCACGACGTTGGTGCTCTTCTTGCGTGACTCCTTCGCCTTCTGTGCGGCCTCGTACTTGTACTTGCCGTAATCCATGATTCGGCAGACAGGTGGGTTGGCCTTATCGGCCACCTCAACGAGATCGAGTTCAAGCTCTAGAGCCATCCGAAGTGCTTCGGGTAGCGGCGTAATTCCGATCTGGGCGCCATCGGGTCCAACGAGCCGCACTTCGCGTGCGCGAATGCGATCGTTGATCCGGGGCTCGGTATTGGCGGCCGTAGCTATGGCCGGTCACTCCTCATTCGTGCCAGGTCCTCCCTGCGCATTGTGATTGGGACGTGGCGCCTTGTGTTGTTCGCAATCAGGACAGGCCCGAGAATGAAAAACGGCAGGCGCCGGACGAAAGCCGACACCCACCGAAACTCCGATATGCGACGGAGTGACCTGTCAGAACCAACGTGCAAGCGCACAAAGGAGGCTGACAGAAAGGAGAATGTTGCGACCCGGGCGCACGATTCGGAACGATGACGCTGCTGCGATGTGGCCGGGTGGGAGCCGAGGCCCCGCTTCCGTTCAGTTGTGAGGCGCCTACGATACCGGGTCCAACCCACCCCAGCGCAATACGAGCCAAATCCGGCTCTGCTGCTTGGGGCCAAATGGCACGAAAGAGAGCCCCCGATGAGCCTGTGGACACCAGATGGAGAGGTTCCTGTCGAGCGTTCCGGAGCTGAGGAGCGCCCCGCCACCAGCGCCTCGGAAATGCTCGGAGGCCCCAATCTCGACGATCTTTCCCCAGAGGAACGGGCCCAGGCCGAAGAAATGATCGCTCGAATGGCCGAGGTGCAGCGTCAGTTGCTCTCGCATCCGGCTTCGGTCTTTGTGGCCAATCACCTCATGGGCCTCTATGAACTCGCGGCCGTGCATCTCGACCAGCCCGAGCCGAAATACGACGAAGTCCGTCTCGCGATCGATGCAATGACGTCGATGCTCGATGCCACCGAGGACCGCCTTCCCGAGAGCGGCGCAGAACTTCGCCAGGCCCTCACCGTGTTGCAGACCGTCTACGTCCAGCGGGTCAACGTTTCGGAGTCTTGAAGGGGCCCAGTACGGGCCTGAATTAGTTCGACAGGTTGCGCCGATCGAACCGACTGATTCCGATCGCCAACGCCATAACGCCAACACCTGCGAGTACGAGTCCATGCCACCACGTGTAGCCATGAACGAGCGGCGCACCGTCATTGGCGTAGAAAAACGGTGAGATCCATTTTGCGTTGTGGAGAAAGTCGACAAGCCCTGAGAGTGAACCAAGCAAGTACGTGATCGCTGCCAACGATCCGGTACTCGCCAATGCAAGGCTTCTGGAACCGGTCGCGGCGCCGATCGCGAGCGCTGTCCAGCCAAGGGCGATGCCAAGCAAGACAATCCCGAACGCGGCGCCGACAGAATGCACAAATGCAATCTGCAGATCAGCCAGCGGAGTCGCAATCGCCAATGTCACGACGATGACGATTCCAAAGAGGAGCGCTTCAACAGCCACTAGCGCAGCGCTTTGCAGTAGCACCTGTCGCCGACTGATCGGATGAGAAAGCAATAGGTCAAGTGTTCCGCGTTCCTCTGCACCGCCGATTGCCGCTGCACCTGCTCCGATCGTAAGTATGAGGATGAAGATCGGAATCATGAACCCGAACAATTCTCCGGAGACGTACCCAGCTCCTGTCGAAATGTCGTAGTCGGACGCGCCCATTAGATCGAGGATCGGCTGCGGCAACTGACTCATGATGTCGCTCAACCCTGCCGCACCGCGGATCGATGGCCACATCGCAGAGATGACGCCGATGTAGACGGTGACGCCCACCGACCACCACACGAGCGACTTGCGTCGGTCTCGTACGCCTTGGGCGAAGACGGGGAATCGTTGAGCGATCACGCGTCAGGCCCCCGATAGAGGGAGAGAAACACTTCATCGAGATCAGCGGCGCGACTCAGCATGTCGATCACTGGCAGTTGACCGAGACCTGCCAGAACCGCCGAGTACGCACCAACAACGGCAAACTCAAAGACGTCACCACGACGAGTGACATCTGAAATCCCATCGAGCACACGCAATTGTCCTTCGACAAGGTCACCCGAGCCCGCTGCAACCGTCAGCGTGACTCGTCGAACACCACGACCACGAAGGTCATCGACCGTTTCGACCGTGACGAGCCGACCATCGCGAATAATTCCGACTCGATCGGCAGTGTGCTGCACTTCGTCAAGCGAATGCGAAGAGAGAAATACCGTTCCGCCTTCGGCGACGTAGTCACGCACCAAACGATGAAATTCGTTTTGCATCAGAGGATCGAGTCCACTTGTAGGTTCATCGAGGATCACGAGTTCGGGCGAATGCTGAAAAGCCTGCACCAAACCAATCTTCTGCCGATTGCCTTTTGAAAGTTGTTTCATTGGACGATCAAGCTGAACCGCAAATCGCTGTACGAGTTCTTCTCGCCGGACCGGTGGCGTGTTCGGTCGGAGCGAGGACAACCAATCAAGGACCTGTGCTCCCGTCAGCGAGGGAGGCAACGAGAAATCGCCAGGCAAGTAACCGGTGCGTTCGCGAATCTTGAGCGACTCGCCGTGGCTGTCGAGGCCAAGCACCGAGGCCGACCCAGCGGTTGGTCGCATGAGGTCAAGAAGCACACGGATCGTCGTTGTCTTGCCCGCCCCGTTGGGTCCAAGGAATCCGAAAACCTCGCCGGCAGGCACTTCGAGGTCAACATCGTTAATGCCGCGACCGTGTCGATACGCGAGGGTCAGTCCCTGGGTGCGAATCGCAAGCGCACCCATCAGGTCAGTCGCCTACTTCCACAATCGCGATTGCTTCCCACCGACCGCCTCTTCCTGCCGCCACCGAGAAGGAGACGGCAGACCCAATGACAATCGTTCGTGTGCCGTTCCCTATCGCTGTGCAATGAAACGGGTACTCCGTTCCATCATCTCGACGAACAACACCGATTCCTCGCGGATCGTCGAATGACGCGACCACTCCCCTGCCATCACTCAACGGCACGGTCTGGGGAGGCATTGACACGATTACGGAACGATCTTGGAAATTGGGAGTTCGAGAATGTCGGTCGCGCCGGCGTCAGAGAGTGCCGGGATCAGCACATTGATGCCGCTCTTCTCAACGACTGATTCAACTGCGTAACCAGCGCCACCAAACAGTTCATTCACTGTCGGCGACTTCATCGAGGGAAGGACAGCAATGACTGCATCGAGGCGATCGGTAGGAACATTCAACTTCACCAACACTTTGCCTCGTGCATCGAGAACGCCCTCGAGCAACGTCCGCAATTGGCGCATTGCATGTGCCTTCGCAGGATCGGCATACGACTGCGGATTGGCGATCATCTCGGTGTAGGAAACCAGGATCGTGTCGATGATCTTTAAGCCAGCGGCGCGAAGTGCACTACCTGTCTCGGTAATGTCGACGATGCAATCGACGATGTCAGGAACCTTCGCCTCGGTTGCACCGTAGGAGAGCTTGATGTCGGCGTTGATTCCCTTATCGGCAAAATACCGACGAGTGAGTTCCGGGTATTCGCTCGACACCCGAACACCCTGAGGAAGTTGGGCGACACTTTCGTAGGGAGAATCCTTCGGCACCGCAACGATGATGCGAACCGGATTGCTCGTGACCTTCGAGTACTTCAGTTCACCCAGGGACTCGACGCTTGAGTTCGTCTCTTCAATCCAGTCGCGGCCGGTGATTCCGAGATCAAACAGTCCTTCGGCGACGTAGACCGGGATTTCCTGCGGCCGAAGGATACGAACATCGATGACTCGTGGGTCGTCAATCTTCGCTTTGTACTGGACTGAGGAATCGCGCGACACCTTGAGGTCAGCGGCTTCAAAAAGTTCGAGTGTCGCTTTTTCGAGCGATCCCTTGGGCAGAACGAGCTTGAGCATCGGACCAACCTACCGTCCACCTCGCTCAACTTCGAAACCCATTTCCGTTCGTAAACGGCATTGCACGCCGTAGGCTCATCTCATGGCAAGGCACAACGAACGTCACTACACCCACCGAACAGGCTGGATCCGGGCGTCGGTACTTGGGGCCAACGACGGCATCATCTCCACCGCTGCACTGATTCTCGGAGTCGCTGCTGCCGATTCAGGCCGAACTGCCGTTCTCACTGCTGGTGTCGCAGGACTTACTGCGGGAGCACTTTCAATGGGCCTCGGCGAATTCGTCTCGGTCAGCTCGCAGCGCGATACAGAAGAAGCAGATATCGCCAAAGAGGTGTGGGAGCTTGAGCACACCCCCGAGCGCGAACTGGCTGAACTCACTGCCATCTACCAAGAGAAGGGTCTGAAACACGACCTTGCCCGCCAGGTCGCTGTCGAACTCACTGCTCACAACGCTCTCGGGATTCACCTCATTGAGGAACTCGGCATCACCGAATCCACACGTGCCCGACCCATTCAGGCCGCCTGGTCATCGATGGCATCGTTTGCAATCGGAGCAGCACTGCCACTTCTCGCCGCTATTTTTGCGCCGGATGGTGCTCGAATTCTCACGACGCTGTTCGTCTCGGTACTTGCACTGATCGCACTCGGCTACGCCGGAGCTCGAGCCGGCGGCGCAGCTCCATTGCGTCCGATGCTTCGAGTCGTCGGCGGCGGCATCGTTGCGATGGCCGTAACAATGGCCATCGGCAAACTTTTTGGTGCAGCAATAGGTTAGAGGCGACTTACTTTGCGATTGTTCGCAGAAGGTTGACCATTTCTAAACCGGTGCGAACGCATTCCTCGCCCTTGTTGTCCTCGTCAGAAGAACGAGCAAGTGCTTGTTCGAGGTTTTCGGTCGTGAGGACGCCAAAGATGACCGGGACACCGGTTGCAAGTTGTACGTCCATGATTCCGCGCGCACATTCACCTGCGACAAAGTCATAGTGCGAGGTTTCACCGCGGATCACCGCACCGAGACACACCACCAAATCAACCTTGCCGCTGTCGATCAGGCCTTTCGCCGCCATCGGCGCTTCATAGGCCCCTGGAACCCACACCTGAAGCACATCGGCTTCAGCAACTCCGTGAACAGCGAGCGCGTTCTCGGCACCTTCGATGAGTCGGTTCGTGATGTGATCGTTCCAGCGCCCGCAGACGAGGCCGACGCGAATGCCGGAACCATCGACGTTGCTCGAAAGCGAGTTTGCTGCGCGGAAGTTTGATGACATCAGTCGAGCCCTTCAAGCATGTGGCCCATCTTTTCGCGCTTTGTGCGGAGATAGGCGATGTTCTCAGGATTAGGAATCGTCTCTAACGGAACCCGTTCCACGATGTCGAGGCCAAAGCCATCAAGGCCGCCATACTTCGAAGGATTGTTCGTGAGGGCTCGCATTGTCGTGATACCGAGATCCACAAGGATCTGTGCTCCGATGCCGTACTCGCGTGAATCGATAGGGAGTCCAAGGCTTACGTTCGCTTCAACAGTGTCTTGCCCTGCGTCTTGCAAGGAATAAGCACGAATCTTGTGGCCGATGCCGACGCCTCTGCCTTCGTGCCCACGCAGGTAGACGACAACGCCGAGTCCTTCGTTGTCAATGAGTTCCATCGCCTTATCGAGCTGAATGCCGCAGTCGCAACGCAGTGAACCAAACACGTCACCAGTGAGGCACTCAGAATGCACTCGGACAAGAACGTTGTCCTCGCCTTGAACCGCACCCTTCACCAGAGCAATGTGCTGTTGCCCATCGAGAACGTTCTCGTAGACATAACAGGTGAAATCTCCCCACTGGGTGGGGATACGAGCCTCTGAGATTCGCTTCACCAATTTTTCTGTCTGACGCCGATAGCGAATCAGTTCGGCGATTGAGATCAGCAAGAGATCATGTTCTTTGCAGAACTCAACGAGATCAGGAACACGCGCCATCGTGCCGTCGTCATTGACGATTTCGCACAGGACACCAGACGGGAACATCCCCGCCATGCGAGCAAGGTCGACGGCCGCCTCGGTATGCCCGGCGCGCTTGAGCACACCACCCTCGGCGTAGCGAAGAGGAAAGATGTGACCGGGACGAGCGAGATCTCCGGGCCGGGTTGAGGGATCAATCAGCGCCTGAATCGTTGCGGCACGGTCAGCGGCCGAAATGCCGGTTGAGGTGTCGTGTCGATAGTCGACTGAATAGGTGAACGCCGTGCGCTGAGCTTCGGTGTTGTCACGCACCATGAGGGGAACTTCGAGTTCGTCGAGCCGTTCGCCGGTAAGAGGCGTACAAATCACCCCCGAAGTGTGGCGAACGAAAAACGCGATCTTCTCGGCCGTTGCCGATTCAGCCGCCATGATGAGGTCGCCTTCGTTCTCGCGGTCTTCGTCGTCAACAACAACGACAATTTCACCACGCGCAATCGCAGCGACTGCATCGGGGATAGTCGCGAAGTACTCGGACCAATCGGAACGTTCCTGTGTGGACATCAGTCCTCCTCGGACCGGGTGAGAGAAGCAAGTTGCGCCTCGATGAGACGCTCTGTGTATTTGGCCATGACATCGACCTCAAGATTGACCGGAGACCCAGGGCCTTTGTGGCCGAGTGTGGTGACGGCCGAGGTATGAGGGATGACCGCAACAGTGAAACCATCATCGAGAGGTTTGACGACGGTGAGCGAGATGCCATCAACAGTGATCGAACCTTTTTCGACGACGTACCGAAGAAGATTCGATGGCATTCGTACTTGAAGATCAGGTACGCCAACAACTACTTCGCCGACAGCATCGACGTGACCCTGCACGAGGTGGCCACCGAGGCGATCTTCGAGGCGAACGGGGCGTTCGAGATTGACTGGGTCACCCGCAGAGAGTGCTCCGAGATTGGTGCGGTTGAAGGTCTCGTCGCTGACATCGGCTTCCCACCATCCGGCCGCAGCATCGAACGCAACAATCGTTAGGCAGCAGCCATTCACCGCAGTGGAATCACCAATGGAAGCGCCATCGAGAACATTCGAACAGTTGATACGAAGACGCGAGCCATCACGAGTTGCCACGGTTCCGAGTTCTTCAACAATTCCGGTGAACATGATCAGGCCTCAATCTCCAGCCTGAGATCGTCCCCCACCCGGGCCACGTCCACAATTCGACCCCTCCAGAGGTCGCCAAGCGTCGGAGCTCCTTTGCCCGAGAACAGGCTCAGGGCGTCATCGCCACCGAAAATCGCCGGCGCCATGTAGAGGACGTAACGATCGACCAAACCGGCCTCATGAAAGGCCTTGGCGACCGTCGCTCCGCCTTCAACCATCAGTTGTAGGACTCCGCGAGCGCCAAGGTCATCGAGAATGACCCCAAGGTCTCCCGAAACTTCGAGACAGGGCTGCAACGCGGCGTCGGCTGGGGCAGCGCCAAGAACAACCCGGAGCGGTTCGGTGTCGTCGGTCGAGCGCTCGCTCTCGGGAAGTCGAACCGTGAGGGCGGGATTGTCAGCGCGGACGGTGCCGGCACCCACGAGAATTGCGTCGCTGTCTGCTCGGAGTCTGTGCGAATCGGTGCGAGCGGCATCGCCTGTAATCCACTGGGACGTGCCATCGGGAGCGGCCGTGCGACCGTCAAGTGTGGATGCCAACTTCAGCACCACAAACGGACGACCAGTCGAACGATGGTGGAGATAGGGCGCGAGTTGGCGGGCAACATCATCGGCTCGGCACCCAACTTCGACATCGATCCCTGCAGCGCGAAGGCGATCGATGCCCTGGCCCGCAACCTTTGGGTCAGGATCTGCAAGCGCGACCACGACTCGCGACACTCCGGCGTTGATCACCGCATCGGCACACGGCGGGGTGAGTCCGTGATGCGAGCAGGGCTCGAGGGTCACATAGAGGGTTGAACCTTTTGCGGCGTTACCAGCAGCAGCCAATGCAACTACTTCTGCATGCGGACCAATTCGGCCATCGGTGGCGCCTTCGAAACCGGGATGTTCAGGCTGGCCAGCTGGGACCACCACCGCTCCGACCCATGGCCGAGGCGCGACGCGTCGGCGAACTTCGGCCGCGGCAGTCATTGCCTGACCCATACGGGTCTCGTCGGTGGGTGTGGTTGCGATAGGGGTCGATCGTACCGGGTGCAACCGATGGCGGTTCAGTCCGAAACCCAACGAACAACGCTGTGTGCTGGGAATTCAGTCACCTGCAAGAAGGCGAATCGCGTGTGGAATGACATCGAGCACGGCTTCGAGACACTCGATTGTTCCTGCCGTGGAGCCCGGGGTGTTGAGAATGAGGGCTTGGCCTCGTGTGCCAGCAACCCCCCGAGACAAACGACCGAGTGGATTCACGCCCCGCATCGCTTCGGCAAGACCCGGTGCTTCGCGATCGAGAATCATCTTGGTCCCCTCGGGCGAAAGATCTCTGGGTCCAAATCCGGTACCGCCAGTAGAAATAATGAGCCCGTTAAATCGTTCGGACATTTCAAAGATTGCTTCACCAACGGTTTGAATGCCATCGGCAACGACACGATGCTCAACCACGTCGAAACCTTCGGCAGTGAGGCGTTCAACAAGTGCTTGACCGCTCTTGTCCTCGCGGGTCCCGGCTACCACTCCATCGGAAACAGTGAGAACTTTTGCAGATAGCCCTGTTGTCGGAGTTGTCATTGCAGCGTGGTCTGTCATTCGTTCATTTCTTTCTCGTTCTTGGGAACTCCGAGTCGAAGGATGTACATGCCGTCGGTACCTGCATCTTGCGGGAGAAGAAGTCCGCCGCGCCCGAGTGGCGTCCAAGGAGATTGTTCGATGGGCCGCGCTTTGAGTTCAGGGAATGTTTGCAACGCCCATGTATCGAGTTCCGACGTCTCGGCAGCGGTGATGGTGCAAACGCTGTAGACGAGCTCGCCACCTGGTCGAACCATTGCGACCGCTTGCGTAAACAGCCGACGCTGGATCAACACCAGCTCATCAATGTCCGTCTGAGAAATGCGCCAGCGGGCATCAGGACGGCGACGCAGCGCGCCCAATCCAGAACAAGGAGCATCGAGCAGCACGCGATCAAACGATTGCGGGCGAAATGGGGGTGCCGTTCCATCGGCGCCGACGATCTGCATATCACTTGGACTGATGTCGAGGCGTTCGCGGTTACTTGACAACAACGTGAGTCGCGACGGACGCATGTCCGCAGCAACCACGATTGCGCCATCAGCGACTAGTGCTGTGGCTTTACCGCCAGGCGCTGCGCATATGTCAAGCACACGATCACCGGGTTGCGCGTCTACCGCCGCTGCAACAAGTTGCGAACCTTCGTCTTGGATGTAGCCGTCGTTGCGAGTTGTGACGGTGGCTGCTTCGTTCATTGACTCCAGCGCCGCGACTGCACGATCGATGCCGAGATCCTCTACGAGTCGGTTCACGATCCACTCGGGTTGAGAAAGTCGTAGTGCATCGGTGGGCCACTCCACCGGAAGCGAGGTTGCAACCTTTCGAAGAACGGCGTTGCACAAACCGCTGATTTTCCGAGGTGCCGCTTCCACAGTCGCACTCACCGCTGCGTGTGGAGGCGTACCAAGAAACGCCAACTGAAAGGCACCAAGCCGAAGCCACGTGCGCGCCGTCAGGTCGACTCGTTCGGGATCAGGAAGGAACCGATCGATCAACCAGTCACAAGACCGGCGCATTCGAGTTGTTCCATAGACCAGTTCCGTTACGAATCCGCGGTCGCGCTGCTCAAGAGAACTCTTGGAAAGCATCGGCGACAAAACGATGTTGGCATAGGCCCCATCGCGCTCGATTCGAATGAGCGCGTCAGCGGCAAGTTGACGTGCCGCAACGCCAGCAGCGTCTCCACGACCTCCGCCTTGTTTCTTCTTTGGCGGTGCGGTCATTGTCCCAATCGATCATCGGAGGATGGACGGGCGCCATTGCGCCACGCTGCTGCATCTTGACGCGCTTTACCTTCGGGCTGAACCACGACCAGTTCGAGAGCGCCTTCGCCGCAACCAACAACGAGGCCGTCGATCGTTCCGGGCGCTCCAACCGCTGCGCGCAAGGCGACTTCGTGAACTTTCAAGCGAGTTCCTCGAAACGTCGTCCATGCCCCGCCAAGACGAACGAATCGTTCAATTGTCGAAGCGGGCATCGTCCAGTCGATTTCAAGTTCTGCGACCGAGATCTTCTTGGCGTAGGAGATCTCTCCACTCTGGGGTACGGGAACGGGCAGGTCGGTGCTCAGTGTTTCGACAAGTAGTTCTGAGCCAAGCGAGATGAGTCGCGCCCTCAACGTTGCCAACGTGTCGTCGGCAGCGATCGATGTGACCGTGCGGGTATAGACGTCGCCCGTATCTAACTCGATACCGATATCCATGAGGCAGACGCCGGTCTCAGCGTCCCCGGCGAGAAGCGCGCGTTCTACCGGTGCAGCACCGCGCCACTTCGGCAGCAACGAGAAGTGGATGTTGATCATTGGAACGACTTCAAGAATTGCTGCTGGGATGATTCGTCCGTAAGCGACGACGACTGCAAGATCGACTCCGGCATTCAAAACATCTTCCAACTGGTCCGACACTGAAAGACCGAGTTCCAAAGCTGCGGCTTTCACCGGCGAAGGGGACAACTCTCCCCCACGGCCGCGTCTTTTGTCTGAGCCAGAAATCACGATTGGAATTTCAAACCCAGCACGAACCAAGGCCTTCAAAGGCTCAACGGCGACTTCCGGGGTTCCGAGATACGCGAGCCGTTTCGGCCGCGCCGGGGGACGCGCCAATGTCGGTTCAGTCATAAATCTCTTACGGCAGCCGAAGTCGGCCGATGCCAACCTCTGGTTCCGGAAGTTGACCAACGCCTAGAGCACGGAGTTCTCGAATCGCAGTGCGACTTTCGGCGAGTTGCTCCGGAGTCAAGAGCGTCTCCATGAGGATTCCCTCAAGATGGTCTATTTCGTGCTGAAAGACGCGAGCGGCAAAGTCGTCGAGTTCAAGATCGAGTTCGTTGCCGTCGAGGTCGTAACCCTTCACGTGGATTTCTGCCGGTCGAATGATTTCAAAATGCAGGCCGGGGATCGAGAGACAGCCCTCGGTGAACTCCGCCTCACCGCGAGATTCGACGATGACGGGATTGATAATGACTCCGGGCGCATCGTTGTGGTCGAAGATGAAGAAGCGTTTCTGCACCCCGATCTGCGGAGCTGCAAGCCCGACCCCTGGCGCGTCGTACATCGTGACGAACATGTCTTGAACGAGCCGAGCGAATGCACCATCGACGTTTGTGACCTCAGAGGTGCGCTGGGTGAGCACGGGGTCACCGATGATGCGGATCGAGTGCGGGGCCATGCCACAAGGGTAGCGTCGTGACATGTCCGGCTCCTCGTCTCAGTACTTCTCCCGGACTCCAGCAGTGGATTCCGAAGAGCGCGAAATCGGCCTCTCGCTGCCCGACCTCGAGCTGCGCTTCACCACCGATCGCGGTGTGTTCTCCAATAGTCGCGTCGATGCCGGAACACGCCTGCTCCTCCAAGAAGCGCCTCATCCCACAGCGGCCATGTCCAATGTCTGCGACCTCGGCTGCGGCTACGGCCCCATTGCAGTGAGTCTGGCCAAGCGGTCCCCTACAAGCGGGGTTTGGGCTGTCGACCTCAACGAACGAGCAGTCGCCCTCACCGCCCGCAATGGCGCCCTCAATGACTGCACCGACATTCACGCCGTCGTCGTTGATTCCGATGGCAGCGCAATCGACGGAACTGCGGAGGACATCGCCGCTCTTCCTGACATCAAATTCGATGGACTCTGGTCGAATCCATCAATTCGCATCGGCAAGCCCGCCATGCATCACATGCTGACGCTTTGGCTTGATCGCCTCACACCCACAGGCATCGCATGGCTTGTGGTGCAACGTCATCTCGGCGCTGATTCGCTGGCCGACTGGATGACAGAACAAGGCTGGACAACTTCTCGCGTGTGTTCACGCGCGGGCTACCGACTTCTAGAGGTGAAAGCCCGATGACACGAAATCTTGGCGGCACGGAATTGAAGCGACTTCACCGAGATTGGAGACGCCGCAACGATCGCAAGATGGCACTCATGCTCGATGGCGTGCAGAACCCTTTCAACCTCGGTTCAATCCTGCGAACTGCAGCGGCCTACAGCGTTGACCACCTCTGGCTGGTGGGGTCGCCATCGCCAAACGATGCCAAGGTCCAAAAGACCGCTCTTGGCTCACAGAAATTCGTCACCACAACATCGTGCGAAACATCTGCCGAGGCCTTAGCTGCTGCTCATGCCGCGGGTTACCGAGTTGTCGGTGTGGAACTCGCTGAAGGAGCGGTGCCGCTTCACGAAACCGACCTGTCGGGGAACGTGTGCATTGTCATGGGCCACGAGGACAGAGGCCTATCGAAAGAACTTCTTGCTGGGGCTGATGCACTCGCATACATCCCCCAGTTAGGCAAGATCGGTTCGCTGAACGTGGGCACCGCCGCCGCGATAGCGATGTACGAAACCCGCCGCGCCGGTTGGACCGCCGAAGACTGATGCCTTGAGCGCTGCGCGTTCTATCTCAGAAACGCAGCGGATCAACTTCAATGCGGAGTCGGCCACCAGGCCGCGTTGCCGCCGAAAGCGCATCGCATAAAAGTTCGTGAGTCGCAGCACGAACGATCCATTGTCCGTCGGAAGGTCCAAGCATCTCCACGCCAATGGGCGCCACGAAGGAATCAACCCATGCCTGCGCCGATGCTCCGGAGATGACCGCCATTGCTTTTGCCGGCGGGTAACCGAGAAGTTGACGACGCTCTCGTTCGGCATCCGACACACGGGTTGGTTCCGCCAATAACGCACCTTGCAACACTTCGTGATGCGGCTGTCGCGTCTGCACAAGTACGCGTCCGCCGCCGGAGCGTGGGCCCACAACACGTGCCGCACGAACGAGGAGCGCCATCGCTTCTTCGGCTGCTCTGTATCGCGGAGCAAGTAGTTCTTGATCGAAATCAAGGAATGCCACCACGTCAGCTTTGTGTATTCGATGGAGTGCCGCCTCGGTGCCGACCACAACGCGGGTCCCGGTACCACCAGCGTCTGTTCCGCGTTCCGCCGTCACCTCGGCAACAGGTTCACGGGCCAGCGCTTCGAGTTCTTCACGCACTCGATTGACGCCAGCGCGCAGATTCTTCATCTTCGTGCCGCCGCACTTCGCGCAAAGCATGGGCCGAACCGTGTCGCATCGCAGACACACAAGAGAACCATCCTCTCCTTGGATGACAGCGGCAGCACACTTCTCGCAGGATGCAACTTCACCGCACGCAACACAGGAAGAAAGGCGAGAGCGCCCTTTGCGATTCAGAATGCACACGACGCGTCCATCGCCACGAAGCGCTTGGACGAATCTCTCGCTAAAGAGACCTGAACCAGGCGGTTCATCGCGACGGTCAATGATGTCGAAAAGCGGCCAACCAGCGCGTTCCGCACTCCGTGATTGCGTCAGCAGCGTTCCCGCATTCAGCGCTTCGAGCGAAGGGGTCGGGCTCACGAGCAGGCATGGAATTCCGCATCGACGCGCCCGTTCGATCAAAACGTCACGCGCGTTCCATGTCGGTGTTTGTTCCTGTTGGAACGATTCATCGTGTTCGTCCAGCACGATGACCGCTGCAGGAGCCGCGATCGGAGCGAACGCCGCTGATCGCGAACCAAGAACGTTCGCCCATCCCGCACGAGCAAGCGACCAATCGTCAGGCAGCATCGCAACAGGCAACCCGGCGCGACGAAGTCGTAGCCCGAGGTGTCGAGCCATCGATGCGACCGGCGCAGCGAGAAGAATTGGCCCGAGCGCCGCAGCCGCAAGCAGCAGCGGGTACGGATCAACCGCCGGAGCAAGTCGAACGGTTGCGACCGAACATGCCAATGCTTCCTTGGCCAAATCCTGCACGTCGTTAGAAGTCACTGGTTGCGGAGGCGGCGTTCGAACCGGCGAACGCGGCAGGCCACGAACGACCGAGGGAGGAGATGCCGTACGTAACAGCGCAGCAGGACGACCGGCCCAACGCCACGAGGCCCAGTCGGCAAGATCAAAGAGTTCCGGCGGTGGCCCCCAGCCACTTACCTTCGAAATCGACTGCAACGTGACTCCGCTTGGTGGCACAACTCGGTCTTCAACAACCCAGCCACCGACCCGACGACCATGAAGCGGAATCCGCACCATCGTTCCGACGCGAATTTGTTCCGACATCGAAGATGGAACGAGGTAGTCGAAGGTTCTATCGATCGCAGGTTCGTCAGGGCGAACGCGCACGACATGTTGATCGACAGCTACATCGGCTTCGACAGACGATGATTCTTGCCGAACCGCTGCAGACGCGTTTGATCCGCCCGATGCGGGCGGATCAAAGGAAAGCGTTGGCTGATCCGGATCGGCCGCCATCTCAGCGCCGTTCCGATCGAAACCAGATGATCAGAGACCGAGTTCCGACTTAAGAGCGTCGACGCGGTCGGTGCGCTCCCAAGTGAACGCATCGCCGGTGCGACCGAAATGGCCGTAGGCCGCGGTCTGCTTGTAGCGAGGCTTACGGAGGTCAAGGTCGCGTGCAATTGCTGCAGGACGGAGGTCGAAGACTTCGCGAACCGCTGCAGCGATCTTTTCTTCATCGACGTTGTTCGTGCCGAAGGTCTCGACCATGATCGAAACGGGGTGCGCAACACCGATGGCGTAGGCAACCTGTACCTCGCAACGATCTGCGGCACCTGCGGCAACGACGTTCTTGGCCACCCAACGCGCAGCGTAGGCAGCAGAGCGGTCGACCTTTGACGGATCCTTACCCGAGAAGGCGCCGCCACCGTGACGGGCCATGCCGCCGTAGGTGTCAACGATGATCTTTCGACCAGTGAGACCGGCATCGCCAACCGGACCGCCGATAACGAAACGGCCAGTCGGATTTACGAGCACCTGGTAATCGTCGTTAGCGAACTCGGCCGGAATGACGGGACGAATCACATGCTCGATGAGGTCCGGACGAATGGCGTCTTCGCGATCGATGCCATCGTCGTGCTGGGTTGAGATCAAAACCGTGCGCAAGCGAACTGGCTTTCCGTCTTCGTAATCGAAGGTGACCTGGGTCTTGCCATCGGGACGAAGGTACGGAACCGTTCCCGCCTTGCGAACATCGGCGAGACGCTCGGCCATGCGATGGGCAACGTGGATCGGAAGCGGCATGAGCACGTCGGTCTCGTTGCACGCGTATCCGAACATCATTCCTTGGTCGCCCGCACCCTGCTTGTTGAGGATGTCTTCGCCGGAGGTGCCGGTACGAACTTCTTCAGAGTCATCAACGCCCTGAGCGATGTCGGATGACTGTGCGTCGAGGCTGACCATGACGCCGACCGTTTCGCCGTCGTAGCCGTAGGACTCGCGGTCGTACCCGATGCCCTTGATGGTGTCGCGCACAATGCTGGGAATGTCGACATATCCGGAGGTGGTCACCTCGCCGGCGATAATGGCCAGACCCGTCGTGACGAGGGTTTCGCATGCGACACGACTCATTGGGTCGTTGGTCAGCATTGCGTCGAGGATGGCATCAGAAATCTGATCGGCCATCTTGTCTGGGTGGCCCTCGGTCACTGATTCCGAGGTGAAGGTCCAGCTGCTCACGGGATACTCCTGTGTCGTTGGTTCGGGGAGAAACCTAGTCGGGCAAAGACCCTCAGCGGTCGGACCTGATGGCGACAACTGCGTCGAGTACCGCCTTGGCCACCGCTCGTTTGTCGGTCAAGGCGATGGACTTGGCCTCGCCCGAGGCGGAAAGGATCGTTACCGCATTGGTGTCGTGCTCGAAGCCGACGCCATCGGCACCAACATCATTGGCGACGATGAGATCAAGGTTCTTGCGGGTCAACTTGCCGCGAGCGTTGTCGAGAACGTTGTCGGTCTCGGCCGCAAAGCCCACAAGCACCTGCGATGGCGCCTTGCGTTCGCCAAGATCGACAAGGAAATCATGCGTTGGTTCAAGCACGATTTTTCGATCACCGTCAGAGCCGAATGCGTCCTTTTTGATTTTGTGATCAGCAACCACCGCAGGGCGGAAATCGGCGACAGCCGCCGCCATCACAATCACATCGTGCTCATCAGCGCGCGGCATAACGGCCGCTTCCATGTCGGCAGCACTCACAACATCGATGACGTCGGCGCCAGCGGGGGCTGGAAGGTTCGCAGCGGTGACAAGCGTGACCTTTGCGCCGCGAGATAACGCTTCAGCGGCGATCGCGTAACCCTGTTTGCCCGATGAGCGATTGGTGATGACTCGAACCGGATCAATTGCTTCGCGAGTTCCACCAGCGGTGACAAGCACGCGAACACCGGCAAGGTCGTCGTTTGCGGAGAGAGCGCGTTCAATTGCGGCGACGATGTCAGACGGCTCGGCAAGACGACCGGTGCCGACATCACCACCAGCGAGGCGGCCTTCGCCCGGCGGAACAATGATGACGCCACGTGATGCGAGCAACGCGAGATTGTCTTGCACTGCGGGGTGTTCCCACATTTCGGTGTGCATCGCCGGGCAAATGATGACGGGCGCACGCGTTGCGATCAGCGTGGCGGTGAGTAGATCGTCGGAATAGCCATGGGCGTATGCCGAAATCAGTCGTGCAGTTGCAGGAGCAACAACAATCAGATCATTGTCCTGGCCGAGACGAGTGTGCGGAATAGGTGACGTTTCATCCCACAGAGATGTCTGCACCTTTTCCGACGCAAGGGCCGAAAGCGTTGTTTCACCGATGAAGTGATTTGCACCTTCGGTCATGATCGGCACGACATGCGCGCCCGCGTCAACAAGTCGACGGCAAACGTCGACCGCCTTGTACGCGGCGATTCCCCCGGTAACTCCGAGAACGATGCGACGGGATGTGAGGGTCATGCCCGCAGAACCGACAACAGGTCGGTCAGTCAGCCTCAGGTGCTTCGTCGATGGCCTCAGCCAGTTCGACGGTTTCATCGATGCCTTCGACGACATCCTCGAGGAGGAGTTCGGCGGGATCGACGCGCACGGGGATGATCTTGTCGGCCGAGATTTCCTCGAACGCGATCGAAAGCGGCTTGCGGGCGAGCGAGGTCACCTGCGGCGGAACATTCGAGCCCTGTCCTTCACCAAGTTGGTTGAAGTAAGCGTTGATCTGACGAGCGCGCTGCGCGCCGAGCGATACCAGCGTGAATCGCGAATCGACCTTCGAGAGAAGAACTTCGATTCGGGGGTTCACCATCGAGTCATGGATCTGGGCCACGGCACACCTTCGTTACGGATTGGGGACAGAAGACTTGCGGACTGAGAATCCTGCTGAACGCCGCAGAACTGCCTCAGAGAAGAGGGGCAATGCTACCGCAGACACCCGCCGGGACCACATTGCTGGAAATCTCGGTTCCAGCTGGGAACGCCTCTAGGCCGAGCGATGCTCGGCGATAAGGCCTTCAACTTCGGCCACCGTGCGGTCGAGATCGTCATTCACGATGCAAATGGCACCCAATCGACGACCCTCGGCCAATTCCGCCTGGGCCACAGCGATCCGGCGCTCTGCCTGCTCAGGAGGGTCTCCCCTGCCCCGCAGGCGTTCGGCTTGGACCTCTGCTGAAGGTGGTTCGAGGAGGATGAAGAGGCAATCGGGCACCCGTTGGAGGACCTGGGCGGCGCCTTGGACATCGATTTCGAGGATCACATCGCGACCATCGGCGCCGTCGGGCCAAGGTGTGCCATAGAGATTCCCCAGGAATTCTGCATATTCGAGGAATCCGCCCTCGGCGGCATGGGCTTCGAACTCTTCCCGGGTGCGCCAGACGTAGGCGTCTTCTCGCTCGCTTGGCCGCCGTTCGCGGGTGCTCCATGATCGTGAAAGCCAAAGCTTCGGATCGGCAGCGACGAGGCGGGCCACAACGGTGCCCTTGCCCACTCCCCCGGGTCCACAAACGACGATGATCACGAGAGTTCGGTCAGTTACCGAACGCGGCCAAGAGGGCCTTGCGCTGCTGATCGCCGAGACCGCGCAATCGACGGGTGTCTGCGATGCCGATTTCGGTCATTGCGCGTCGTGCCTTGACCTTGCCGACACCCGGAAGCGATTCGAGGATCGCGAGAATCTTGATACCGGCAACAAGTTCATCGGTTCCCGCGAGATCGAGCACCTGACCAAAGGTCAGCTCGCCCGACTTCAGTTTGTCCTTGACCACGGCTCGGGCTCGACGCGCTTCAGCGGCTTTCGCGAGCGCGGCCTGCCGTTGTTCTGGAGTGAGTACAGGAGGCTGCGGCATGGGCGAGACCATAGCCGTTGCCCTAAGGCCATCGTCCGGGCCCGCCTCCGATCGGTCTAGGAAAGCGCTCCAGCAACCTCGGCGGCGATCGAAATCGCCGCCGCGACGGGGTCGTCAGCGTGTGTGACGGCACGTCCGATGACTAGAACATCAGCACCTGATGCCACCGCTTCTGATGGCGTGGCCGGTCGGGCTTGATCGTTGACACCTACTCCGGCAGGACGGATTCCGGGCACGACTGTGATCAGGTGTGGCGCCAGCGCACGAACCGTTGCGAGATCGCTGGCCGAACACACCAGCCCTCCGCACTGTGCATCAAGAACAATGCCGACTCGTTGTTCAAGCGCGTGCAGATCTGCCTGCTCACTTGTGAGCACAGTGATACCCAAACACGTCGGTGCGGGAAAACCTGCCGCCGATGCACCGTCGGCGACACCTTCGACTCCTGCTCGCAGATGGTCGACACCAGCTCGAGTGTGAACGGTGAGGTATGACACCCCGAGCGAACCCATCACTCGTGCTGCCTTGTTCACCGTGGTCGGAATATCGAGAAGTTTCAAATCGGCAAAGACAGCAAAATCATCGCCAATCATTGCTTCAATGGCCTCTGGGCCAGCGGCGCTGAAAAGCTCGAGGCCAACTTTGGCGACACCAAACCAGGGCTTCAGTTCATGTGCAATACGGCGAGCAGTGACGATGTCGTCAACGTCGAGTGCAAGAGCGAGTCGTGAGCGAATCGCTTCCGGTGCTCCGTTACTGAAATCAAACTCTTCAACGGGCATGCACAACTCCGACTAGCTCACGTACAGATCGGACACCGTGCCCGGAACACCACTCTTGGATTTCGTCCTGCACACGAGCAACGCTGCGAGGATCTGCGAACGACGCAGTACCCACTTGGATTGCGCTTGCGCCGGCCATCATCAGTTCGATCGCATCAACTCCGCGGGCAACGCCGCCAACACCAACGATCGGAATTTCAGGATGTGCTGCGTAGACATCGTGGACCGCACGCACAGCAACAGGATGTATCGCTGGACCGGAAAGTCCGCCGCCGCCGTTACCCAGTCGGTAGGTGCGTGTTTCGGGATCGATCGCCATTCCGAGGACTGTGTTCACCAAAGTGACGGCATCGGCGCCTGCTTCGTGTGCAGCCTTTGCAATTGACGCAAGGTCAGAAACATTCGGGCTGAGCTTCGCCCACATTGGAAGCCCGCACACCGACGCAGCTTGAATCGCTTCGGCAGTCGTGTGCGGCGCGTGCGCAAACATCCGATTGCGATCGTGGTGATTCGGGCATGACACGTTGACTTCGACCGCAACGACTTCAGGTGGAGCGTCGCGCAACATTTCGGCGGCTCGCGCATAGTCGTCAATAGTTGAGCCCCAGATACTTGCGACGACAGTGGCGCCGGTTGCGATCACAGCGGGGAGTTCTTCGTCAAGCCATTTGCGAACGCCTGGACCTTGAAGTCCGACGCTGTTGAGCATGCCGGCAGGAGTCTCGTGAACACGCGGCGCAGCATTTCCGGCCCAAGGTTCGGGGTAGAGCGACTTCACCACGACTGCACCAAGCGACGAAAGGTCGACATAGGCGCCGAGTTCATCGCCATGACCGGCTGTGCCTGATGCCGTCATCACCGGAGCGCGCAGCGTGAGTGAACCCACGGTGGTCGTGAGATCAACCGACGCTCCGGAACGACGGCGGGCAGCCATTAGGCGACTCCCCCACGACGAACTCCCTGGTGATACTCCTGCAAGGGCCGCACTTCGAGTGGATGTGCAGCCCGGTCGGCCATTCCGTTCACTGCAGCGAGACCAGCAGCCCCAGTAGTGAGCAAGGGAATGTTGTGCTTTCCGGCAGCGGCCCGAATGTGCGCTCCATCGGCACGTGGTCCTCGACCCCGCGGCGAGTTGACGACAAGAACAACGTCACCGCTTTCGATGAGATCGACAGCATCTTGACCATCGGGTTCGCCGATCTTTGCCACCACTGTCGCGACATCGATGCCGTTGCGTGTCAGATGCTCTGCGGTGCCAGAAGTTGCAGCAATCTGGAATCCGAGTTCGCGGAACCGTTGCGCTGTCTTCACCCCGACCTCTTTGTCGCGATCAGCGAGTGAGAGAAACACCGTGCCGGATGTCGGGAGGTTGGTGCCCGCTGCCAACTGGCTTTTGGCAAAGGCGAGACCGAACGTGAGGTCAATACCCATGACCTCGCCGGTGGAACGCATTTCCGGTCCGAGCAATGCATCGGCCTCGGGGAAGCGACTGAACGGCAGCACAGCCTCTTTCACGGCGATGTGATCACCCTGCACAGGTTCAGAAAGCAATCCTTCAGCGCGCAATTCCGTGAGCGATGCACCCAGCATTACGCGTGCAGCCACCTTGGCTAATGGAACTCCGGTGGCCTTTGCCACGAATGGAACGGTGCGGCTCGCACGCGGATTGGCCTCGATCACAAACACCTGGCCGCTCTTTACCGCGTACTGGACGTTGAGCAATCCGACGACTCCAAGGGCGTCGGCAATGCGACGGCTGTAATCAGTCAACACCGCCATGGTTTCGCCAGACAGCGAATAGGGAGGAATCACGCAAGCGGAGTCGCCCGAGTGCACACCGGCTTCTTCGACATGTTCCATGATCCCGCCAATCACGAAATCGCCATTTGCATCGCGAATGGAGTCGACGTCGACCTCAGTGGCATCTTCAAGGAACCGGTCGACAAGCACCGGGCGTTCGGCGGATAGTCCGCCTTCTTTGCCAAGACTTCCGAACGTTGCGAGCTGCGCCATGGCAACTCGAAGGCCGTCGTCGTCGTAAACAATTTCCATCGCCCGGCCACCAAGTACGTAACTGGGACGAACAAGAACCGGGTAACCGATGCGCGAGGTAATGGCCAGAGCCGCGTCGATATCGGCGGCCGTGCCGCCGGCAGGTTGGGGAATCTCGAGACGTGCACACAGCGCGTTCCAGAGTTCGCGATCTTCCGCCGCATCGATTGATGCTGGAGATGTACCAGCGATGAGTTCAGCGGGAAGCGTGTTCGACAGTT